>Ga0302321_100002885_pt1 | contig 14766 bp, 16 predicted proteins | sample Fen_T0_1_FD_202505 | JGI IMG/M metagenome (GOLD analysis project Ga0302321, IMG submission 202505) | Peat permafrost microbial communities from Stordalen Mire near Abisko, Sweden - Fen_T0_1 | ecosystem: Environmental > Terrestrial > Soil > Wetlands > Permafrost | place: Sweden: Abisko...
CCCGAGCCTACAGACTCTGCCAACGACCGAAGCCGTCGCGGACTTGACGTACACGTACGATGCGAGCGATAACCGCGTGCTTAAGAGGGCGACGGCCACCGAGAACAACGTCGACGTGCAGCGGCACAGCGTCTACATCTCGGGTGGACAAGAGTTGCGCGGGGCGCAATTTGGCAGCACTTACGTTGACGTGGGCACTACGGGCAGCGATTACCAAATCGATTCCACGACGGAGATTGCGTACCTCTTCGCCCAGGGCGTGAGACTCGGGCGCGTGGCTTACGACAACGGCACGGGCATGCCGGCGTACAGCGAGAATGCCGTCATTCCGGCGCAGCACGTGCTCATCAACTTGGATGACACGCTTGGGTCGACGGCAATCGTCATTGACCGAGCGACGGGGGAACTCGTTGAGAGCACGGCGTATCTGGCGCACGGCGCGACGGAATCGGATTATCGACCCGATAGGTGGAAGGGGTTACGCGAAGATTATCGATTTACGGGGAAGGAAGAGGATGTAGAGGTTGGGCTTGAGTATTTTGGGAAGCGGTACCTGAGTGCATATTTGAATCGGTGGGTTAGTGCGGATCCGTTGGCAGTGCACCACGTTGCTACAAACGAGAAATCAGATGGCGACGAGGCAGATGCTTCCCCGGCATCCAATTTGTACGCCTATGTATCCGGGGCAGTTCTGAAGTTCATCGACGAGTTGGGCCTGCAAGAAGGGCCGCGCGCGGCGCCAGCGCCGTGGACCCCACCCGAAATCATAGAGCCGGAACCAGAGAAACCCATCTTGCGATTCCGGTTGCCGATAGTTGAACCGGCGGGGATGGTAGGGTTCTCATACACAAGAGCGATTCGGAGTCAATTGCCGACATTGACGCTCGCTCGCCTGCCTGGCAGCCCAAAGTCTCCAAGTTTTGGCTACATAGTTGGCCCCTACTCGCAAGTTAGGGCGGCTCCCGAGGTACTGTCTGAGCCCAAGCGAACGAACGGCAGCGGTCGACAGGTGTCCAATGTCGAAGCGCATCACGGACTCCTTTCCGCTTTCGCAAGAAATAGCGTTCCCTACTATAACGCGGAGGCGGCGCCGACGATCAGCATGACGCATGCCGAACACAATATTACAAGAGCGAACGGCAATACTCTGGTTGCTCTTATGAACTGGAATGACGCTCGGATGAATTATACATCGGGAACGACCCTCGCTACTTTGATGTCGAGCGCGAGAGGACGAGCACAAGTAGTTGACTTCATACTGCGGGGTACGGACGTCACAGCAGAGGCACGTGATGAATATCTTCGCCAGTTTGAGACATACCGTGCAAATCAGGTTGTCGAGTCCCAACTCAGATCGTATGAATCGCAGTATCAGCAATGGACTCAAAGTCGGGCAGTCATAAAGGCACCGGACCCGGTCGAGCCACCGTAACCCTTGCGTCCTATCTTAGTGGGCCGGACGACGTCCTAGCACTGGAGAATGCACATAAGCATATCCTGGGAAATATGGGTTACCACGACATGACAATTGACGTGAAAGATGTGCCCGCAGACTTGAGGTATTTGGCTGAACTTGCGGCATTTTTCGGTGTCAATGACGACAGAATTCGCGACGAAGCAATCGCCCTGATGTCGAAGGAGTTTTTGCAACGCGTAAGAGCTGACATCGATGCAACGAGACCGATACTTATCGAGTGGCTTAGTGAAATCAGAGATTGGTCTGACGCAAAAACCGCTTACTGTGCGCTCGCCGAAGCGTTCCCTGTGGAGTACGATCCCTCGTTGTTCAGCCTGCAGGATCATTCCGAAGAACCACCAGATTTGGACGGGCTTCTGCGGGAATTTGAGAAAGAGAAAGCCCAGAAGAAATGAGCGGTCGCGCCGGTTGAGCAAACAGTTTTGTGCTGGTCCAGTGTCCTAGTCCAGGGAATTTTTGCGGCGGATTTTGCCCGCTCTTGACCATTGTGCTGGTCCAGCGAATTTTAGCGACGCATTTTGCCGGCCTCGCGCCTTCCAGAATTCTCAGTTTGCGTTTCGGCTTGACCCCTTTTATGACGTGTTTCGGTTCGAAGGATGCCCCATATGCTCAAGCGGCGCGTTCGAGATGCACGACGGGCAGATGCGCTTTGCCGTCGAGCTGTTCGACACCAACACGCAAGTCGTTCACCTGCACGAGATCAGCTTCGCGTTTACGACACCGTTGGTGCAATTCGAAGAGTCGGGGGCGAGGTTCGAAGCGGATGAGTGGAGCCGACGGCGTACCCTCAGCAACTTCGTTCGGCGTGCGTCCATTGCGAGACTGATGCGGCCGAAACTCACTGTACCATCGCTGGTAAAGTAGCAGTTCCTGATGGAATCGGTCAATTCGAAGTGGCACCAGGATACGTCGGGTGCACTCGTTCTTCAGCGAAAGAATGAATCGTTCAACGACGGCAATTGAGCGATGTTGACCGATTGCTCCGAAGCGCGGCTTGATGCCGCGGGTGGCGCACCAATCTCGATACTCGTCGCGAAATTGAGGCCCCTTGTCAGATACGATGTATTTCGGAGCCTTGCTGACCGACTTAGTGACGGTGTCGAGCCAACGTGTGACATCATTGGACGTTGGCCAATTCTTGAATGCCTCCATGGCAACAACCTTGCGGGAGAAGTGATCGACGACCACCGCGACGCAATAGGCAAAGGGCCAACGCCGAAACCAAGTGAATGGGAACCACGGCACCCAAAAGCCCGCGTGTGTCGGGACGACAGTGAAATCGATGTGCCAAGCGTGGTGTGGCCGTTTCGCGGTAATGGATCGAGTAACCGCGTCCGCAGACAGTGAGTTGCCCGGACAGCTGCCACCTGCCATCGTGCCGCTCGGGCCTCGCGAAGGTCGGACCGACTGCGACAAGAAACGCCGCACCGTCGATGGCGACAACGCCAGCCCTGCCCGCGTCAACACCTGCGCAATTCGGACTTTGCCCATCGTGGGGTGCAACGTCTTGAGCCGCTGCACGACCTCTCGAACGAAATCAGGAAATCGATTCACGGGCTCTCGGAGCGCCACGAAGTCACCAGGCTCATCGATTCGCTTGAACCAATTGGCAATCGTCGCTTCCGAAAGAAAGAACACCGTCGCCGCCTGCTCCGCGCTCCAACCTCGCGCAGCCTTCAACGCGAGAATTGCCAGGCGCTCGGTCGGCAGGTAGTGAGGCCGTCGTGCGGGAACGATACGCCCCAGTCGCGCGTCCTTGATGCGGAGTTCTTCGCGCAGCAGTGAGACTTCATTCGAAAGACGCTCGAGTTCAGCGATGTCTGCGGCTCTGGCAGCTTTCGAAAGCTGCGCCCGCGCCTCGATGAGCGTGACGCGAGCAAATGCGACGGCGCAGAGTAGCGCCGATTTGACGCTTGTAGGCCAATCCTCTGGCACGGCAAGTTTCGTGAAGCTAAGTGGCACCCGCGCCGAATACTACTGCGCGAAGAGTTCGTCCACGTCTGCCAACGTGACCGCTTTGCGCACGCATGCGCTAAGGCGTTCGAGATCCGTGCACGCTAGGATTTGCTCGCGCTGTTCCTCGGTTGCTGCGATGCCGCGTGCCTCGAGAACGGCCAAAATCCCTTCGGCCTTCCCCCGGGCTTCGCCTTCTGCTTTGCCTTTGGCTTCGCCTTCTGCTTTGCCCCTCAAGTAACTGGGCCCTTGGAACTTGTAGGTTTCTGGGAGCATCTCGAAAGCCTTTCTGGCTGCCTCACCGAGCGCGGACTCAATGAGATCCAAGTATAACGCCTGAGAATCGCTAGCCAAGTCTGATGCTGCAGCTGCTGCAACTCGGGCAATATTGACGGCAGTTTGGACGTCACCCTGGCCATGGGCCATGACGGAAAGCAGAGCCAACTCGGGGAACCGGTGTGCGGTGTCCGCGTCGGTGACGACAGGGACCCCTTCCGGTCCGAGGACCATGGGAGTGAGTTGCGCGCCGGGGCCAAGCACAATCGGGGCAGACGCCCATCGAGCAGTCTCGGAGGACGGGCACACGACAAGCAGGCAACAATCGCACTCGAGGCGAGCGCGAAGGCCAGTGACATAAGCGGGCCAACTGAAACGTTTACGATCATCTGGCTTGAGTTGCACTTCGATGACGATGCCGAGCACTGGCTTGCCGTTGACCAAGAGCACAACCAGATCGGCACGGTACTCGGTAGGCACAACATCGGTCAGCTCGGCGGACTCGATGCGTACTTCGGTGTAGGCGGGCAGCTCAACATGAAGGACCTCGCGCAGAAGCAGCGGAGCCATTTCGGGGCGATTGCGAAACAGCATGAGCAAGACTTCGTGCAATTGCGAAGGCACGAAGGAAGCCTACTACACAGAAGAACAATTCACAATAGAAAGCATACCAAAACGGGGAGATGAATCATCGTTGTGCTAGGCTCCCACCGCAACGGGCGACACCGCCAAATCCTCGTTCACTGACAAGCGAAGCTCGAACGAAACCGGGCCGAAAGCGCCGCGACGCCAACGGCCCGAACCGAGCCAACTCAACGTGTTTCAAGCAAGGCCACGCGGATTTGCTCAACCGCCACCGGCAACTGGCGAGCAACAACTTCCGCCGGAATGTGCAAAACGCGATACCCCGCACGAGTGAGATACCGGTCTCTGCGGGCATCAGCGCAAGAGCGAGCGGCGTGATACGCCCCGTCCACTTCAACAATGACTTTTGCGCTAGGAGCGGCAAAGTCTGCAATATACTTTCCTAGAGGATATTGCCGCTTGAAGACTGCGCCCAACTGTTTGCCGCAAAGACACCGCCAAAGCCTCTCCTCCGTTGGCGTGGGCGCCTGCCGCATTGCCCAGGCCCGCCCCGCGACGAGTTGCTTCTGTGCTGCCGAAAGTTGAAACTTCATAGTGCTCTCCCGCGCCCAGCGGAGGGCCGGGCGTAGCTTCCATCAGCGAAAGTTTTGTGACAGGCCACGATTGAAATCCCATCAACTCGATGGTGCCTGGCACAAAAGTTTTGCGTCAGCGAAGCCCGGCCCGGAGCTGGGCGCGGGAGACTCTGAAGATTGCGACGCAACACACTGCAAGCGGTGCAGATGCGGGTGGAGTTAATTGACGTCACTTCGCAGTGCAACGATGAATGACGTCAAAGACACCGCTGTGCGAGACCCACTCGCGCCAAGCGCATCACGTCAGCATGACCTAACAGCTTGCAATGACCCAGTCTCCCCCTGAGGCACACAGGCTCAAAGCCAATGGTTTCTCAGCCCGAGCTTTGAGCCGAGTACCGATTTGGGGGAGACCGCGCCGCCGCAGCCGCGCACGACGAGTTACGCCGTTGCATCGAATCACGAGTGAGCGGCGAGGAGGCGCGATGTGGGGGCAGCCCCAGAGCAAACCATCAACTACGACTGGCTCGGCAACACGAGCACAACCGATGACGACGCCCACGGCTTCTACGACCGAAGTCTTGGTGCCATCACGAACAACAGCGCCGCCGGCAAGCCTTACCAACTCGTATCCGCGACCAACGCGAGCAAAGGCGGGTCACGCACGGGCAGTCTCGCCGCCGCCTACGATGTCGCCGGCAACCTGACGGATATGGCCGTCACTCGCACATCCACGGCGAGCCTCTGCTTACCGAGTGGAGCCGGGTGCAACCAGCGCTTGCACTACCTCTGGGACGAAGTTGGCAGACTCGTAAGAGCACAGCGCTGGGACGTCGCGACCCCGAGCCTACAGACTCTGCCAACGACCGAAGCCGTCGCGGATTTGACGTACACCTACGACGCGAGTGACAACCGAGTACTCAAGAGCGCCACCGCCAAAGAGAACAACGTCGATGTGCAGCGCCACAGCGTGTACGTCTCGGGTGGACAAGAGCTACGCGGGGCACAATTCGGCAGCGCATATCTCGACCCGGGCACGACGGGCAGCGATTACCAAATCGATTCAACAACCGAGATTGCGTACCTCTTCGCACACGGCGTCAGGCTTGGACGCGTGGCTTACGACAATGGCGCGGGAATGCCGACGTACAGCGAGAATGCGGTTGTTCCGGCGCAACACGTGCTCATCAACCTTGACGACACGCTTGGGTCGACGAGCATCGTCATTGACAGGGCCACGAGTGAACTCGTTGAAGCCTCGAGTTATTTGGCGCACGGCGCGACGGAGAGTGACTACAGACCCGACAGGTGGAAGGGGTTGCGCGAAGACTATCGATTTACGGGGAAGGAAGAGGATGTGGAAGTCGGGTTGCAGTACTTTGGGAAGCGACTTCTGAGTCCGTATATTGGGCGGTGGGTGAGTGCGGATCCGTTGGCGGTGCATAGTCCGGGAGAAGGTGACCTCAATCTCTTCGCTTATGTGCATGGCAAAGTGCTCAAGGCGACAGATCCAGTCGGTTTGGCGGATGCTGGGAGCGACAAGCAGGACTCGCTACTTGGCAGGGCATGGAAACGAGCCACGGAGGTATGGAATAGCATTGATACCCGAAAGGCGTATCTGAAGGCCGTTGATGTCAGTGCTCGGCGAATCATCAAACCGGTGTGTGACATCGCGTCGGGCGCGTGTGCTGGGGCGGCCAAGGCCCTATACTCCCGGGGCAACGAGTGGGAGAAAAAGCTGTTGGCAGAGTACACCAAGGGTGGACCTGCCGATCGAACCTGGCGACTTTTGGTCACAGAATCGAGAGACTGGTTGTCGGGTGTGAAGGCCGAGGGCGGCGCCGTGAGCCCCATGGAATCGCCCACCTTCGAACAGGCCCTTGACCAAGCCCGCAGGTCCTTGACTCGCGATCCGGACGCGAAAGAATCAAGCTTTCACTGGAACGGTACGACAACTCCAGCCTTTCATGGTCCCGGAAGCTTTACGGTGAGCTGGGATATTGATGTCACGATGAAACGCATAACAGGGGAGGGGAAGCCTCGATTTGAAACCTCCTTTCGGGGTACGATGAACATTCGCGATCGATGGGACTTCGACCCCTTAGATCCAGACAAGACCCACCGCACCACCCAAGGCGAGGCCTACACGCGTCTTGGGCAAGCGCTGCCAGGTACACCGTTCAACATAGAGTCGGGCACGCTAGAAGTTCACTCGGCGGGTAGCATCAACAGTGTGGAGATTAGTGGCGAACGAAAGAATACCGATGACAAGAAGTAGACTAGTTGCATTGGCACTTGCTGCGGATTGCCTCTTGATAGGGTGCAAAGTTCAGTGCGAAACTGAGTTTGAGAAACTTGTAGGAAAGGTACCCGCCAACGCTAAGTTACATACCTGCGTTTATCGACGAAGCGATGACGATGTGAGGCAGTTCACGCTAGAAGCAACAATTTCATCGTCGGCGGACTTTGAGTTCATTTCGCGTGCTCTAGGGACTCATAGCAAAGGGCTGTCGGGTCCCGAGTGCATACGGTTGTCGGAATATGGCCAATATGGTTCGATGCCCGTCAACTGCGAATTCATTCCTAGAGGAGCCGTTCGAGCGGAAGGCAGCCGCACAGTCGTAGTGAAGGACTCTGGAAACGGTACGTACGTCGTGTACGTTCACGGTTCACCCAATATTCCGTAACTGTTGTGCTGGTCCGGTGTGCTGGTTCACCGATTTCTTGAAACGACTGTGCTGGTCCAGTGCCGTGGTCCAGGGAATTTTAGCGGCGTATTTCGCCCGCTCCTGACCATCCAGAATTCGCATTTTGCGCTTCGGCTTTGACCCTTCCGTGACGCGTTACGGCTCGAGGAATGCTCCGATCTTCTCGAGAATTTACTCGAGAACAAACCTTCGCCCTAACGCAAGAGCGAGCATAACCTAGATCGCCTCAAGAATTCAAGCGGCCCAGTCGAGTCGCACCACTGTCAAGTGGGCACGACCTTCGAAGGGCGTGACGTCGAGACGCAAGTTGTCGACCGGCACGACATTTAGGTCAGGTTTGCAACAACGCTGGTTCGATTCGAGAAGCCGGAGTCGAGGCTCGAATCGCGGTACAACGGCTGCGACAACATCGCCCGAGACTTCGCTCGGTGTTCGCCCGTACAACGATTGATGTGGCCGAATGGCATTGTACCATCGGCAATAGGCAAGCAGCTCATCTCGAAATTCGTCAATTCGCAGTGGCACTAGGATTCGGCGAGTGCACTCGTTTTTCAGCGAAAGAATGAATCGCTCAACGACGGCAATTGAGCCATGTTGACCGATTGCTCCGAAACGGGGCTTGATGCCGCGGGCAAAACACCAATCCTTGTATTCCTCCCGGAATTGCGCGCCTCTGTCGGATACGATGCACTTGGGTGAATGCCCCACAGATTGAATCACTGTATCGAGCCATCCCGTAACGTCGCCGGACTTCGGCCAGTTCTTGAACACCTCGACCGCGATAGCCCTGCGCGAGAAGGTCAGCGACAACTGCGACGCAGTACGCAAATGGCCAACGCTGAAGGCAAGTAAACGGAAACTGTTCGGGCCGCGGCGGGGCCTCATGGATTCTGAAAGAAAGCGCCACACCGAAGACGGCGACAGCTTCAATGGTGGCCGCGTGCAGGTATCTACTGCCGAACCAGGATAGGGGCGTCGGTAAACCAACGGGCCAGGCCATCCTGCTGCTAACATAGACGAACGAAGCCATGACCGATGACCGAGACTCGAAGACCCCCTCCGCCCCTGCGGGTGACAAGAAGACGATCTCGCAAGAGTCGAAGCCAATATCGGTGGGGCCCCCCGGTTCTTCAAGCCAGCGACCGAGGTCAGGCTATCCCCCGAAGCAACCGACGTTGATCGGGATGCCCGCACCGGGTGCGAGTGAGTCGCCACCCGCCTCAGGAACAGCATCCGCTCCTTCGTCCCGAGCACCAGCGCCCCGAAGCGGTGGGACTTTGATCGGGATCCCGTCGCCATCCGTACCCGCACGGTCGTCGTCCGTACCCCCGCGGTCGTCGCCCGCACCCGAGGCATTGAATTCGAAACCTATATCGAGGCCGCCATCTGTCGATGGCGACGAGGATTGGGACGCCTCGCCGGGAGTTGTGCAGCCAGTTTCGCGCCCGCCAATGCTCTCCGAAAGGGAGGAAGAGAAGTGGGAGCTCGCACCAACCGAGCCGAGCAAGTCATCGACTGCGGCTGACTCGCAGCGTGCAGCCGCGTCTGACCCAAACGGCAAGCATTCCTCGGGAAGTTCGCGTATCGCGCTGTTCATTGCTGCGGCTGCCGTTGTTGGCGGCGCGTGGTTCTTGGTCCGTTCGAGGGGTGAGCCTGCGAGTGAGCAGCCGAGCCACGTCTCAACCGCAGCACCCGAGCGAGCCACGCCCGAAATATCTTCGCCGGTCCGAGCGAACGTCGAACCCACGTCCGCGGCAAGCGTCCAAGCCGCTACCGCGGTCCACGCCGAGCCATCCCCATCTGCAAATGCGTCCGCCGCTGCAGCGAACGCTCTGGCAGCATCCGCAGTGGCCACCGTTGAGCCGCAGCGCGGCTCGGAGGAGCTTATTGTCGTGACCGTGACGACAATTCCAGCCGACGCGCGGTTCTTCTACAAGGGTAAGCCCGTAGGGCGATCACCGCTTCGTGTGGAACTCAAGCCTGGGCAGCGTCGCTCATTCGAGATTGGGCATGCTGGCTTCTACGCACGCAAAGTCGTCGTCGATGGCAGCCAGAGGGAAATGAAGGTTTCCATGCGCCCCGAACCTTAATACACTGCGCAGCGAACCGGGCAGTCGGAGCATCGAAGCTTCTGCCCGGCGAGTGGACTACGCTCGCAAGCGGTTACACCCCGGCCCCAGCCGGCGCGCAGACGACGCTCCAGCTGAATCTCCAAGACCTCGACATCACCTACGACATCGTCGGCAATCCCAAGGAGATTAGGGATTGGCGTGACCCCGCGGAATGGCCGAGTGGCGCAAAACCCGTCACTCGAAAGATTGCGTACGACGACCTCTACCGCGTCAACCAAATCCAATACGAATACTCGGCGGGCGACGACGATTGGGTCTCGCCTTACGCGAAGGAAAACGGGGAGAACTTCTCGTCCGCCAACTTCGACCACCGACGCTCGATGCCGAGCCCTCACGTCAAGTTTGACAAGCGCGTCCTCGAGCAAGACATCAACTACGACTGGCTCGGCAACACGAGCACGATCGAAACGAGGTAACTCGTCGAAGCGTCGAGTTACCTGGCGCACAGCGCGACGGAGAGTAATTACAGGCCTGACCGGTGGAACGGGTTGCGTGAAGATTATCGGTTTACCGGCAAGGAAGAGGATGTTGAAGTAGGACTTCCGTATTTTGGGAAGAGATACCTGAGTCCGTTTATTGGGCGGTGGGTGAGTGCGGATCCCCTTGCCTTACACGGGCTTACAAAGGACGATCCAAACCTATATGCCTACGTTCATGGCCAGGTGCTCAAAGACGCGAACCGTACTGCGGCAATGCTTTTCCACGAGTTCACTCATTTGAGGGACGACCAATTCGGGGAGCGAACTACCACCACCGGTGTAGGGCGTGCATGGGGCATCGAATGGGCGCTCCAGCGTGACTCAAACTTCAGCGAAAAGCGGATGTCCGAAATTGCTAAGGATTACGGGAGGCCCGAGGGAAATGCCGAGTCCTTCAGAGTCCAGTTTTCGAGATCGGCATACGTTGTAAGAACCCTGTTGGACGTCGTGCATGGTGGAAGCCTCAATATAAGATCACTGGATAATAGGGCAATATCGAAAAAGGATGCTTCAAGCCTCTTGCTAAAGTACATGACCGCAAACACGAAAGACATTATGCTCGACGATGTGCTGTCCGTCCTGGAAGAACGAGGCGCTTCGCCTGAGAGGAGGGGGACTCTTGACGCCCAGGTCACGAAAGCAGCTCTTGGGGAAGGCAAAGATGAGCAAGAACAGAAGACGAAGTAGCTGAATATGAAGCGCGAGGTGGTTCTTGTGTGCGCAATTGTCGTTGGAGTATATGAGCTCGTTCTGCGGGTCCTACTCCCGAGCATTGATGTGTTGCGACTCGTCGTGAGACGATGAAAGCTCATGTCCCTCCAGTTCTTACTCCCCAACACCTGTATCCTGCTCCTGTGCGCGATACTCGCGTGGTTAGGATTGCGGCGCCGTTGGGTCGTGGCCGCAAAGGCAATTGCCTTCGGTGGGTGGATTGCTACTAGTCTGGTAACGTGGAATTCCCTACGAGTTACGCAAAGCAAAGTAGTTGGCGCAGCGCTATGCGATTTTGGTGGACTGGAACGGAACATTGCTGACGGAATAGACAGCGAATATGGAGCGATCCGGTGCGGTGCATATTTCTGGTTGCTTTCCGCAATTATCACCCTAGCTGTCTACCTGCTCTGCCGACGAACAGCGGGGATCCAAGCAAGCAATCTGCCAATTGCGGCAAGCGCGATCGTAGTCACAGGGATCGGCGTGTCTGGCCTTGCTCTGTGGCTTACCACGGATACAGTGGGGCTTGTCTTTCGACTTGGTGCAAAGAGCTTCGATGCGTATCCCGCTACAGTTGCTCAATGGAGTGCGTGGTTTCGGATTGCGGCTTTGATGAGCACGATAGTCATTATCGGAATCGCTATTTGTTCAAGAAGATATCTTGCTCCGGTGAATAATACTCAGGTCTGGTTGAGTCTCGCGGCATGCCTGTCTATATGGATCACAGTAGCTGTCATGCAGAATCAACGTCGAGCAAGTATTGTCAAGGAGCGCCCGAAAGTACTCGGCCATTTTAGTCGCTCTCCTGAAACCGTGACTACCGTTTTTCGTAAACAAGAATCGGGCTTCGATTGCGGTGAGCTACTAATCTTGGATTCTAAGTTCGGACCGGCGGATTCCACTCTTCTCGGCTATCGCCTGAAAACGACTTGGCCCGTGAAGTCGCTTGCTTTTTGCGTGTACATTTCGGAGCTTGCAAAATGCACTACTGTTCGAAGCGTGCTGGGCTCGGTAGTGGAAGCAGGGACTCAAGACATCCAACTCGTCACGGTTGACCGAAAGTCGCGCGCCACCCCGTTGTTTGGGCCGGTATGCGAGTGGAACGCTTCAATGTTGACGCTTCGATTGTCAAAAGCTGAAGGACTGGAATGTCCGCCGTTCAAAGACGCTACGGATACTCTCAGACAGTTGGCGGAGGCTTCAAGTGCGTCACTTCGCGTTGGTCCGTAGATGTTGAGAGCCGAATCGTATGTCCTGGTCCAACGACTTTTAGCGACGCTTTCACCGGCCTCGGGCCTTCCAGAATTCTCAGTTTGCGTTTCGGCTTGCCCCATCCATGACGCGTTTCGGTTCGAAGGATGCCCCGATATGCTCAAGTGCGCTCACGAAGACAAACTTTCGCCCTAACGCATGTGCAAGCCTAACCCGAATCGGCTCAAGATTTCAAGCGGCTCGTTCGAGTCGCACCACTGGCAAATGCGCCCGACCTTCGAAAGTGCGTGACGTTGAGACGCAAGTTGTCGACCGGCACGACGTTCAAGTCGAGTTTGCTACGACGCCGGTTCGATTCGAGAAGCCGGACTCGAGGCTCGAATCGCGGTACGACGATATCACTGGAACTGGGCCAATTCTCAAACACTTCGACGTCAACGGCCTTGCGCGAGAAGTGATCGACTAAGACCGCGACGCAATATCCGAAAGGCCAACAGAGAAGCCCACTGAAGGGGAACCACGGCACCCAGAAGCCGACGTGAGTAGGTGCGACGGTGAGATCGATATGCCAAACGTGGTGGGGATGCTTCGCAACAATGGCTCGGGTGGCTGTTGGGCAAACACACTTGAGTTGTTGTACGACCTGTCGAACGACATCGGGAAAACGGATGACAGGTTCTCAAGCGGCGTGAGATGCGTGCGAGAACCCAATGACGACACAGCGTGAAGCGACGCGGAATGTATCCTATGCACCGCTGTTTGAAGCAAACGCGTGCGAATTCGCTTCCAGTCAGCAACACTTATTAGACCGGAACCACGCGTCTCCCCCTGAGGCACGCAGGCTCAAAGCCAATGGTTTCTCAGCCCGAGCTTTGAACCGAGTACCGATTTGGGGGAGACCGCGCCGCCGCAGCCGCGCACGACGGGTTGCGCCGTTGCATCGAATCACGAGTGAGCGGCGAGGATGGCGCGAGAGGGGGCAGCCCCATACGCCTGGCGCTACCTCTGCAACGACGCCGGAACCGAGTATCACAAGCCCAGAATCGATGCTTCCGGTTTCGGCACGATTTCGACGGCTCCCACGACGTCACCGACCCGAATATTCGCCAAGGGTGGTGGCACTGCGTCCACGACGACCGAAAGCTCGCCGGATATCGTGGGCGGCACCGCAAACGCAACTTCGCCATCCGCGTTCGTGCTCGATGCGGCGACAGTGACGCCCGCCCGTTTCAGCGCCAATCCGAGGCTCCTCACCGGTTGATCTCCGCAATTAACGTGCTCGCGCGTCACCCGAGACACGCTCGGCGGGGCCGGCTCGGTCGTAACGATGCTCGTTCGTTGTTTTGACGCGACCGTCACGAGTCCTGTCCCGACGAGAGCCGCTGATGTGATGACACCGACGACACCCAAGCCAATTGCATTCTGTCGTGGACTCGAACAGGAATAGTGGCCCTCGATGTCCGTTGAGCACGTCTGCTCGTCCGAAAGGGAATCTGCCCCTGAAATGACAGCCGCCGAAAGAGCGCCGATCCCTGCGCCGAGGACCGTGACTCCAACGGCGGCGCCAATGTTCGGCTTTTCAACTTTGATTTCATCCGTGACTTGCTGATTGACGATTGCCCTCTCGCAATCTGACGTCCAAGCCACATGCCCCCGAACCAACCCGGGTTCCGCCGTGAAGTCACCCATAATTGAGGGCAAACCATGACCCGATTCCATAACGATCTCCTGTTGGCCGGTGTTTCGCGTGACGAAACGGGTCGTCGTTGTCATGCAGCCAACAGGAGCCAATAGAAGGCCCGCGATTCCAAGCGTGCGAAGCATTCTGGCGCGTAGAGCAAGGACGGTGCCACTCGACGTTGCGTCGCTGCTGCCGCTGCTGCTGCTGCCGCTGCCGCCGCCGCTGCTGCTGCTGCCGCTGCTGCCGCCGCTGCTGCTGCCGCTGCCGCTGCCGCTGCCGCTGCCGCCGCCGCTGCTGCTGCCGCTGCCGTCGCTGCCGGTCAGGTGTAACCGCGGGTTTCCACAGAGAACTTTACGGGACAGATCGCGAGCCGACGCCGCATCGATATTCGGCTAACAACAATGCCCACCCGGGACCAATCTCGGTAGTCACGGTTCACCAGGTACATCGGGTGGGGGCGAATCTCGGTTGCTGACTATTTTCGAAGAAAGAGCCAACGACTCCACATCCGCGCCAAATCACGCCTCCCCACGCCTCCGCGCGAGACTTCCCACCTCCAGAACGCGGCCCGAAGGAGCGTCGACGACCACTCGAAGTGTCCCGATGCACGTCCGCAGAGCGTCCTGGACCACTCGGAGTGCTTCGATCCACCATCCTCTTGTACGATTTTGAACAGCGAGTGATTTATCGCACGGCCCCCCTGCTATAAAAATATCATCGAGCCCGGAAAATCGCCGAGGCCCCGCGAATTTCCGACGATCAACCCCGAGAAATTACGCCGCCATTGCGTTTTTGAACACTCACAGTTTCCCAAAACACGAAGCGGTCGCGTTTTGGAGCACTCCCAACTTTCCGGCGCACGCAGGCGTCGCGCTCTCGACCACTCCGAGGGTTCCGGCGCACAGGAGGTACGTGACGCTGAGCACTCCGAGTGTTCAATGACACGATGTGACACTGTGCCTGAGCACTCGGAG
>Ga0302321_100002887_pt1 | contig 14766 bp, 27 predicted proteins | sample Fen_T0_1_FD_202505 | JGI IMG/M metagenome (GOLD analysis project Ga0302321, IMG submission 202505) | Peat permafrost microbial communities from Stordalen Mire near Abisko, Sweden - Fen_T0_1 | ecosystem: Environmental > Terrestrial > Soil > Wetlands > Permafrost | place: Sweden: Abisko...
GCTTTTCAAATGCCAAACGTAGGTATGAGAGAAAAAAGAATTTTCGGATGAATATGGGTTCGACTCCCATATCGGGCATCTCTGACAAATAACGAGGCGTATGATGCACGCCTACAAGGGACAATTTATTGGATGCATGGCTGAATGTAAAAGGCACGGGCGTCGCAGAAATCTGGGGCATCTGATTATGTAGGTTCAAATCCTACTGCGTCCACCGCTTTGCCAGCGAATTGAGATTAGTGGAAACACTAGTAGTTCTAATAGATAGGACTGGCAATTTTTTAATCCTTTATAATGGCACCCGCAGCGATTCATTAAAAACTAGTTGCTTTCCGAAATTCAATATGCTATTCTTTTCCAATGAACGAGAACACTTTAGTTTACATTTGGTCCAACGAGCACAAGGCTTGGTGGAACTGGGGTAATTGCGGCTACCGAAAAGATAAACGTGACGCTGGCCAGTATCGCCTTGAAGATGCTTTGAAAATTTGCGTTGGTGCAAACCGATACCAGAAATCAAATGATGTTCCCAACGAAAGTATCGTTCCTATTAATCCATGAAACTCCGTCTCGATGCTCATCCTCATAATGCTCCTTGTTGCGTTAAACTTGCTATGGTGTCAAACCATATACCACGAGAAATAGCGCCAAGTATTCTTTTCCAAGTTGACACTGACTTTCCAGCCGTTGCCAGTCTATTCGGTTGGCGACCTATGGAAGTCTTGGGCACAGAAGATTGCGACCACGAAGGAACCGATGGCACAGTAGATTGTCAAAAGTGCAAGTTAAAATCTACTACTTTCATTGCGCACGCCCGCAATTGGTTGGACGATTGTGATGGGCGCACTTGCGAAAATCCAGGATACGACTTAATCTAGTCGGTCTTTTTTAATCTTTAATTCGGGCACCGCAGTCGATTCCTTAAAAAGTCCTTGCTTAGTCATTGGCATTCCATTATTATTGGGGCATGAGAATCGCTCGCACGTCACCGTTTACTAGCAACATCCACATTTTGGATTTGCCCGTTACCGAAGAGGAAATCGCCCGCTGGAAAGCTGGGGAACTCATTCAAAATGTTTGGCCTCACCTGACTCCCGATCAACGGGAGTTTATTAAAACTGGTATCACGGCTGAAGAGTGGGCGAGGTTTGTTCCTGACGTATAATCTGGTGGCTGGATTTAAGGGGTCATGCACCCCGATGCGGTTAAGTCCGCACAACTTCCAGCCATCTTTTTTAATGGTTTAAAAGGGTAGCCCATACGATTCCTTAAAAACAAGTTGACTTCCAAAAGCGTTCTGGTATTCTTTGGGTATGAAAGCGATACTAATTGACTCCAAAAACAAAACCATCACTGAAGTCCAGCACGATGGCACCAACGAAAACATTTACAAGCTCTGCGGCTACGAGCAATTTGACTGTTGCGACATTGGCAACAGGGATGCGATTTTCGTGGATGGCGAGGGATTGTTCAAAAAGGATCAAACATTCTTCATTCATAAGGACTATCCGCAACCGCTGGCGGGAAATGGTTTGATTTTGGGATGCAATTCTGATGGCGAAAGCACTGCGCCTAAAACCACACTGGCCGAAGTCAAGGCCAAAGTAAAGTTTATGAGTCTTTTGCAAGCGTATCTTTTGGCACGCGAGCAGGGAGTTTAACCCGTGGGGCAGGTGCCCCCTTTTTTAAGGTCTATGTCGGGCTACCACATATAAAGCTTAAAAAGTTCCCCTCTCACGAGGGGATGTTATTTCGCCCTTATTTACTCGACTAGGGACGGAAATGCTTCGCAGTCAGTCACAATGCCATCTTTCCAGTTCAACCCTTCGGCGGCTCGCACAGTGGCAATATGCTGAATTTTCTCACGATAAGCGTCGGCGCTCATAAGTAAAGGATCAACCTCAACTTTGGTCGTGACGGCCCAAGAAACGGTGATGAGTGTTTTCATACAGATAATCTATTCAAAGTCCAGTTGGTTGTCAAGACCTTTTTTACTGGGTCAAATTCGCAAGAATAGTAATAACGATAAAAACGTTCAACATTTTCCCAAGCAACTTTCTTGCCAGATCGAATAGCTCTAACAGCAAACCAAGGCAAACTGGAAAGATAAATTGAATAGGTTCCTTCGAGAATCCGTTTCACTTCGTCATCAGTCACGGGATACGTGGCAAACCCATTGGGAGTGCAATGGATGAAACCAGACTGGCTAAGATACGAAAATTCTCCGTTTTCAACGTCCAAATCAACGGACATTCCAACATCGAACTGGAATCCACTCTTGAATACATACGCGCCGACAGTAACTTCAAATGGAAAGTTACCTGAGACGCGAGAAACAATACCCTTAATTTTCATGACGCAAAGATAGTTGAAACCCTTTGAACAAGCAAGACATTTTTATAGTTTTAATAGTGGTGCCCCGCGTAACCATTAAAAACTCGCCCCCTTTCGGGGGAGAGTCTCCCGCTTATTTAGGCGGGACGGGGTTGAACTCGTGGTTGCTTATAGGTTATGTAATTATGACCCTTCGGCGTCACATACTCATTCGAGCGTAGCGGCTCATGGGCCGTCAAGCTGGTTGCCTTACCCTTGTCGTCCACATTCTTGTAAACTCGCATGGCCATGTTCCGCTTGGGACTGGCGGAAATCACGCCATCAGTTTGGCACGGCTGGACCACAAAGGTTTTCCCATTTCGGGACGTGTAGGAAGTATCGCCCACTTTCGCGGCCTTAGCGATTCCCCGTTTGGTATTTTTGCTGTTTTTGTTCATAAAAGGCGGCTCGCCATTAGGAGGAATTGCTTCATCCATCCGCAGTTTTCGTCGCGCTTAGTCCCGCGAACTGCTATCCCCCGCAACGCATGTTGACGGGCGAGCCATAAATTGAAGTGGGAAGTGGTGGCGGCTTCACTACTAAGCAGGAACGCCCCAAAACAAACGTTTGCTATTAGTAGTTACTTGTGCAGTGCCACGACCCACAGTAGAACCGAAAGAGTCACCTTATCAGCGTCTCGCGTTGCCGCGTCTCGCGACCAGTTAAGCTTTCGGAAGCTCGGCAGACTTATCACTATCCCAACAACAAGATAGTATCTGCCCTGCTAACATCTAACTTTCAACAAACGGAACCACTGTTCCCTAACACAAGATCAATATCGCAGAATCTTGCGCGATTGTCAACGCTTTTTCAAGCGAGAATTCAATTCGGCTTTGACGGCCTTGGCGAAGGGTCCGCGCCACGTTGGGGCGTTGGCAAGGAAATAGGCCACGATTGAGCGACCAGAATCCGCGCCATAGTTGTCGTTGATGCTGTTGAGACTGGTCATGGCATCCAAGTAAGGAACCGCGCCGAAATACGGGTTTTTCCAGAAATCCCGAATGGCAAAAGCCAGAATGTCCAAAGAGATATTGGGCAAATTGTTAATAATGTTTTGTTGCCGTGGGGTCAATTCAATTGGTTGTTTCATGCGCAAAGATTAGTGGATTCCTATGCCCAAGTCAAATAGTTTTTAAGCTTTCGAGCGGGCATCATTTAATAAACATTAAAATTTTAATTCTATGAAGCTGGTGGATAATCTTTAAGCTGGAAATCACCCCAACAATCAGTTTCGACATTCAGGCAATTGTAACGATCTTTCCTTTCTCTTAGAGCTTGAAAGATATAAATCAAGGTCGCGCAGATAATAATTCTTCCTGTTTCAGCTTCAACAAGGTCAGCATAAATGATTCCTGGATGACTGCCGCTTTCTCTGATCTTTATGATTTTTACGTTTTGCATACAAAAGATTACTATGGGTATGTCCCTTTGTCAAAAGATTTTTAAGCTTTTACTCAGGCACCTAGTTCCAACCATTAAACCAAGGCCCGTAGGCGCTTGGCTACCAAGTTGGAATATCCTTTGATGAATGGAAGATTATTTCTCGTTATTTCAATCCAGTCATTTGAATGACGGGTGAAAGAGTATGAGTCTTTTCCTATGGAAATTAACGCTGACTTAGTATTTTGATAGACGCAATTTAGCAAGTCTCGATACAAGTAATGACCCTCCCTGTGGCCGAATGAAATACCCATGCGCCCTTGCGGTTCTTGCGATAGACGATGACCAGACTTCGATTGATGGTTTTCACGCCAAAATGCTTGACGCGATCACCAGTAATAGTCAACGAATTTCGCTCAAAAAAGCAACCGCCATGAGCGACGTTGCGACGTTTGATTTCGTGAATGTTCATAAAAAGAGAATAGCAAAGTATTCGTGTGTGTCAACTTTATTTTAAGTCATTTAATGGGCTGCCCCGCGCGAAGCTTAAAAGGGAACGGAGCTTTCGCCCCGCCCGTTATTTAGCGAGCATTATTTGAATCATGCCCCGTCGAAGACTTTCTTCCGCCCGTTGGAAAAGCTCTTTATTTCCCTCGTTCAAAACCAACAGCATAGCTGATTTTTCGCGCAGATAAGTTTTGGCAAAGTCAACATCATGCTCGACAATGCTTTCCGTATTTGCGATTAAATCTGCCAGTTTGATAGTCTGGCTATCGCTTCCAACGTCGGCGATGCGATTGATTTCTGCCGTCTTCCTACGTGCGCGGTTCCAAGTCGGATAGTTTTCGTGAGTAAACTGGTCAGTCAAGTCCAAAACCATACGAGTGACTTCCGCCCCGAACACGGCAGCAATGGTGGTAGTGTTATACCAGTAAACGCCGTCTTTGTCCAATCCAAAGACTTCGGGATTGTTCAAAACTGACCCACTAGACGCAACATCTTCCTCAACATCGTGAAGGTGCGCGGCCATGATCATCTCAGGTGTGCCGCCGACGCTAGCCACAATACTAGCCACTTGGTCAGTATGTACCCAATAAGGTTCACCAGTGTATTTTCTGATCTGTTTGATCGAGTCGTGCGCTTGATGCGCGAATAGTTGTGCCTTTTCAATTAAATTCATGAAACAGGATATTAAGTTTTTAGTTAATTGTCAAGCACTTCTGCTATCATTGTTTCATATTCCACAAATTTCCCTCCAACACGGTTTTCGCCAAGCGAAAGAGAAGTCTGATCCAAAGGAATGTTAATGAAGAGCAAATCGGGGTCTTGAGTCACAGCCGCAGCCGTTTCTTCCGAAACCTTAACAGTTATGCGGACCATCAATTCAATTGTTTTGTTCATACAAATAGACTACTCTATTGGGTTTAATCAGTCAAGCCTTTTTCACAAAAATCTTTTGTTTAAACTCACAAATTGTCCTTGCAATTCTAGAGCTTTTTTATTATAAGCTTCTGCCGCCTCCCATTCATCATCAAAAATACCTAAATGAGTTTTCTTTCCCATAATTCTTATCCTAGCCCGCCACTTGCCATTTTCGAAAGAGACTCCTTTGTATTGACTAAATTTTGCGGCTCTTTTTTGTGGGGTTGCTCCATTCCATTGATTTTGACGATTACTCGCTAGTCTTAAATTATCCTTTTGACAGTTTAAAGTATTATGATCTTTATGATCTACAAATACTTTACCAAATTGATTTAAAATAAATCTATGTAGATACCATATTGGTCCATTTCTACCGTCCCTATGAGCAGCATAAACATATTTTTTGGTAACTTGAGCATACCATTTTACTTTGTTTGCCCTGTCGAAATCTTCGTCATCTATGAGAGCTAGATAGCCTTTGGTGAGTTTGATTGTTTTCATTTAGTGCTTTTTGGACCCGATACCAGTATCCATTAGTTATATACACTTTTTTCTTCCAATTTGGACCAGAATTATGAACTCTAGCAAGGGTTTCATAATCCCTTCGCGCCCACGCATGGGGACACACGCGCCGAAAGTAAGCTACCATAACTTGCTCCGCGTAAGTCTTCTCGGCACACTGAGAATAGTTACCTTTGACTTTTGCCGTCACCCAATAAGCATAATGAATCTGATACGGGCCAAGTGCCTTGCCATGATCTCCTTTGATTGCGCCCAAACGCCCGCCCGTCTCAACCTGATGCACCGCTCGGAAAAACGTTTCCTGCGTTTGCCCGAAAGATGCGATTGCGCACAAGAACAAGAGAACCGCTACCAATGCCAGTGTGATATAGGATTTATTCATCCCGCCATCGTATGCCCGACTTGTGCCTTTGTCAATTTTAATCCTTGCCCAACGCTGCCCCGCCCCCAGCCTTAAAAAGACCGCCCTAGCGGCGTGTCTTGATTTTTGCTACTCGCATTGAACCAATCCAAATGACAAGGACAAAGATAACTATTTCCATAGTATTGGTAAAAATTTACTTGACTTTCTTACCAAAGTAGCGGCGGTTATTTCGTGAGTATCCGCCCCGCCCTTTTGTCTTAATCAGTTGCCAAGCTAGTGCGGCTGGAGTCTTAGCAGGTTGTGTGCCATGCAAAAGTAGGGCAAAGTCCTCTTTAGTTTTCCACGCATGGGTGTCGTCGTGGTCTATTGGCAGGCTTCCCGCTTCCGCCTCAGTAAAAACTACCTTGGCACTGCGCAATTTATGCTTGACAATCAAATCGTCGTGAATGCCACCATAAGAAGCAGTCAAACGAAAGTTGTCAGGCAAATACCCTTGGCGCTTAATCCAAAGCGGCAGTTGCTTGGTATAGGCGTAGAAAATGATATTCGGATGACTCATTGCTACGTGAATCCAAGCGTCGAAATAAGCTTGACTAAAGAAGTCTCCGCTTACGTGAATTCGGCAAAGGGTAACTCCCTTAATTGGCAGGCTTTTACTGATTAGGCTTGCCATTTCGGCAGTGGTTTTTCCCCGCAGAAGTTCAAAGTTATGCCAGCGTGATTTACGGACATTGGGAAACAAGTTTTCAGCGTTTGACGCGAAACATCGGAATTTGTTTTCCTTCCCATCGGTCAGCTTTCCAGTTATGCGATTAGAACGCGAAAGGCAAAGCTTGGCGCTTGGACACGTCCACCCCGCAGGGAGCGAAAAAGTTGCGGTGTCCTTTTCCAGTTTGGCGTTTGCCCGCTGGAATGAAAGCTTGGTTGTCCTTAGCGGTTTAGAAATCTTTCCGAACTTTGCTAGGGCTTGGTTCATTTCGGGCGTTAAGGGTTTACCCTCAGACCATGCTTTTTTTAGTTGTTTTTTATTCATGCGTTTAGAGTAGCAGGAAAATTTTCGTTGTCAACGCTTATTCGCTTTTATCGGCGAAAGCGTATTCAAGAATTTTGTCCTTAGCGTCGGCGTCGGGTTGTTCAGCTTTGATTTTGCCAACCGAATACGTCTCAGCGTTAATCTGCCCCTCAAAATTCAGTAGGCTAGTCTGATTATCTTGGCGAAGGGTTTCGAGCTTGGCTAATGCGTAGCGCATGGCCTGCCGAATCAAACTCCCTTGGCGTGAACCTGTTCCTGCCCTTGGGATATAAAAGCGATTAAAGAAGAATCGGCGCATGGCATTGCGGGAAGTCCAAAATGTCCCGATGGTTTCAAGCGAGTTGAAAAACTCCAATTCGCCACTAGTGCCGCGAAGATTCCAAATCCCATTGAACACGTCTTGAATGTTCACCGTCGAACCCTCCAAAACGCCTAGCCAAGTTGATCCAAAATTTTGGTAGGAAAGGGTTACGTCCACATGGTCATAAGGTTTCACGAGAACTTGCTCAACTTCAATTTCGTCCGTTATGTTTGCTAAATTTGTCATGCGCAAAGGATCGCAGAATCGTTTCCCAGTGTCAACAGTTTTTTGAAAGTTTTTAGGGAATCGTGCGGGCAGCGTCGGCCATACCTTAAAATCCTTTTCATTCCAAAAAAAAGTAAAAAAGACCTTGACCAAAGGGCAACACTTCGCTAATCTCTACTTATGACAAATACATCAAACACGGTTACGGTTCCTAGTTCGGTTGCCCTTCTCGCGGCTGCGACTCTCGCGGCTTCAATTGAGGCAAATAACACTCAACTGGCGGCTTTGCTGTCGGGTGGGAATTCGGCGGAAAATCTGGCTAAGGCTGCGAAGCTTGCCCAGAGTATCGAGACACAGCAAGCGGAGTTGACTTCCGCCCTGTCGGGTGGTTACGTCCGCGCCAAGCGCCAACCCCTCACGGCTGCGCAAAAGCAGGCGATTGCGGACGGTCAGCGTCGGCGTTGGGCTAAGGTAGCTGCCGCCAAGTTGGCTGCTATCGCCCCTGCGGTTGTCGCTTGCGTCGGGACGGATGTCCCCGCCGCCCTCTAAGGGTGGCATAAACGAAAAGCCCGCCGATTCGCGTCGGCGGGACTTTTTTATAGTTTATTAAAAGCTGCCCTCAAAAACCCTTAAAAAACTACGGTATATCATGCAGCGTAATCACGTTAGTAGAACCTGGTATCACCATACTATGGCTATGTACCTTATTTGGCTCTACCTTATTTGAACTTGAACCAATCCAATTTACGACCATTGGACCTACGAAGATACTCAAAATCAACACAACTACACTCAATCCTCCCATTATTTTGTAGATGAATTTCTTTTGATCTTCTACTTCCTTATTTCGGGCGTCACGAGACGCTTCCAAGTCTATCATTCTCTTCTCAAAGGCGCTTAATCTTTCGCTATGTAAACTACACTGAAATGGGTTCTCACCCATCTTAGCTTTCATTGTAGTCACCGCATCATGAGTCTCTTGGACAAGTTTGAGAATATTTGCGTAGTTAGTTTCGAGTAGCCCAAGTCTAAATTTAAATAGTTCCTGATTTCGGTCGTCCATGTCGCTCATATAGTGTATTTACACTCAATACAAGTAACTGACTTCAAATAATTTACTCCTCGAACTCAGTGACCTTGCCAAAGGTAGTCGCCCTTACTATTCCTCCGTCAATCTTGATCGGGATTACCTTATTTGCGACTTTACCTAATTGGGTTGGAACACCTGAAATATCGTAGTTATGGCATCTAGTTGCAGGTAAACCAAGACCCCACATGACCGCTTGCCAATGAGTTCCATGTGGTTTAATGATACTTCCATGCTTACGGAATGCGGCTAAATGTGCTACTTCGTGGCCTACTGTTTGTTCAAGAAAGTGATCGGCGTTTGCGTATAGTAGGGAGGGACTGAAAGAGATAAGGTTCTTCTGATAGTATGCGCGGCCAGCAGTTGTTCCTTTAAGTGCAAAGACTACTTGGGGAACTGGCATAATAATGCCAAGCTTATCGGCGCACTTATTTACATACCACTTCACTTGCTTAATGCACTCCACTTTAAGTGCCAACAAGTCGGCTGGAGTCTCTATATTTCGCATAAGAGAAAAAAGTGGGGACTAGAGGGAACGACACCCCTAGTCCCCCGTCACGTCAGAGCGTGGCGCTTGGTGACTTGCCATCAAGTTCGTCGAGATACTTCTGGCCAAGAGTGGAGATATGGCGACCAGTGTTCTCAATATCCAGCAAACTATGCTTGAGTAGATACAACTCAGAGTCTTGGCGCAACTGTTGAGCAGTCATTCCAGTTTTGGCACTCAGAGCAGTAAGGGACGTGCCTTCGGGACGACTCTGGAGGATTCGCAGGATTTGAATCTCGATTGGGTTCAAGCCCAGCGGCGTGATAGACAGAATACCTTTCAGGTTATTCCAATCTTCCTTCCTGAACAGAAGAGCACCCTTCAAGTAAGCTTTGATCTTCTCAGACATCTTCTGTGCGGCACGGGCGTTACCCCGCAAGACACTGCTAATTTCGAGTAGCAATTCGTCACTGATAGTAACGTCCTTAAGATTGAGTTTGATGATATTCGCCAAGTCGAGGGCAGAGTATTCCTGAAGAGTAATCCGCTCCATGCGATCAGCAAGAGCACAGAATACCTTTTGCGACTCGGTAGTAGCGAAGATGAAACTCTGGCGACGGAAGTCGAACTCACACACATACTCATCAAAACTAAACTGCGTGCGGTGAGTAGAGTTTGGCTCAAGGATAGTAAGGAGCGCCATTGATATGTCGTGAGGTATCTCGCTAGCCTCATCGAAGAAGACAGTTACATCCTTGTCTTGGATAAGGGGCACAACTACCCCATTAATGAACTGCTTGACATTCTTGAGAGTAGAGCAGTTGATTTCGAGGAAGCTCTTGCGCTTGGGAACCAGCTTGTTAGCATCCGTCTTGCTTGGCTTCCAAATAACCTGCCCTTCATCGTCGTATTGGTAAAGCCCTTTGGCCACTGCGCGGGCGATCCTCGTTTTACCCTGTCCCTTCGGAGCAACCAACATGATGTGGGGCATCACGCGGGTAGCCTGATAGGAATTGAGGTAGAAGTCGAAAGCGCGTTTGGGGTTGTCCTGCCCGACGATGCCCTCAAAAATCTTGGCGTCAAAGTCTTTCAGGTTTGGTATCACTTGCGGAATCAATGTGTCGTTCATATAAAAAATGTAGCAAAGACTTGGGCGGGCGTCAATTAAAATCTTTTTTATTCGGTCAATTTCGCAGGCTCCAAGATCGAAAGCTGAACCTCTTCCCCTTCGTCATCAATCAGGAACATAGACGACCCCACGATCTTGACTTCTTGGTTTTCTCCTTCTTGAAACTGGGCAGAGTATTCTTGACCTTCTCCATCAACACCAGAAATATACCCGAACTGATTATCGGATTCTCCAGTGAGATCGCTACAAGAGAAGTAACAAAGAAAATTGTCGTCCCAAATGACAGCAGAACAGTTTTCGAGGATTGCGAACGCGGCTTGCAGGGTAATCTTTTTCATATGAACAACCTACTAATTATTTGGCTTATTGTCAAGCGAGTTTTTTATAATTTAAAAAAAGAGAGGGGATTGCTCCCCTCCCTTATGACGGACTAAACTTACAAGTCCCGAATCTTCGAAACTCGGAAGCTGAACTCCGCGTTATCGTAATAGTCTGGGTCAGAGTAAAGGCGCTCAGTATCGGCGTTTACTTTGGCCTCAAACCACTGATAGACGGACGTAAGATGCAAAACATCGTTTGCCAGAATCTCACGAGTGTCAACATCCAGATCAGTCCACACTCGCTTAGTAACACGAGCATGAATCCGCCAGTAGTGTAGTGATTTCATTATTTGAATCTATTTTGGTTGCGGTTGTCGAGGTTATTCTAGTCTTCCAATTCAGACACAACCACGTTGACATGAGTAGCTGGGGTAACTCCCTCGATACTTGCCATAGTAGTCGTAGCTGGATTAGATACCAGACCATCAAAGCCACACGCTTCAGCCCACTTACGCCCAACAACTACTTGCGTATTAGGATCAGCGAACTTGGCCATCAAATCCTTCAGAGGAATCTTGACGAAACTAAAGGAACCCTTGGTGCGACCTGAACCCTTTTTGGTTGGGACAGGAACAATTGGCGTGGTGTTATTCATGATTAAAAGATAATAAAATCTTGGACGGAGAGCAAGCTTTTTATTGCAAATTCGTGCCGAGCTTGTCGATTCCCACAGAAAGCCCAACGAGCATGGCATTCTCAAGAATCAATACATCGGTCTTTGTGGGATTGGTGTAGTTGATCTTGGCCATCTTTTCGGCACGGGCGCGAATCTCAGTAAAGGTGTCGTCCAGTCTGGTATTTACTTGACTATTTGCGTCGTCGTGCTTGAATTCCTGATCACCATCCTCAAAATCGGCGGTATTATCAATCATATCATGCTCAAAAAACGCTCCGCACTTGCACGCGAATTGATTGATAGAACCAGTGGTTTTAAGTTGAACCCAATTATGACCTTCTGGCAAGGTGACTTTTGAGTTGCGCTCCTTACGTTGCTCGTCTTTGAGCTTGTTGGTTCGCGCGTTTAGGTAATTGGCGAGTTCTTGTTTCATGTTCCCAATTTGCCAGAGGGTTGGGCGTCAGTCAAGGTTTTTTCGTTTTTTATTACGAATTGCGCATCATAGACAGCTTCACCCACTTCGGCGACTGTTTTGATGAATTCATTTGTATCTTTTGACAATACTGGATCACCAGTAGCCGCACCTAGTATTTCTTTCTGCAAAGTAGGCGGCATCTCCTTTAGTATAGTGTCATAAGAAGTCTTGTATATTTCGGCTAAGGTTCTTTGAATTTTTGGTGTGTCGCTCATTTTATTATTTTTTATTAAATTTTAAAAAACTCTCTTATTTGGACCAAAATCGCTCAAAATTGGCCAAAATCACTTATTTCGCCCAAAAAACGTTCAAATTTTGGGTTTAGCCCTGCTTGAAAACAATCTCACATAGACCATAAAGTTCACAATAAGGAAGCCCAAGTTCCTTAGAATAATGCTTGATAGCGTCCTCAGTCGAGGCATGATTGGCCAAGTAAATTTCGCGCAAGACAGTTAGGTGAGTAGTGGCCAACTGACCAGACGATGAACAGAGATCATAGTTCCTCTGTTTGCTAAACTCGCGATAGATTCTCCGTTTGGAGTAATCACACATACCATAACTGTAAACCACTCGCGTCACGAGACTCTGCCTTGGCACGCGAACCAAGATCACTCGATCATAATGGCAACCAATAACCAACTTGGTCCTGTCATTATGGTATCCATTTGGAATGAACAACGGAAACTTTTTGGTAGCTTGCGTTGGATTGCCAAACTTATATTGGCGATTCAATACGCCATCCATGAAGGCGGATTGGAGGTTCTTATCTACCCCTTTGAGGGCGATACAATGAGTGGAGGGTGTGATTTTCATTATTTGGAAATTTTTTCGTTGAAATTTTCGATTATTTAAAGTTTTTTAAAAGCCGACGCTGGAAAGCTCAACCAACGTCGTGGCCGAGGGTCATCCTGTTGAGTTCGCATATAATCAGCATACTCGGCACAGACCATTGCCGCATCGAAGGTTTTATTTTGAATGACACAAACCAAAATCGTCTTCCGAGACCAGTCAAAGGGCGGATTGCCCTGAAGTTCCTGAGCCTTGGGGAACTTTTTTAAAAGTTGCTCGGCCTTGTTTTGGTCGTGTTCAGTTTCGAGGTATTGCGTCATATCAAAATTTAACCCAACTTTTGCCTAAAGTCAACCAAAATGGTAAAAAAAATTTGGTGCCATTTCATTGGGGTTTTTGCAAATTGGGCTACTTTTTCTCTAGGGTAAACACTAAATGCGAAATGATCAAAAAACGACGCCAGACGAACTGCCAAAACAGCGAAAACATTGGGGTTTTTGAGGGTGAGTTTTTTGGGTTTGGAGAGGGGTTGGGTGTGGTTTTACTCTAGGGGGAAGTAAAGGGGTGAATTATTATTTAAAACTTTAAATAAAAGTGAGAGACTACCGTATTTCCCAGCAAAACCCAACAAATCCCTCATTCCCCAATAGAATCAACCTTTTCCTCATTATCTCTTATCCTCTTCTACTCTCTATTACAGAGTCCTTTGCCTCTCAAAGCACTTTGTCACGCAAAGCAACCTTAAATTATTCAATTTACTCTTGCTTTCTTCTCCAAGTATCATTGAGCTTCTACTGGTCCTTATTAAAAGCCTTCTAAAGTAGTTTTAAAACTTAAAAAAACAATAAAAAACTTTATTAAGCCTTAAAAAACTTCTGTATGAGCTTCTCTTTTACGGAAGCTATTAAAGCAATCAATCAAGTTCTTCTTGACCTAACTATTATTCTTCAAATACTCAAACTTCGGCTCCTTCATTTCATAAGTAACAATAGTTCCCGTCTCTTTCATCAAATGCTTCCTCGCCTTAATAACCTCGTTTGCTGCGCCCCCCGTTCGCTTTGCAGCGTCTTCTAGGGCTAGGTTGACTGATTGTGCCACTTCCATCAATTCACGCGCCTTAAAGGCCACACAGGCGTATGCGCCTGAGCCTAGATAGTCGCCCAACTCGCTATACAATCGGTGAAGCTCGCCAACATTTTTGAGTGTGCCAAGCAATTTTTGCCAAGAATCTTCAGTTTTCATTTTAAAGTTTTTTTAAATTAAATAAAAGTCGTATTTCCCTCAGTCCAAGCGATTGAATCTTGCTGATAGAGTTTCCTAATCTTCACCAAAGAGTGAAGTAGCTTTAGACTCTCATTAGGCGACGTATCTATAACCCAAGCGGCATTTTGATAATGTAGCCAACCCGCAGACGCGCCAAAGAAATGAACCTGAGCATCAACACTGGTGATTTCTTTCGATACGCATCCAACAAAATCAGACCACTCCTGTTGGGTTAGCTTGTTATCGGTATTTCCAATTTGGATTGTGATAGTCATTAGTGGAGTTTCTTTAGAAGTTCAATTAAAAATTGATCTAGCTTTGTCGCTTTATGTAGTCTTTCTGAGTCTTGATCTCCATTATGGGGACTAGGACTAGACCAATTACACAAGTATCCTTCGCGATCAATGTGATAGTCTTCTTGCCATCCTAATAGTTTTAGGAGTGTTTCTCGCGTTACCCGATTACATTCTGCTTCTGGTAGATCAAGAGTCTGACGTTGGAAAAATTCCACTTTCATCATTGAACTTTCTTTACCATACGCAAACAATTGCACACATGACTATTATCCGCAGCCCTGTAAGTGCTGACTCCAGCTTCGCCAGAGAAGTCGTAAATACTTGCACAGGGGTCTTTCGCAAAGAGTTCCCAAAAGTTTTTGGCCACTGTTTGTAGTGTCTTTTTGCGCAGACTAAAATTATACTTGACTTTGGGAACAATCTCGATTGGCTTGCAACCATAAACTTCCACTTCCCACAACTCAAATGGGTAAGGGAACTTTGTGGGGTACAATACTTTCAAAGCATGAAGTTTGTTCAATTTCTGGCACGCCGCTTGAAAGTCAGTGTAAACAAACAATTTGCCGACCTTCGCTCGATTCAAAGTGCCCGATTGGTAATACTTGACTTCCAGAGCGGAGCCAT
>Ga0302321_100002889_pt1 | contig 14760 bp, 12 predicted proteins | sample Fen_T0_1_FD_202505 | JGI IMG/M metagenome (GOLD analysis project Ga0302321, IMG submission 202505) | Peat permafrost microbial communities from Stordalen Mire near Abisko, Sweden - Fen_T0_1 | ecosystem: Environmental > Terrestrial > Soil > Wetlands > Permafrost | place: Sweden: Abisko...
TGGCCGACCTCGGCCTCGACATCTCGCTCGCCAAGGTCTCGACCGAGGGCGAGAAGGTCGCCGACGTGTTCTACGTGACGCGGGGCGGGCGGCGGATCACCGACGACGGCGATCGCGCGGTGCTGGTCGCGCGCCTGGCGTTCGCCGCCGAACCGCCGGAGCAGCTCGGCGCATGAGCGCGGTCGATCTGCCGCCCGGCATCGGGCTGGTCGGCACGCCGCTGGGCACGTTTCGCGCCCCGCCGCGCGCCCGCCGCGGTGCCTCGATCGCGCTGATCCTCGTCGTCGCGCTCGGCGCGATCACCTGGGGGCTGGTCGCGCGCCACCCGTACCGCTACGCCGCCAGCGCGCAGGTCGTGCTGCCGGTCGCGCTCGTCGCGTTCGCCGGGCTTGGCTTCGCGGTGCGCCGGGCGCGCGTCGCGATCACCCGCGACGGCGTGCGCTGGGGCTGGACCGCGTTCGGGTTCCATCAGTCGGCGGCGCGCATCGCGGTGGCGCACATCTACCAGGATGGCGTCGCGTTCGAGGCGCGGCGCGGCGCGTGGTGGTTCATCGCCGCGCGCGACTGGGACCGGTTCGACGCGCTGGTCCGCCACGTCCGCCGCGCCGAGCTGCCGGTGCGCGATCACGCGAGCGCCGCGCCGCTGCGCGCGCGGCTGCAGAGCTATGGGAGATTCCTCGATCTGCTCATGGTTGGCAGCGTGCTCGGAGGCGCGGCCGTGATGCTGTGGGCTCTGTGAGCTAGCCCTTCGGCGTTACGCCGCGTGAGCTGTTCGGCAGGCCGGGCGATTCGCGCGCCGGCCGGCGACGAGGCGTTTACAATGGTCGTGGGGGCCTGATGCGAGCTTTGCGAGGGTCATGACCACCGCGGCAGCGATGAGGACGAGGGCACTGTGTGTGGCCACGCGCTGCACCAGCGTGGATCAGTTCGTCGCGATGTTTCACCGGTTCTGCGGTGACGATCAGACATTCTTTGTCGCCACGCCGACGACCCGGCCGATCGGCCTCGAGACGGCGTTCTCGATCCAGCTCGCCGGCAAGCAGCCGGTGCTGCGCGGCCTGTGCGTCGTGCTCGACGCCTGGACCACGGCGGAGAATCGCTATCGCCGGCCCGGCATCCGGCTGGGCATCAAGCGGCTGACGGTCGAGAGCCAGCTGGTGTTCGAGCGGCTGCGCGCGGCGGCCCGGCCGGGATCGGGCGGCGAAGCGACGGCTGTGCCAGGCGGTTCGCCGCGCGCCCCGGGTGCCCGGACGCGGCCCCCTGCGTTCGCGCTGCGCACCGGGATCACGCCGCCGTCGGTGCGCGCGCCGGCGCCGCCGGCGTGCGACGAGCTGCCGGCGCGGCGCGCGTCCCTGCCGCCGCGGCGCGAGCTGCCGCCGCCGGTGATCGCACGGGCGGCGTCCGAGACCGCCACGGCCGTCGAGGTCACCCGGTTCCAGGTCGCGTTGCACGTCGATGCCGCGCCGCCCTCGGTGACCGACGTCGCGTGGCAGCCGGCGCAGCTCGCGCCCGGGCCGCGCAGCGAGCCCTGGATCAGCGACCCGCTCGCGCGCGGGCCCGAGCCGGACGAACGCGAGCCGGCGATGATCATCGATCGGCCGCTCGCGCCCGACCACGGCGGCGGGATCGGCGGCGACGACCCCGGCGATGCGAGCGAGGCGCCGTGGATCGTGCGGGTCACCGAGCGGGTCACCGCCGAGCCCGATCCGGCGGCCTGCGAGGAACGGGCGCCGGGTTCGGTGCTCGTGCTACCTGCAAACCCGTTGCAGAACCTCAGCGACGAGTCGCTCGAGGGGTTCGTCGACTGCACGCTGTACGAGGAAGCGGTCAACGTGTTCCATCCCGGCATCGACGACCGCGTCTGGATCGACGCGGCGGAGCCCGGGTCCGCGACCGAATCCGGTGCGCCGCCGCGGCCGGGCTCGGTGCCGGCGCTCCCGTACGACGACGCGCCGGACCTGACCGTGCGCGCGGTCGGGGGCACCGAGTCGCTCTCGGTGGCGGCGGCGAGTCACCAGCACCTGCCGCCGGGCCTGATGCAGTCGTCGCCGTCGTCGCCGCCGTCGCGCGAGCTGGCCTTCGCCTCGGGCGCGCCTGCGCCGGTCACGCGCGGATCGACCGACGGCATGCCGCCGTACACCTCGGCGCCGCCCGAGGGCTCGTGGCCGCCGTACGCGCACGCAGCGTCCTCGGGGACGTGGCCGCCGTACGTCCAGCCACCACCGTCGGCCGCGTGGCCGGCCGGGGCGGCGCCGGCGGTGCCGCTCGAGGTGCGCACGCCACCGCCTTACTCGCCGCCGGTCCCCGCGGTCGTGGCGACGCGCAGCGCGGGGCCGATGGGGCTCGCCGACTGGCGGCGCTGGCTGTTGATCGGCGGGACGGCGGTCGTCGCGCTCGTCCTGGCCTTTCTGCTCGCCCGGCTCGCCCGTGGCGCGGTCACCGCGGCGCCGGCGCCGACCACGGCCGCGACCAAGTCGGCGTCGCGCGCGCCGCTGGCGCCGTCGGCTCCGCGACTCGCGAGCCAGGCGCCGGTGGCGCAGCTCCAGGCCGCGGCGGAGACCGAGGACGACGCGGGCGAGGCGATGCCGCCGCCCGGCGCGATTCCGATCGTCGGCAGCGGCCCGTGCCGCTTCTCCGTCGCCACCGCGCCGGCCGGCTCGCTCGTGCGGCTGGATGACGATCCGCTCGGCGCCTCGCCGCTGATGATCGAGGCGAGCTGCGACAAGCACAAGCTCGACGTGTCCCACGCGCGCTACCAGATGGTCACGCGGTGGATCACGCTCGCCGCCGATCACCAGGATCGCGTGGAGCTGAGCCTGCCACGGCCGATCCACGCCGTCGCGATCACGTCGTCGCCGTCCGGCGCGCTGGTCGAGCTCGACGGACGCCGCGTCGGCACCACGCCGGCGGCGATCCAGCTGCCGGGCTTCACGCGGGTCAACCTCACGCTGACCAAGCCGGGGTTCCGGCCGGCGACGCGCCGGATCTACAGCAAGGCCGCGCAGGATCGCCTCGCCGTGAAGCTCGCGAAGTGAATGGAATCGAGCTCGGGATTCCGCTGCCGATCTTGCTGGTCGTGTACCTCGTGTCTCGCTGTTGAGCCTCGTCCGATCAGCGCTGGCGTCGACCCCGACTAGCGGATCACGACGCCGCCGCGCGCGCGCCAGCCGCCATCGACCCAGACGTGGCCGCGTCCGCGCTGCTCCCAGCGCCCGTCGACATAGACCTGATCGACGTGCTGGTGCTCGTAATAGCCGCCCTGCCACACCCAGCGCCGGCCAGGGTGCGTCCAGCGCCCGTGCACCCAGACCGAGCCGGGGCGGGAGACGACGACTTCCTCGCGCGGCGGCGGCGGCGAGTCGTCGACGATGTAGGCGCCTTCCGAGGCGTAGCAGCCGGTCAGCGCCGGAACGGCAGTGACGGCAGCGATGGCAGTGAAGGCGCTGGCCGCGCCGAGCAAGGCACTGAACGCGTTGTGCAGGGGTTTCATGTCAGTCTCCGTTCCTGTCGAGCAAGCACAGCAATCACCGCGCCACCGTCGCGATCGCGGAGCTAGCGCACAGCGCGCGCCGCGGCGCGGGCTCACGGGCACGTCACCGCACGATTCGCGGTCCGGCCGCGGTCCGGCGATCGCGGCGCGACCCCTGCGATGTCACCGGCTGCGCCGTGCCGGCGCGGGTGCTGCAATCTGTCGCAGGCGAGCTGAGCGCCCGCGCGCACGCGGTCCGTCCATGCCGGGCGGCGGCAAACGCACCGATATCGCATGAGAAATGCCAGGGGGGAGCGCGCGGTGCTTGCCGCGATCATACCCCGCGAGTATGGTGCGCCATGTTTGAGGACCTCAAAGAGGCACTCACCTTCGACGACGTCCTGCTGGTCCCCGGATACAGCGAAGTCATCCCTCGCGACGTCGATGTGACCACGCGGCTCACGCCGGCGATTCCGCTGCGCATGCCGCTGGTTTCGTCGGCGATGGACACCGTCACCGAGTCCGCCACGGCGATCCGCATGGCGCGCGAGGGCGGCATCGGCTTCATCCATAAGAACCTGCCGATCGAAGATCAGGCCCGCGAGGTCAACCGCGTGAAGAAGGCCCAGTCGGGCATCGTGGTCGATCCCGTGACGATCGCGCCCTCCCGCACGCTCGAGGATGCGCTCGCGCTCATGCGGCACTACCGCATCAGCGGCCTGCCGGTGGTCGATGCTGACAAGCGGCCGGTCGGCATCCTGACCAACCGCGACGTCCGGTTCGAGAAGCGCCTCACGCTGCAGGTCGGCGAGGTGATGACCAAGAATCCGGTCACCGTCCGCGATGGCGTGCAGATCGACGAAGCCAAGGATCTCCTGCACAAGCACCGGATCGAGAAGCTGCTGGTGGTCGATAGCGGGGGCCGGCTCAAGGGCCTCATCACGATCCGCGATATCGAGCAGGCGGAGGCGCACCCCACCGCGGCCACCGACGAGCTCGGCCGGCTGCGGGTCGGCGCCGCGGTCGGCATCGGCGGCGACCGCGAGGCCCGGATCGAGGCGCTGCTCGCGGTCGGTTGCGACGTGATCTGCATCGACACCGCGCACGGCCACTCGGCTGGCGTGCTCGAGGCGGTCCGCCAGACCCGCAAGCGGTTCCCCAAGCTCCAGCTGATCGCCGGCAACGTCGCGACCGGCGAGGCGACCAAGGCGCTGATCGAGACCGGCGTCCACGCGATCAAGGTCGGCGTCGGGCCCGGCTCGATCTGCACCACGCGGATCGTCGCCGGCGTCGGCGTGCCGCAGCTCACCGCGATCAGCGACGCGGTCGCCGCCGCGAAGGGCTCGGGCGTGGCGATCATCGCCGACGGCGGCATCAAGTACTCCGGCGACGTCGCCAAGGCGCTCGCGGCCGGCGCCGACACGGTCATGATCGGCAGCCTGTTCGCCGGCACCGACGAGGCGCCCGGTGAGATCATCCTGTACCAGGGCCGGTCGTACAAGACCTACCGCGGGATGGGATCGATCGGCGCGATGAAGGATGGCTCGAAGGACCGCTACTTCCAGAGCGACGTCGAGACGCCGCAGAAGCTGGTCCCCGAGGGCATCGAGGGCCGCGTCCCGTACAAGGGCCCGCTGCGCGAGTCGATCTACCAGCTGGTCGGCGGGCTGCGCGCGTCGATGGGATACCTCGGCTGCGCGACCATCTCGGAGCTCCATCACAAGGCGAAGTTCGTCAAGATCTCGTCCTCGGGCCTGCGCGAGAGCCACGTCCACGACGTGATCATCACGAAGGAAGCTCCCAACTACCGCGTGGAGTGACATGGCCCATCAGCTGATCCTCGTCCTCGATTTTGGTTCGCAGTACACGCAGCTCATCGCCCGCCGGATCCGCGAACAAGCGGTGTACTGCGAGATCCATCCGTTCACGGTAGCGCTCGATCCCGAGCTTTCGGCGCTGCGCGCGCTCAAGCCCGCCGGCATCGTGCTGTCGGGCGGCCCGGCGTCGGTGTACGAGCCGGGCGCGCCGACCGTGGTGCCGGCGCTGTTCGAGCTCGGGATCCCGATCCTCGGGATCTGCTACGGCGCGCAGCTCGCGGCGAAGCTGCTCGGAGGCGACGTCCAGCCGGCCGAGCGCCGCGAGTTCGGACGTGCCACCGTGCGGATCAAGCGGCCCGAGGGCGTGTTCCGCACCACCGCCGCCGGCGACGAGCTCACGGTGTGGGCGTCGCACGGCGACCGCGTCGCGGCGCTGCCGCCCGGCTTCGCGCACACCGCCGAGTCCGACAACTGCGCGATGTCGGGGTTCGCCAACCTCGCCAAGCGGATCCACTGCGTGCAGTTCCACCCCGAGGTCGTGCATACGCCGCGCGGCGCGGAGCTGCTCGGCAACTGGCTGTTCAGCGTCTGCCAGCTCGCCGGAGACTGGTCCATGGCCTCGTTCGTCGACGAGGCGATCGCGCGGATCCGTGCGCAGGTCGGCGCCCACGGCCGCGTGATCTGCGGGCTGTCGGGAGGCGTCGATTCGAGCGTCGCCGCGGCGCTGCTCCACCGCGCGATCGGCGACCGGCTCACCTGCATCTTCGTCGACAACGGCCTGTTGCGCCGCGGCGAGCGCGAGCAGGTGGCCGCGATCTTTCGCGATCACTTCCATGTCGACCTCCGCGTGATCGACGCCGAGCAACGGTTCCTCGCGGCGCTCCACGACGTCACCGATCCCGAGCACAAGCGCAAGATCATCGGCTACGAGTTCATCGCCGTGTTCGACGAGGAGTCCGCGTCGATCGCGGGCGCCGAGTTCCTCGCGCAAGGCACGCTGTACCCCGACGTGATCGAGAGCGTGTCGTTCAAGGGGCCGTCGCACACGATCAAGTCGCACCACAACGTCGGCGGGCTGCCCGCGCGGATGAAGCTCAAGCTGGTCGAGCCGCTGCGCGAGCTGTTCAAGGACGAGGTTCGCCAGCTCGGCCTCGAGCTCGGCCTGCCGCACCACATGGTGTGGCGCCAGCCGTTCCCGGGCCCCGGGCTCGCCGTGCGCTGCCTCGGGCCGCTCACCAAGGTGCGGCTCGATGTGCTGCGCGGCGCGGACGCGATCATCGAGGAAGAGATCCGCGCGGCGGGGCTCTACGAGTCGATCTGGCAGTCGTTCGGGGTGCTGTTGCCGGTGCGCTCGGTCGGCGTGATGGGCGACGCCCGGACCTACGAGGAGGCGCTCGCGCTGCGCGCGGTGCACTCGCGCGACGGCATGACCGCCGACTGGGTGCAGCTGCCCTACGACCTGCTGGGCCGGATCTCGTCGCGCGTGATCAACGAGGTCCGCGGCATCAACCGCGTGGTCTACGACATCACGAGCAAGCCGCCCGGCACGATCGAGTGGGAGTAGCCCGGGGCTAGCGACGGGTCAGCGCGAGCACGAGGCCGAGCGCGTGCTCCTGGCACGCCACGACGCACATCCCGCACGCCTGGCAGTCCGCGAGCCTGGGGGTGTACGCGGTCTTGCGACCATGTGCGCGGCTCTTGAGCTTGCCGAAAAGCGATAGCTTCGCGTAGTCGGCGTCTTCGATCCGGCGGACCTCGAACACGCTGTACGGGCAGACGTCGACGCAGTCCGCCTTGCCCTCGCACTGGTTGCGATCGACGGTCACGCGGTACGTGCCCGGCTCGGCGGCGCAGTTGGCGCCGGGGCGATCGGGGTGCTTCGCGGCGCGGCGCGCCTTCTCGGGATGGAGCGATTCGGGTCTCGGCATCGCTTCACCCTGCCGTGCGAGCCCCGGCGCCGGTGTGAAGAAGCGCAAAGTTTTCTTGCGGCCGTGCACGGTCGCCCCGCGTGGCCAGCGGTGACGGGCGCGCCGGGCCGGTGGTGGCCCGGTAAGGGCCCGGTGCTGGCCCGACGGTGGCATGATGGCACCTGATCGCGCATGAGTTGCACCGTTCAACACCCGCCGACTCTCCCGCGCGTGGCGTGCGCAACGCCAGGCCTCGCCGGCGTCCGTCTGCTCCGCACCCGGCACGGAGCGTGGCGCTGCGGGCTTGGCTTCCCCGTATGACTCGTCATTCCCGTGAGCCTCGATCGACGGGCGCGGCCGTGGTCGAACGCGATGTGCGCGCGCGGTGGGCGCGCCTGCTCGCGATCGCGCTGAGCGTCGGGTCGTCGGGGGCCGCTGCCGCAGATCGCGCCGCCGCCGACGCCGCGCGCGTCGACTGGGCAGCCGGGCGCGTCACCGCCGGCGGCACCGGGGTCGCCGATCGCCACGCGCCGTCGCCCGCGATCGCGCTCGGCACGTCGCGTCGCAGCGCGATCGCGGCCGCCCGGCAGCGGATCGCCGCGGCGCTGCCGGCGCTGCCGCTCGCCGGCGGCGGTGCGCTGGCGGCGCGGCTCGACGAGCCCGGCCTCCAGGCGCGGCTCGACGCCGCGGTCTCGGCCGCGATCACGGTCGCGGCAGACCCCGAGACCGACGGCAGCTGGCACGTCACCCTGGCGGTTCCGCTCGAGGCAATTCGCCAGGCGCTCGATCAGCCGCGCGCGCTACCGGCGGCTGGCGACAGCGGTCCTCCGATCATCGTGGTCGAGGGCACCGCGGCGCTGCCAGCGATCGGCTGGACCGTCGGTGGTCGCGCCGCGGCGACGGTGTGGACCAAGCAGCTGCCGGCCTGGGCCAAGGACGCGCCGCGTTCCGTCGCGCGATCGGCGCGGGCGGGCGCGATCGACGTCGATCGGGGCGCCGGCACCGCAGCGACGCTGTTCGTGATCCTCTCGAAGTGACGCCTTCCGGGGCCCGCGGCTCCGACCCGCGCGCGTGCAGAGAGCCTCTCGTCGCGTCGCGTAACGTGCGTAATCCCCCGCACGCCGGGAGTTTGACGGGTGCGTGGTAGTCGCAATTCGAAGTTGTGGTTACTGCGAATTATTGGCGACGAAACAGCAAATTAACAATTCGCCGATAGAGTGGACTTATGTGGGCGCACTATCGAAAGACATTCCTGGGGATCCAGGTGGTTATCGCGCTGGTGACCTGTTTCGCGTTCCTTGCCACAGGCTATCGTATTCCAGTGGCAGCGGTGTTTTTCACCGTGATGCAATTTGGTGCCGTGCTGGGGGCGATGTGGGCAGTCCGCATCAAGGGAACCTTCGAGCTCCATCGATGACGTCCAATCCAGTCAATCCAGCCAATCCAGCAAATCCAGCGAGAGGTGAAGACATGGTCTCGGTTGCCCCGGTTCGTCATGCGCGCCGCGTACTTGTGATTGTCATCCTGGCCACCGGGCTGCTCGGTCTGGGCGCCACCGCGGCGCGTGCCGATGACCCTGCCGCCCCTGCGGGAGCGCCGCCGGCCGCGGTGCCGGCCCCCGCGGCTCCGACCCCGCCGCCGGCGCCCGACGCAGTGGGCACCTTCCAGTCGACGCCGACGGCCTACTCGGTGCCCGGCTACACCAAGCCCGACCCGGCCAAGGCGACGCCCAAGGAGCTGGCGACGGCGGTCGACGCCGTCGCACAGGCGGCCTCGCATAGCCTCTACTCGGTCAACTTCGTGTGGACGTTGATCGCCGGCTTCCTCGTGATGTTCATGCAGGCTGGCTTCGCCCTGGTCGAGACCGGCCTGGTCCGCGCGAAGAACGCGGCGCACACGATGTCGATGAACTTCCTCGTCTATGCGCTCGGCATGTTCGGGTTCTTCGTGTGCGGCTTCGCGTTCATGTGCGGCGGCCTCAATGGCACGGCGATCGGTGGTCCGGCCTCGCTGGGCGGCACGCCCACCCTGAATCACATGTTCACGATCGGCTCGGCGATGAACGGTGACAGCGGCTGGGGCCTGCTCGGAATGACCGGGTTCTTCCTCAGCGGCAACGCCTACGACTCCGCCGTGATCGTGTTGTTCTTGTTCATGATGGTGTTCATGGACACCACCGCGACGATCGTGACCGGCGCGTGTGCCGAGCGCTGGAGCTTCAAGAGCTTCTTTGTATACAGCATCGTGATCGGCGCGATCATCTATCCGATCTTCGGTTGCTGGGTCTGGGGCGGCGGCTGGCTGGCCCAGCTCGGCTATCGGGTCGGGCTCGGCCACGGCGCGGTCGACTACGCCGGATCCGGAGTCGTCCACCTGCAGGGCGGGGCGCTCGCGCTGATCACCGCCTACCTGATCGGGCCGCGCATCGGCAAGTACGGGCCCGATGGCAAGGTGAAGCCGATCCTGGCGCACCACATCCCGATGGTCCAGCTCGGCACCTTCATCCTCGCGTTCGGCTGGTTCGGGTTCAACGCGGGCAGCTCGCTCGCGGGCGGCGATGGCCGGATCGGCATCGTCGCGGCCAACACGATGATCGCCGGGATGTCGGCGACGCTGAGCGGCGTGCTCTACATGTGGTCGAAGGGCAAGCCGGATCCCACGATGGCGTGCAACAGCATGCTCGCCGGGCTGGTCGCGATCACGGCGCCCTGCGCGTTCGTCACCCCGCTCGGCGCGTTCATCATCGGGGCGATCGCCGGGGTCCTGGTGATCTGGAGCGTGGTGTTCTTCGACCGCAGGAAGATCGATGATCCGGTCGGCGCGATCAGCGTGCACGGCGTCAACGGGCTGTGGGGCGTGCTCGCGGTCGGGCTGTTCGCCGACGGCTCGTACGGCGGTGGCTGGAACGGTGTCGGCGCCACCGAGTACCTCGGCGCGGCAGGCAAGGGCGTCACCGGCCTGTTCTACGGCGACCACACCCAGATCGTCGCGCAGCTGCTGGAGGGCGGGACCGCGATCGCGTGGAACGTCGTGGTGGGTGGCATCGCGTTCGTCGTGATCGGCAAGCTGTTTGGCTCGAACCGGGTCTCGGCCGAGGTCGAGATCGCCGGCCTCGACGTCCCGGAGATGGGCGTTCCAGGATATCCGGAGTTCGTGCCATCGATGTCGGTCTCGGATGTCCCGGCCACCGAGATCGCCGCGGCCAAGGCGACGATCGCCCAGCTGTCGGCCTCGCGAGCGGGCTAGCTCGCGCGGTGACGCCGTTCTGGGCCGTCGTCCCGTTCCTGGTATATCTACTGTTGATCGCGGTGTTACCGCTGGTCGCGGCCGGGTTCTGGGAGCATAACCGCAACAAGCTATACGTGGCGGTGGCAGTCGGCGCGCCGGTGATCGGGTATCTGCTCGGCGAAGCGCCCGATGGCCGCGCGCTGCTCTGGGACGCCGGCCGCGAGTACGCGGCGTTCCTCAGCTTGCTCGGGGCGCTGTTCATCATCTCGGGAGGCGTCTGCCTGCGGGGCACGCTGGCGAGCTCGACCGCGGTCAACACGGCGTTCCTCGCGGTGGGCGCCGTGCTGGCGAGCGTGATCGGCACGACCGGCGCGTCGGCGCTGCTGATCCGGCCCGTGCTGCGCGCCAACGAACATCGGGCGCGCAGCCGCCACGTCGTGGTGTTCTTCATCTTCATCGTGGCCAATGGCGGCGGCCTGCTCACGCCGCTGGGCGACCCGCCGCTCTACCTCGGCTTCCTGCGCGGCGTGCCGTTCACCTGGACGCTCCATCTCGTGGTGCCGTGGGCGGTGGTCAACGGCGCGCTGCTCGCGGCGTTCGCCGCGCTCGACCGGATGATCGCGCGCCGCGAGGTCGCGCCGCCGGTCGACGCGACGCGGCGGGGCGCGCCCGAGCACGGTCGCTCGGCGCTGCGCATCGATGGTGCCAGCAACCTGGCGCTGCTGTTCGGGGTGGTCGTGACGGTGTTCGTCGTCGGGACCTACGGCCGCCGCTGGCTGGGCAGCGCCGCGGCGTGCTCGGTCGCCCAGATCGCCGCCATGGCGGCGCTGTCGGCGGTCTCGCTGGCGACCACGCCGACGGCGGTCCACGCGGCCAACCGGTTCACGCTGGCGCCGATCCTCGAGGTCGCGGCGGTGTTCGTGGGCGTCTTCGTGACCATGGTCCCGGCGCTCGCGTTTCTCGCCGAGCGCGGCGCGAGCCTTGGCATCACGCGGCCGTGGCAGTTCTTCTGGGCGTCGGGCGCGCTGTCCAGTGTGCTCGACAACGCCCCGACGTATCTCACGTTCGCGTCGCTGGCGACCGGCGTGGCGAACGGCGCGGGCGGCGCGCTCTCGGTCCACGACCTCGGCGCGCTGGCCGTCGATCCGGTAGGCCATCCGCTGCTCGTCGCGGTATCGTGCGGTTCGGTGTTCATGGGGGCGATCACGTACATCGGCAACGGGCCCAACTTCATGGTCAAGGCGATCGCCGAGCAGCACCACGTCCGCATGCCGAGCTTCTTCGGTTTCGTGCTGTGGTCGTTCGCGATCCTCGTCCCGCTGCTCGGCGCGTTCGCGCTGGCGTACTTCGGATCATGAGCATCCTGGTCTGCCTCGAGGGTTCGGCCAGCAGCGCGAGCGCGATCGCCTGCGCGATCGACTTCGCGCAGGCCCTGGCGACCCCGCTCACCGGCATCGCGATCGTCGACGAACCCGACATCGTCGCGGCCACCGCGACCGGGATCGGCGGCGCGAGCTACCGCAAGGATCGCGACGCCACGCTGCTCGCGGACGCGCACGCGCACGCGGCGGTGTGGCTGCACGACTTCGCCGCGCGCGGTCACGCCGCCGGGCTCTCGGTGCGCACGCTCGAGCTGGAGGGCCGGCCGGCGGAGATGATCCTGGCGGAGCTCGCGCGCCATGACGTCGCGGTGTTCGGCCGCGACGTCAACTTCCGGTTCGAGACCCAGGAGTCCGATCGCTACACGCGAGACCGCATCCTGCGGCGCGCCGGCAAGCCGCTGATCGTCGTGCCGCCCGGGGCAGCGCCGGGCGCGTCCTCGGTGATCATGATGTACGACGGCAGCGCGGCCGCGATCCGCGCGCTGCGCAGCTTCGCGACCAGCGGCCTGGGCCACGGTCGCAAGATCTACGTCGCCACGCTCGACGATGACGGCGCCACGGCGTTCGAGCGGGCAAGCCAGGGCTGCGAGCTGTTGCGCCGCGAGTTCGCCGTCGCGGCCAGTCCGGAGAACATCGTCTCGGCCGCCCCGGTGGTCGAGGCGCTGCTCGAGCGGCGCGCCAAGCTGGGCGCCGGGCTGATCGTGCTGGGAGGCTACGTGCCGTCGCCGCTCGCGCGCCTGGTCTGGGGCTCGGTCACGCACGGCGTCCTGGCGTTGTCGCCGGTGCCGGTGTTTGTCCATTATTGAACACTCCCGAGCTCGCGGGCTGGGGTCGGTGTGGCCGCTGACGGTGGTTGCGCGCCGCATTCCATCGAAATGGTGTGTGCGAGACGGATAGCAGCGCTCGTATTTCGCGCTCGTGTCGTGCGTGTGAATGGGATCTTCGCGGCAGTGTCGATGGGCGGTAATATCTACGCACTCGGAATTGAGTATCTGTAAAGGAACTGCTTAGCTGCGATGTCACCCAAGGTGAAAGGATGCTCATGCTCAAGTGGATGATGTCGGTCGTCTTGTCGAGTGCGGGGTTCGGCGGAGTGGCATTTGCGCAGGCGCCCAATCCTGCGGCGCCGCAGCCCGCTGCACCCCCATCGCCCGCGCCAGCCCCGGTCGCCGCGCCCGCCGCCGAGCCGCCGCCGCCCCCGCCGACACCGCCCAGCAAGCCGCTCTCGATCAGCGGGTTTGTGGATGTGACGTACAATTACAATTTCAATCGTCCGGCGACCGGCATCAACGGTGGGTTCTCGTACGACGCCCGGCACAACAACTTCTCGCTCAACGCGGCTCACCTCGCGTTCACCGGCGAGCCCGAACCGGGGCTGTCGTACACCATCGATATCGACGCCGGCACCGACGCCGTGCTCAACACGTCGAACTTCGACGCGATGCGGACCGATACCTACAAGCTGGATGTCCAGGAGGCCTACGGGGTCTACAAGCACGACAAGTTCGGCGTGCGGATCGGCAAGTTCGCCACGTTCAACGGCATCGAGGTCATCGAGTCGGGCTCCAACCCGACGGTGTCGCGCGGCTATCTCTACGGCCTCGCCGAACCCGTCACCAATACCGGCGCCGAGGTGTTCTACCAGGCGACCGAGACGGTCGATCTCCACGTCGGCGTGGTCAACGGCTGGGACGTCATGGTCGACAACAACCGCGCCAAGACGTTGCTCGCCAAGATCGGCGTCGTGCCGAACGCGGACAGCCTGGTCACGATCTCGGCGTACGCCGGCCCCGAGCAGGCCGGCAACGATGACAACTGGCGCGAGACCCTCGACGTCACCGCGCTGGTCAAGGTCGCCAAGCTGGATCTCAACCTCCAGGGCAACATCGGCCGCGAGGACGCCGCGGCGCCAAACGGCGGCGGCGACGCCACGTGGTTCGGGTTCGGCGTGCAGCCGCTGTACCACGCGTCCGACGCGTTCACGATCGGCGGCCGGCTCGAGTACTTCGACGACAACAACGGCGCGCGCACGGGCGCCAAGCTCCAGCTGTTCAACGTCACGGCGACGCCGGGCTACCTCGTGAGCCCGCACCTGCTGCTGCGCGCCGACGCCCGGTTCGACTACGCCGACTCCGAGGTGTTCTCCAAGCACGACGGGGGGACCACGAAGACCCAGTTCGTGCTGCTCGGCGAGGCGATCGCGTCGTTCTGAACCGGCGCGGCCCGAAACCAGGCAGGCGCGGCGCGGGTTTGCTAGGCTGTCGCGACGTGAGAAGGCTCGTCATCGCTTCGGCGTTCACCGCCGCGCTCGTCACCACCGGCGCCACGGCACGCGCCGACGACATCATCGCCTACCAGGCCGACGGCGAATCGGACGCCGCGGCCGCCAACGCGCGGGTCGAGGCGCTCGACGAGGCGTTCGGCAAGGCGGTGTCGCAAGCGGTCGACGATCTGGTCGACGCGGCGGCGCGCAAGCAGAACAAGCCCGCGATCGATCGCGAGCTGCTCGGCCACGCGCGGCTGTGGGTCGCCAAGTTCACCGTCACCAAGGAGACCGTGGCCGATGACCGGAAGCAGCTCTCGGTGTCGGTGCGGGTCGATCGCGACAAGCTGCGCGCCCGGCTCGCCGAGCTCGGCATCGCGGCGCGGTCTCCGGCCGACGCGCCGGCGGCCACCGGCGACGCGGTGACCGTGCTGCTCCGCGTGGCCACGCCCGACGGCATGCGCGCGACCTACGGCAGCGCGGCGGAGACCGACGTCGCCGGGCTGGCCGCGCTGTCGGAGGCGCTGCGCCGCGCCAACTTCTGGGTCAAGCGCGCGCCGGCCTTGGCGCCGGACGCGCGGCCCGATGGTGAGCTGCCGATCGACGATGCCGGCGCCGAGGCGATCGCCGGCGAGGCGCGGACCGACCTGGTCGCGATCGCCGGGATCACGGTCGGCGAGCCGGTCTTGCTGCG
>Ga0302321_100002893_pt1 | contig 14755 bp, 9 predicted proteins | sample Fen_T0_1_FD_202505 | JGI IMG/M metagenome (GOLD analysis project Ga0302321, IMG submission 202505) | Peat permafrost microbial communities from Stordalen Mire near Abisko, Sweden - Fen_T0_1 | ecosystem: Environmental > Terrestrial > Soil > Wetlands > Permafrost | place: Sweden: Abisko...
GGAACTTTGATCGCGAGCGAGCGCCGAAGCGGGTCGGTGACCGGAAAAGATCAACCCCGAATGCTGGCCATGGCTGGCTGAACACTGACCGCACGAAAAACACGGGCTTATTCAGAGTTTCCCTAGTGTGCGGCTGTAGCTTCCAGGCTCGAATTCGCGTGCGTGTCGCCCCACGGTGGCAGGAGTTTTACCAGTACTCCCAAAATAACCAGCGGTAGAATCGTGAGCACAATCGCCGTGAGCAGCCCTTCGCGGGCCACTAACCCCATCTTGTAAGTCGTGTAGCCGAGGAAGCTCTTCGAAAACAGTTGGCCTCCGATCACCACATTCCAGCGCATGGCAAAAATGCCGATCATGGTCAGGCATCCTGCGATTGCATAGATCCGCTTCCGTCCGATCTCGCTGAATTTCAACACCTGTGTCAGTGCCAGCAGCGCAATCGGCGTAACCGTTCCGAAAACAATCTGGATCAGGATGTGCGAGATGTAGAGCTTCGTGTGCACCATGAAATCAAGACTTCGAAACGATTCATCCGACTCGTAGATGCGGTGGATCAAGTCCAGCATCTCCAGCCCGAAATCTATGATGAACGTGTAGAACAAATAGCTCGCAATCGTGTCCACACACCGGATGTCAATCGTCTGCTTCCGCATCCAGGTCAGCAGCATGTACAGCAACATGACCGCGGCGATGCCGGATACCATCGCCGAAAAAATGAACACTACAGGCATGAGTGGTGTCGACCACCACGGGTTAGCCTTGATCGATCCAAAAATGAACCCGACATATCCGTGCAGAAGAAAGGCGGAAGGAATGCCAATGACGGTGATGACGTAGCCGACGCGCTCGTCAACAGCCAGAGCTCCCTCGCTGATATTGCTGGATCCGAGCGTCATCATCCGATAAATCAGGCGCTTTACTCCGAGTGCTGATTGCGAAAGCAGGACGATATCCCGCCGATAGTCGAGCCAAATTTCCAATACCAGCACCGCCATCAGGTACCACAAATAGACGAACCCGAACATCGCCATCGCCGACGTCTTATGCGGCGTCAGATACATCTCGTAGGAACGTTCCGGATGTCCGAGGTGCAGTTGCAGCGGCAGAGGAGCGATCAGCAGGAATGACAAGGCAGTCAGCAGAGCCAGTCGGTACGTGGGCTTAACAGCGTCCACGCGGAACACTCGTTCCAGCGATGCCAGAATGAAGGCGCCCGCCACCAGTCCGGTGAGGAACGGGTAGAGCACGATCAGCACGCTCCACTGCAGTTCCACTTCGTTGGGATACATGAAGCCTTCAACGCCGGGCATGGCTGTCAGTATTCTCCTTGTTGAGAATCGTCATCGCTTGCAAGCCTCATCGCACCGACCCGTCCATCTCGTTGTAAAAAACCTTGGCGTGAGTCGCCATGGATGGCTTCAAAACCTGCACGCTATGAGTTCGCAGGAATTCGTGAATCGGATCCTTCGGATTCTTCAGGTCGGCCAGTTGCCGCGCTCCCGTTGGGCAGTTCTCGCAACACGCAGTCGTCAGCCCTTTGGTGATGCGGTGATAGCAGAGCGTGCATTTTTCCGCCGTATCGGTCTTGGGATTAATGAACCGGCATCCATACGGGCACGCCTGCACGCAGTACCGGCATCCCAGACAGTACGTCTTATCAACCAGCACTACGCCGTCTGGGCTGATGAACGTCGCGCCCACCGGACAAACCTGCGTACACGGTGAATCCGCGCAGTGGTTGCACAGTTTCGGTACAAAGAAATTCTTCCCGCTCGGGTCCTTCGCCGGAGGAAATCCCTTCTTGCCGCCGTCGGGCGAGTCCACCACGGGATTCTCAATGTCATAGTCATTTACGTGGTAGCGCTCGATCCACGTGCGGAAATAGCCGTCCGGCACATCGTTTTCTGCCTGGCAGGCGCGCACGCAATTGCCACACCCAATGCACTTGGGCAGGTCAATCAGCATGCTCCACCAGTGGTCTGCCAGTTTGTAGTTGGGAGCCACCTCGGGTGTTCCCGCCAGAATATATTTCCACGCCACGCCGGCCGCCGGAAGCAACAGCAGTAAGTGTCGTCGTGTGACGTTCATTTCGCAGCCTCCGCCACGATCGCCGGACTATGTGGTTGGTGGCACGTATCGCAAGGCAAGCCGCTGGAGTGGTCAGCCGTGGCTACCTGCGGGAAGCTCTTCGGTTTGGCCGCATTGGCTTCGTGACACTTGGCGCAGAGGATGGCTGTATCCAACTTCGCAGGCTGCTCCGACCCGGGATCGTCGGCGTGCTTTGCCTGCGGACCGTGACAGGCCTCGCAATTTACATGTGCGTGGCGCCCGTCCTTCTTCTTGTCGAGCACATCGGCGTGGCAGGTCTCGCACGTGTCGTGGCCCGCATAGTGAGCAGGTCGTGCCGCCAGATCGGTCAAGGCGCTGCCACGATAATGACCGTACTCTCCGAAAGTCTTAGGGACCAGCAACGCTCGGACGATAAGAAACACAAGGATGCCGCCGAGAAAGACCGCGGCCAGTCGGAAGAGATGTCCGGAATCTTTGAACGAACTCATCGTTTCGTCCTGCCCTCTGTTGATACAGGAGGGAAAGGCCTACGAATGTGCGCCAGATCACGAGGCAAATGTGCGTTTGATCACAAGGTTAGGTGATGTTCTCATCCGTGGGCAGCATAGAAGGCCGCCAGGCGCACCAACTCATCGGGCAGTTTGTTTGGATCCGTCGAGGTAATGCGTCCCACTCAACCCCCGCAGGGCGGAAGCCGCGGCTTCCGGCGTGATATCGCGCTGTGGCATCGCCAGCATCTCGTACCCGACCATGAATTTCTTCACCGTAGCTGACCGCAACAGCGGCGGATAGAAATGAACGTGCAGATTGAATTCAGGATGGTCGGCTCCATCCGTAGGTCGCTGGTGAATTCCCATCGTGTAAGGAAACGAAGTCTGGAACAGGTTGTCGTAACGGATCGTTGCCTGCAGAAGCACTTCCGCGAGCGCCTCGCGTTCGTCATCGTGAAGATCGGGAAGCCCTGAAACCACTCTCCGGCTGATGATCAGCGTCTCGAAAGGCCAAACCGCCCAGAAGGGAACTAGGAGAACAAAGTGCTCGTTCTCGTACACCACGCGTTCCTGCCGTTTCAACTCTAGTGCCAGATAGTCCCCGAGCAGCGTCGCCTTGTGCGCCTGGTAGTGCGTACTCGACGCACGCAACTCTTTCTCCAGTTCATTCGGGACGGTTTCGTTGGCCCAAATCTGTCCATGAGGATGCGGATTACTGCATCCCATAATCGCACCGCGATTCTCGAAGATCTGCACCGAATTGATTCGCGGATCGCCGCCCAGTTCGCGGAACTCCTCTGCCCAGGCATCGATCACAGGCCTCAGTTCGCGCACAGTCATTCGTGCCATCGTCAAATCATGGCGGGGCGAGAAACAAACCACGCGGCAGCGTCCGACTTCGCTCCGCGCCACCAACAGTCCTTGCTCATCCATCGCTTCGGCCGGAGTCTCCTGCAGGAGCGCGGCAAAGTCGTTGTCGAAAACGAAAGTTTCCGCGTAATTCGGATTCCGCAAACCGCCAGCACGGGTATTTCCGGGACATAAATAGCAGGTGGGATCAAAACTCAGTGTCGTTTCCGGGGCGACATCTTCCACTTTCCCCTGCCACGGACGCTGTGTCCGATGGGGCGAAACCAGAACCCATTCTCCGGTCAGTGGATTGAATCGGCGATGTGGATGCGCTGTGAGGTTCACCAGGTTCCCATCATGAGGCTACTTGCTGGACGCCGTCTACCGCAGTGCACACATAGACTTCAGGTGTTTGGTTCGTCAACTTCTGATATCCGCTCGTGACATGCGCCTTGAAAGTGTCAACCTGCTCGGTTTGTACCAGATTGACCGTGCAGCCGCCAAATCCGCCTCCCGTCATTCGAGCGCCGTAGACTCCCTCGACCTGTCCGGCCAGATGGACCATCGCATCCAGTTCCGAACAACTAACCTCGAAATCGTGCATCAAGCTGCGGTGTGATTCGTGCATCAGATCTCTGAGTTGCTTTAGTTCTCCACGTTCGAGAGCTTCGGCCATTCGGGCAACTCGCGCGTTCTCGCTGATCACGTGGCGACAACGACGCAGTACAACCTCGGGCAACTCGGCCACATATTTGTCGAGATCATCGAGCGTTGCATCTCGCAGCGCCTTAATCTCGTTGCGATGTTTCGCCAGAATTCGCACGCCCTCCTCACACTCAGCGCGTCGTTTGTTGTACTCACCCGCCGCCACACTGTGGCGCACCATAGTATTGCAGATGACCAACTGTACTTCCGTCGGCATTGGCAGCAACCGGTAGTCCAGTGATCGGCAATCCAGCAATAGTGCCTGGTCATGCTTGCCGTGGCTCGCGATGAACTGGTCCATGATTCCGCAGCGTGCACCAACAAACTCGTTCTCGGCGCGTTGGCAAAGCAGGGAGAGATCTTTCAGGTTGATTTTGCTCTTTGAAACATCGAGAAGAGCAGATGCCACTGCAACTTCCAGGGATGCGGAAGAGCTGAGGCCAGCTCCCAGAGGCACATTTCCGTGAATCAGTAGATTCGCCCCGGGAATTCTTCGTCCTGAGGTTTCCACCATTTTCGCGACGCCCAGGACATAATCGCTCCACTCATGCCCACCCTGCGCATGAATGTCATCGAGCGAAAACTCACGCTGTTCCCCAAAATTTTCGGAGTGCACAACTAGTTTGCGATCGTTCCGTGGCGAAGCCGCCACCCATGTGAAAAAGCCGACCGCCGCTGGCATGACGAAGCCGTCGTTGTAGTCCGTATGCTCGCCGATCAGGTTGACGCGCCCCGGAGCCCGGAAGACACGCGCCGTGGTTCCAAACAGGCTCAGAAATCTGCTCGCCAGTTCGTGCATGGTTTCGTCAGTCAGTCTTGTTTCCGGCCGCTCAGACACAAGAATACCGCTACTATGCTTGACCAAGTGTTGTACGGGTGCGCAAGTAGGGTTGTCAAATTAGGAAGTCTACGCACCCGGAGATTGCATTCTCGCCCTAGTGGGGTCCTGCCTGTCCCGCGCTCGAAGTCTCCGCCGCAGCCTTTCCGGTCATCTCCATCGCCCAAATTGCCGCCGGCCTCATATACATGGATGCCCGGTAGTGTCCGTCGATCTCATACGCTTCCGGAGTGCGGAACCAGTATCCTTGCGTCTCATACACAACGTGATACACGCCCCACGCCGTTCGATAGCCCTCTTCCTTCATTCCGTTCGCTAGCATGAGTGCGGCCAGACTGAACGTCGTTCCCGACCACACTTCTTTGACTTGTTCGTTCGTGTTGATGATGGATCCATCTGCGGCGATTCCATTCACCGCTCCCATCTCTCCGTTGGCGAACTTCATCACGTTGAAATCGAAAATCTTCTTAAGCGCCTTGTTCTGCATGTCGAGGGGCACCAGATTGCCAAGCCCCAGCATCTGGGCATACCACTGGCCCGATAGTTGGTCCGCCTGGATATTGTCTTTGTACTCGCTATCCGTGTCGTAACGGAAATACTCCCCGTTCCACAGCTTCTTGACGTAACTCTCCTGGCTGCGCGCAAAAAGCTCGTGATACTTACTCTGTGCGCCCTGATCCTTCAGAACCTTGGCCATCTCTTCCGCTGCGCGTAAAGATGCCAACCAGAGTCCGCCCGAATAAGCGCTGGCTCCCCGTACGACCCACACGTCGTAGGTCTGGTCGGGGTATCCGTCGTTTTCAGGAATGCCGTCTTTGTCGCGATCATATTTCCTTAGGTACTCGAGTGCCAGTTGCACAGCTGGCCACGTATCCCGAAGGAACTGTGTATCTTTTCGTCCCGTCAATACGTAGTCCCGGTACACCATCAACACGAACTTGGGATTCAGATCCTTCCAATCGTTCGTGTTCTGCCAACTGAACTGGTTGTCTTTGAAGAAAGGATCTTCCTGCGGCACACCCAGATCGTGCGGCACCGCTCCCTTACTCTTGCGTGTCCGGAACATCGGGTGATGCTCCTGCTCAGTTTTCCACGTCCACATCAGCGTATCCGGCTCGTCCCGGAATACGGTCTCGGCGAACATTCGGATTTCCTGTTTGTCTAGATCCGGCCAGAACTTCACCAATGGCATCGATCCGGAGAAGCGCACGTCCAGAGTGGAATAGAAGGGGTAGTCGTAACACTCCATGAAAGAAAATTTCGGTGGAGCTTTTTTATCCGACCCCACAGGTCGTCCCCAAAACGAGCCACCATCGCCAACAATGTAGAGCTCGTTGAAAAGTGTCGCTCTATACCAGGCAGGCTTGCTTGCGTCGTTAATGTAGGGAGCCTGCCATGCGTCAATTGCATCGCTCCATTCGGTCGCGTGGGTTAATCCTTCGGCTGCGATGTTCAACGCGTTCTTGCCGGAAGTGCCAAAGAAATCTGTGTACCGGCGATACCACTTGCGTCCCAGCCCAAACTCCACGATCGGCAGGTCCCAGGACACGACCATCGGTATCACACGTTTCTCCCCTGGTTGCAGAGTGAAACGTACTGCAATTGCGCCGCCGATGGTTTCTCCGCTGCTGATCCACTTCGCATCCGTATTGGGCAGCCGGCCATCTTTCGAAAAGGAACTCCAAACTTGGTCGCCACCGTGGGCTTCCGGCGTGAACGTGCCGACATAACTGACTTCCACACCCGGAGATTCCAGCGTCGCAATCGCAAACTGTCCGTCCCAATCGTTCTGAACATCGCCTGGCCGCAATCGGTCAAAGAGGATCGCCTTCATCGTGCCGTTTGCGCCCAGCGTCTTGCTTGCGACTGAATTGACATCGCCCGAACTGGTCCGCCCATCAAAATTGCGCGAACTGTCGCGCAGCCAGCCCACCATGTTTGCCCACGACAGCAATACGGACACCGTCACGGGTTTCGAAGTTGGGTTGTCCGCATGCCAGCGGTATACAGCCAGCGGGTAGCTGGTCTCCCGGTAATTGTCCGGAAGAACCGGGGAGAATTGCTCCAGCGTAAGATGTGCCGGCAGACGGTTCCACGTGTAGTCGTACCAGGATTTTGGATAGAGGGCGTAGTAGGTTCCAGCGTTGAGCGGATAGTCCCACTTCCAACCTTGCAGATCGGTATTCTTGGGGTGATCCGTGAGCAGAACCTGGGCGACGCTCTCCGTGGACCCTTCCGATTGTTCGAAGACCGCAAACTGGTTTGTATAAACCGGTTCGTATTTGTGCACGCCGGCTTTCAGGTGCCATCGCGCAAAATCTCCGCGATAGGTTCTAGAAAAAGTGCCGGAGCCAAAACCGCCCACCGGTGCACCTTGCCAATAACCGTCGTCAATCAGCGACTCGAGGGCTGGTTTTCGCCCGCCGGGATTGGCGAGCGGTTCGCCGATTCCACGCTTCCAGGCGACCGCGGGGATCTTGTCGCCCGCCCACAAGAATGAAGTAACGGAAAAGAGAACCAGAAACAGTACGAAGCATCTGCGAGCGTGAACGGTCATACGCCTCCAACCAATCGTCAGGGATTGAGTTAGCGAAAGTTTGTGAAATATCTTACAAAATCGTTATTTTAGGCCCTGACTCTGGGGCTGTAAAGGATCAATGATGCCAGGAATCCAGGTTGATCATTGCTCTCCGCTCACGGATGTGAAAGGCTAGACGCGATTTGATCGTCAGGCGTGCTTAAGAGTAGGCAAGAAGCTCAAATGGAAGGGCAGGGAACCGTCGCTTGCGTGCGACGCAACTTTCTTCTACGCGTCCCCGCCACTTCCGCGATTCTTGAACAAAGTTTTCATTCTGCAATCTGAGGACTGGCCATGCCCAAGAAAGGAACGCGAACCGGCAGCGAACCCGCCGTCGTTACGCTGAAGGCTGTTGCTGAGCGCGTGGGAGTAACCGCCGGCACTGTTTCCGCGGTCTTGAACGATGCTCCCGGAGCACGTTCCATCCCGGAACACACGCGTCAGCGTATTCGCGCCGCTGCCCAGGAACTCAACTATCGTCCCAACTTCCTCGCTCGGTCCCTGCGTCAGCGGCGTACCTACACGGTCGGTCTGATCGTCGAAGAAATCGGTGACGCCTACGGCGCCATGATTATTGGAGGAATTGAAGCGCATCTTCGGCAGCACAACTACTTCTTCCTGACCGCCGTTCATCGCCACGATGCGGGAATGATGCGCGACCACTCTCAACTATTGCTGGCGCGCGGCGCGGAAGGCTTCATTACCGTCGACGCAAGCCTAAGTGAGCCCCTGCCCCTGCCGACGGTTTCAGTCGCCGGTCACAAAAAATTGTCGGGTGTGACCAATATTGTCCTCGACCAGGAGACCGGCGTACGCCTTGCTCTGGACCATCTCGTTTCGTTGGGGCATCGGAAGATCGCGTTTATGAAGGGGCAGCCCTTCAGTTCCGATTCGGAAGAACGCTGGCAGGCTGTGTGCAAAGTGGCCGGCGAACTCGGTCTTGAAATGGACCCCGACCTGATCGTCCGCCTCGAACACGACGATCCCTCGCCTCAGGTCGGATATCCCTACGTTAAAGAACTTCTTAACCGCAAGAAACCATTTACGGCGTTGTTTTCTTACAACGATATCTCCGCTATCGGCGCCATTCGCGCGATTAGCGAACGAGACCTCAAAATCCCGGCTGATATTTCAGTAGTAGGCTTCGACGATATCCCATGGGCAGCCTTCCACACGCCCAGCCTGACGACCGTTCGTCAGCCGTTGGGCAAAATGGGCCAGATTGCCGCGGAAACCGTGGTCCGGATGATCGAAGGCGACCGGGAACAACCGTCGCAAATCGCAATCGAGCCTACCTTGGTCGTGCGCGAGTCTTCGGGTCCTGCCAGAAAGATCTGAGCGACTCGGTCGAATGTCTGCCGCAAGCTTCTCCTTTTTATGTACTGCTTGCCACATCGGAACGAAGAGGCTTCCATGAAATCCCTGTACATCACTCAACGTCCGCTGCTGGTTCTGGCAGTGTGTGCCCTCTGCGCAACTCTGAGTGCCCAGCCTACTCAGCGCTGGGTCGCCACCTGGATCACCTCCAACGTCTCCAGCGACCAACCCGCGACCTTCTCCAATCAGACCATCCGCAACGTCGTCCATACGACGATTGCCGGCTCAGCCGTTCGCATTCGCCTCTCCAATACATTTGGACCCAACGCCATTCACTTCGACGCCGTTTTCGCAGGCCTCCAGAAAGATGGCGCTTCGTTGGTTGCTGGTTCGAACCACGAAGTAACCTTCGGCGGAAGTCGTGCCGTAACCGTTCCCGAAGGCGCCGAGATGTTGAGCGACCCCATTCCTCTTGAACTTCGCGCTGAACAAAACCTCGCCATCAGTCTCTTCACCGCAGGCGCCACCGGTTCCGCAACCGTGCACGGCTCGGCGTTCCAGACCAGTTATGTCTCCGAGAAGGGAAATGCTGCCGCCGACGAAAGCGCAGCAGCCTTCACCAAGACCACAGGCTCTTGGTATTTCCTGAGCGCAGTAGATGTGCTGGCGGGGCCCAGCGTGAAAGGCGCAGTCGTCGCGCTAGGCGATTCCATTACTGACGGTGCCTCGGCTCGCATGGACAAAAATGAACGTTGGACTGACGTCCTCGCTCACAGACTGCTCGCAAGCCATCACGAAATCGCCACTCTGAATGCAGGCATCGGAGGCAACCGGGTTCTGACCAGTTCGCCGTGCTGGGGAGAGAATGCCCTCGCGAGGCTAGGCCGCGATGTCCTCGGCCAGGCTGGCGTCACAGCTATCATCTTATTTGAAGGCACGAATGATATCGGCCAGCCAGACACGCCCAGCAACAGTCCGTGCCTCAGCAAGACGCCGGTAACGCCCGACGACATCATTGCCGGCTACCAGCAGATCATTGCTCGCGCTCACTCCCGAGGGTTGAAAATCTTCGGCGCCACCATCCTGCCCTACCAGGGTTTCAGCGGATGGACAGAGAAAGGCGAAGCTAAACGCGTTGCCGTCAATCAATGGATTCGCACGTCTGGCGCCTTCGACGGTGTGATTGATTTCGATCAAGCGCTACGCGATCCCGCAAATCCGCCCCGGATCGCCGCCAGGTATGACAGCGGAGATCATCTGCATCCTGGCACCGCTGGTCACGAAGCGATGGGAAACGCAGTAGACTTGGCAATCTTCCCGTAGCTAGGCGCTAGACGCCGCGTCAGAACCCATACTTCGCTACGACAGTTTTCTCCCGCTTCCCGATCACCGCCAGCGCCGCATGCTGTGCTGGAATCGTCAAGCTGAGCCTTGCCCCCGTCGCTTTGTCCCGCAGATCGATCTTCGTATCCTCCGCGGCGTCCGAGATCATCACGTAAAGCACCGCGTCTTCGAGTACCGTCGCGTAGATCAACACTCCCGGCGAAACAGAAGTTGGCGTCAGCAAATCAAATTGCGGAGTGATCCCTAACTTTGCCGCGACATAGGCATACAGTTCCGCCGCCGGTTGCGTACCATCAGCCAGTTCTACCGGGTACGCAGTCCAGAAAATACGTCCCTTGCCGTAAGCCACTTCTTTCAGAGTCGAACCATCCGCGAACTGCAACGCGTCCAGCCAATTCTGTTTCTGCTGATCGTACGAGAGCATGACGTTGCGATCCCCAAGCCGAAGCGTCGCGTTGTGATAGACGAGTGGATCCAATTTAGCTTTCACTTGAAGCTGCGCCGCGCGGTTAGCTGGATGCCAATGCTCGTCATATTCCACAGGTCCAGTAATCAGTAAATTTCCGCCGCCGTCCGCATACTTCAGCAGAGCCTGCCATGCTTTCTCACCCAGATTTTGCGGCGAAGGCAGAATCGCCAGTTTCGGCGCGCCAAGCTTTTCAATCTGATTCTCCGCAATCGCGTACGCACTCAGACGATCGTTATACGCAAGCGCCCGCACCGCCTTCTGCTGTGCTTCCAGTTGTGCCGGTGCCATCACGGAAAACTGCGCTGCCTGCGAAGTCACCACAGCGATGGTCGCCGCCTGCGGGTTCCGCAGATGAGGGCTCAGCGTCTTTGCAAACGTCGCATAGTTCCGCAGAAGAGTCGCTTCCGGCTTCTCGGTCGCGTCGGGAAACACTGCTCCGATTGGCGTTTCATTGCTCTCCGTCATGTAGGAATTCGCATTCCACAGCCACTCGATTGCCCCCGACCCTGCGATGAACGAACTCGCGATCTTGCGTTCCAGCAACGCCGCTTCGTTATCCGGGGTCCGCCGAGCCGACTCATCCAGATTCAACTCGCGCTGCAATCCCGTCTCCTGAATCAACAGAGTCTGTCCTGGCTGCTTCGCCAGCAGCGAATCCCACAGCACGTTGTCATTCAGCCACCACGAATGGTTCGTTGTGAAATCAACAGATGCTCCCCAATACGCGGGCGACAGACGATCCTGAATTCCGCCTTCATCCTGCCCCACTGTAACGAGTTGCTGCGACCCAGTACTTCGGATCGCGTCGCGCTTGGCGCGTACCCAATCCGTGAACACATCCTGTGCAAACAGGAAATAGTCATAGATCTTCAGCGAGTTGCGCCCCACATACATGCCCCGTGCAGTAAACTCCAATTCTTCAGGAACCGGAATCACTGCCGGGACTTCACTGAGCGGGAGATTCCACGCAGCAGCCAGAGCCGCGCGATCCGGATATCGTTTCGTCAGCCACTCATTCCATTTCGCCAGCTCGATCCAATCCCCATTGGGTCGCATCGTCCACAAGTGCTGCGAAATACTCGGCTCATTGATCAGGTCCCACGCGAGCCAGGGCACATCGTGAAAGCGCGCGACCACGAAAGTGACCAGCGTTTGCTGCCTACGCACGGCATCCGGATCAAGATACGAATTCACGCCGCCCAGCACTTCCGGAAGAAACGCCAGAAAATTGAATTGCACCGGTAGACCATGTTTGCGCGCCGTCATCAAGTAGGCTTCGAGCGTCCGCATCGTCCGCTCATAAGGCCGGCCATTTTCGTCGCAAAGCTTGTCCCACCCCGTCCACCATCCGGTGCGGATCATGTTGAGCCCGGCCGACTGAATGAGCGCGAGGTCCTGATCCCAAACATAAACGTTCGGATGATCAAAATACTGGCGCTGCACCTCGCTCGACATATACGTCGTGCCCACCACGGCCAGCGGTTGGCCATCAAGTTCGAAGTAGTCTTTGTTCACCGTCATCCGCGGTCCCGTGCGCAGATAAGCTTCGTCGCGAACCCAGAATGCTGAGTGATAAATCGCGCGCAGTTGATCGCCGTCGAACAACTTTGCCTCGACAATGTGCAATCCTTTCCCGGTTGGCGCGGGCAATAGCAACGGTTGAGTTGATAGCGCAGTCCCGCGGACTTCCTGTCGCGCCTGGGGTTGACCCTCCGGATAGCTCGCGATCTTCACCGTGAGCGGCGTCTGCAACTTCTTGGCGGCTTCCCAAATTACTTCGAGTTGGACGGGTTCGCCCGGGAGATAAAGAGGGAACTCGGGCCGCGCGGTGAATTCTTCACTGCCACGCAGTGCCCGATCAGCTAGTGATTGCAACAGCGCCGACGAACTGGCCCCGGTGTAAAAGCTTCCCGCAAGTTCCGCGTTGACGAAAATCCACCGCCCTCCTCCAAATCCATTCCGAACATGGTCAATCTGGATGGCCGGTGCGGCCAGTTTGCGATTGTTCTGCACACCCCACGCCAGCGCATCGACGCGAGCATCGATCGATCCCGCCGCCCCGCCGCGATGATAAAGATCCACGGAACTCAACCGGATCACCGGGCTAAATGCGCGCTCCCAGGAAAATGCGGGAAGCTTCAGCGCGACCTCAGGATTCGTTTCAAATTGCAGGCCGATCGAGCCCGGAGTGGTCTGATACTGGTCAATCATTAGCGAGCGGATGAATCGCACGCTGTAGTCCCGCAACTTCCAACCGCTTGCATCGCGGTATGTGGAGCGGGTAAACGGGCGCCCTCCAAGCACCAGCAGGTTTCCACCATTTTGCAGGAACGCAGAAATCTGTGGCCACGCTTTTTCTGGGAAGGCGGAACCGTAGGGCAATACGAGTAATCGTGTCGCCGGATCCGCCAAAGCTCCGGGCAGTTGTTCCGCCGATGCAAAGCGTGCATTTGGAAATGCAGAGCGCAACTGCTCGGGCGCAGGCGCGGAGCTATCTGTACTGGGGAACCCGGATTCGCTCAACACCGCGATGCTCGCTGGTTGGGCGGTTGCGCCAACGTTGCTAAGAAGCGAGAAGAGGATTGAGAGAAAGAGAACAGGCGAGAAGCGCTTTGTCATGGGATTGCCGATCGGCGCAGGCAGGCTTCGGAAATTTCAAACGTACTTCCAGGCCTGCGGCGGCACGACGGGGCAGTCTGACGCACCGGGCGTATTATTGTCAAGGCTCAGATTATCGATTATCTTTCAATGGATAAACGCTTAACCTGAAGAACCATGGTGGCAATTCGGACTGTGAATAGTATGATCGTGTGCTTGCTTCAACGGAGCCATGACGCTGCGACTACAAAGCGGCCCTTTTTTCTGCTGCCGCCGTTCTTGTTGTGCCGCAGGTGTCTAGGCTCGGAGAGATGAGGTCCGATTGCCGTCAATCACGAGAAATCTGCCCCCCACTGAAACGTCAATGAGCGAACCCACCACCAGTTACCGTGCTCCCTTGATGGTTGTCACGACTTTGTTCTTCATGTGGGGATTCCTCACATGTCTGAATGACATTCTGGTACCGCATCTGAAATCGATCTTCGACTTGGGTTACGCACAAGTGATGTTAGTGCAGTTCGCATTCTTTGGTGCGTATTTCATATTTTCCGTTCCTTCGGCGAAGATCATTGACTGGATCGGGTATCAGCGTTCCATGGTCGTCGGTCTTCTGACCATGGGCGTGGGTGCATTTCTCTTTGTCCCGGCGGCTAGCGTTCCCTCGTTTCCCTTGTTCCTCGGCGCCCTAATCGTACTGGCAGCGGGCATCACCTGCTTGCAGGTCGCAGCCAACCCTTACGTCAGCGTGCTCGGAAGTTCGCAGACGGCATCCAGTCGCTTGAACTTGACGCAAGCATTCAATTCGCTGGGCACGTTTCTTGCTCCGTTCTTTGGTGGATTGCTGATCCTGAGCGCGGCCCCCAAGGCGATCGAAGAGATTCGCGCACTCGCGCCGGCTGCTCTTCAAGCCTATCGCTTGCATGAAGCAGCGACTGTCAAAACTCCCTATGTAGGATTGGGCATTGCTTTGGTGGTGTTGGCGGCTGCGATCGCGAGTTTCAGATTACCGAAGATTCCGCATGCCCAGCACCAGTTGGGAGAAAAGGTAAACGACTCGATCTGGAAACATCCCAATCTCGTGTTCGGCGCGATTGCGATCTTCGTATACGTGGGCGCCGAGGTTTCGATCGGAAGCTTTCTGGTCAACTATTTCAGCCAACCGGAAATTGGCGGTCTTTCCGAGAAACTTGGTGCCGCCTTCGTTTCGTTCTATTGGGGTGGCGCGATGCTCGGACGATTCATCGGTTCGAACTTCCTGGGTGGCGCGAAAGCGAAGTATATGGCTGTTGCGTCTGCTATCACAGTTGCAGTCATCGTGTTGTCCTATCCAATCCAACGCCAGTTGCCTCCTGGGTATCAGCCCGGTGTGCCAAACCTGACATGGCTTGCTTGGCTGGTGGTTTCGGGACGTCCATTATTCATTGTCGTAGCGATTGCGACCGCGATGATCGCAATTATGGCGGCCACGGGCGGAGGCAAGGCGACAGCAAATACTA
>Ga0302321_100002894_pt1 | contig 14755 bp, 7 predicted proteins | sample Fen_T0_1_FD_202505 | JGI IMG/M metagenome (GOLD analysis project Ga0302321, IMG submission 202505) | Peat permafrost microbial communities from Stordalen Mire near Abisko, Sweden - Fen_T0_1 | ecosystem: Environmental > Terrestrial > Soil > Wetlands > Permafrost | place: Sweden: Abisko...
TCCCAGTGTTTTCGGTGCAAATCATATTTACGATCGAGTAACACCAACTTCGCCCTATTATGGAATGTCTGACACTGATGCTGTTGCCTTACTGCTCCATAAGCAGCAGGCGACAAAGTCGTACGATAAATTGTTCCCCAATTTACAGGTCAAATGGGAGCCACTGAAAGACTTCATGGTTCGCGGCTCCTACTCCACCAATATGGGCCGGCCAGATTTGGGTAATATTCTTCCCACCCAAACTATATATAAGAATTATTATCTTATCAAACAGTCCAATCCGAAATTGCTGCCCCAGACAGGTACTAATTACGATCTTAAGCTTGAATATTATCTGCCAAAATCCGGTGTGCTGACGGCCGGGTTATTTCATCAGGATATTCAAAAATTTATCTATACCGTGACTTATGTATTGCCGGTGATTGATGTGGAGACTGGCGACGCGCAGATGTGGCAGGTACAGCAGCCGCAAAATGCCGGAAAAGGCCATAATGATGGTGTTGAGTTCTCGTATCGTCAGCGCCTGGGCTTTATCGCGCCTTGGCTCGAGAAATTCGAGTTTTATTCGGCCTTCTCCGCCGCCAACCCTGTAATGCAATATTGGAAACTTGTGAATCCTTTGCCGAGTCAATCCACTCCTATGACTCAGGATCAGATTGATGCGTATATGAACGGACCGAGTGTTTTAACAAATGCTGAAATGCCGGGCGTGTTGAAGAAGACAGCGAATGCTCGAATTAGTTATAACGGAACAAAGTTTACGGCCACCGTGGCGGCGATCTGGCGCGGAGAGTATTCACGTTCAATCGATACGACTAATACGGCCCAAGTTAAGCAGGCTGCGGCCCTCAGCATGGATACGGAGCTCACTTATAAAATGAGCACCCATTGGAGCGCCTATTTTGACTGGCGCAATTTCACCAACACGCCTGATGAGCGCCATGTCTTTAATCGTACCGGTGGTTATTTTACTTCGGGAATGGCGATCAATCTCGGCATCCGCGCAAATCTCTAACCGACAAATCCTGGTCTTAAACCCTAACTTTTTCTAATACGATCATGATCTCTCGACTCTTGCGCCCTGCAACCCTGATTGGAACCGCTGCCTTCGGATTATTGCTGGCACCCTCGTTGAATGCCGTAAATTATTACAACTGGACCGGAGCTGCCGATTCCAACTATTTGAACGCAGCTAACTGGACGGTGAACGCTCTGTGGAACGATAATGTTTCGATCGCGGTACCGGCAGCAGTGGCGCCAAGTGGGATTTCAGATATCCGGTTTCAATCAACAGCGACCAACCGGACGCTCAATCTAAATTATACCGGTACGGGTGAGCAAATAGTTCAAGTTTATGGAATGCAATCGGGTTTAAGTTTGGGGTATACGATGAATCTTTCCGGCACTTCGGCCGGTTGGTTAAATTATGATATTGTTGGTCGTGGTACCCATCCTTTCGGCGTCGATGCAACAACGACTAATACCGGCAGTTCGGCTAATCGATTGGCGTTTTATCTGAACATGGGTTCGTATTCCAAGATAACCTTTACGGGTTCCACCTCTTTGGCCATGGCCCCGACGTCGGGTTTAACCTATGCGAAAATTACGATGGCGGCGAATACGCTGATCGATGCTTCTACCATGACCTCTGGTTCGGGAAGCACGGTTGGAATTGGTGGGCTGAATATGGCCCAGGGTAGCACGGTTTATCTCGGCAACTATGTTGCCTATTTGAATGGACTTAATGCTAAGGGTGAGACCCAGATTTGGGCCGGCCATATTTATTCAAATCCGACCGTCGTCGCGACAGCGGTCAATTACGGTGTAGGCACCACTCAGTTAACGCCAACCGGCGTGGTTGATCTCCCAGGCGGCTTCTTGCTTCGTTCTGGTGGCACATATTTGGTCGATGGCGTTCACAACGGCCCGATCTCAACCTACGCGGGCCAAGCGTCGGTCCTCGGCGGCACCGGCACGATTAACGGGGCGGTGTCGATCAATGCCAGTGGGTTGTTGGCTCCGGCAGGCGCGGGACTCACCGGCGCGACCATGGCCCTACCCACCATCGGTACACTCACGATCAACGGTAACGTGGCGCTTAATGGTACACTCAGTTTGGAAATGCTATCACCCGCCCACTTTGATAAATTGGTGATCAACGGAAATCTTGTTCTTGGTGGACCAACTAACACCAGTAGTTTGTCGGCCGCGTTTGCCAATGATTTTCCCTTGGTTCCAGCGACGTATCGTGTGGTTCAATTGCGTAATGGTACGATCTCAAATTCATTCAGTACAGTCAATCTGGGTGATAAGTCCTGGTCCTATTTCGTAGGTGCTGATTATATTGATATCACCTACACCCAACTGCTTTTTGCGGCAAAATATCCGCAGTTTATAGGCAACGACAAAATTTTGGCGGATTTCATGGATAAGGCCACTTTATCTGGGGCAGCGCCCGCCGTCCTCGTGGATTCAATGAATCGCAAGGATAGCACTTTTTTTCAAAGTGTGATCAATCAACTTTCGCCCGCCACTTATTATAGTTGGTATCCGGCCGCGGTCGAGCACACCAATTCATTGGTCCAGACCCTTGATGATCGCGTGGACCAGCGCGGTGAGCGCTTGGTCCATTCCGTTGAAACTTACAGCTTCAACTATCGTCAGGAGTCATCCATTAATCGCAGCGACACAATTCATACCGATTATTCCAATTTCGATACCGTTTCTTATATGGTCGGCACTGATTATAAAGTTTCGCCATTGCTTGTTGTTGGTGGTTTGATTGATAGCTCGTCAACACATACGGATCTCGATACGTTTAAGAGCGTGAGCACCACGGATAGTTATACGGGTGCTCTTTATGCCCAGCATCGTCGCGAAAATTTTCAGTTGCAGCTCGTCGGTTTCATGGGAGCAGACAAATATGTTGCGCGACGCAACGTCGCTAATACCACGCTTGGTGATTGGGCCACCTCCAATACAAACGGGACACGCCTAGGTGCCAGCCTCTCAGGTGCATATACTTACCGTACAAAATGGGTTGAAATAGATCCAATGGCCGGAGTTCAAGTGCTCGATTGGAGGGCCAAAGGATTTAACGAAGCCGATGGCGGTTTAGCGTCGTTGGCAGTTGCAAATCAATTTGAGGTTTCGCTCGCGGGTCACGTGGGTGTTCGCCTCGCACAAAGCTATAAAACTGCAAATGGTTTCATTCGGCCGTTTGTCAGCTTCAATGTTCAGCATGAATTTAACGGCGGTGACCGCACCATGAAGGGAAACCTCTGGGGCGACAAACTGTCCGTCAATGCACCAGGCATTCAGTCGCAAGGAATACACGTCAATGCCGGCGTTGATTTTGACGTGACCCATGCGCTTTCGATGCAGCTTCGCTATTCGATCGGCCACGGCGGAGCCAGTAGCGAAAGCCTCGGTGTTCGAGGCGGCCTGACCTACGCGTTCTAAGCGTGCCTGTTATTTTTGATATCTGTGGAGCCGTCGTCGTTTGGTGTATTAGGTAGTATATCTGGTGTGGTATCCAGTTAGGGTTTGGTGGTTTAAACGACGACGGCCCCAGATTGAGCTCGCTGAGTAGGCGCCCTGTCTGGTTTAGGACAATTTTGTCCGGGGCGTGGCGGGCGTATGAAGGTTGTGGCGCTCATCGGCTGCTCTGGTAAACTTCTTAAATGTCTTGGTGTCGTACATCTCTTGGAGTTTTTACGTGCCTCTTTACGGCATTGTCTTTGGTCGTGGTTTCGGAGGCGCAGGAGTTGAGTTTCAGTATACGCAGCTGGCGGGCGGAACAGGGGCTGCCAGATAATTTCGTCAATCAGGTTGTCCAGGATCAGCGAGGTTATCTCTGGGTGGGGACAGCGGCTGGCTTGGCGCGTTTTGACAGCGTGAGTTTTAAGGAATTCCGCGGTTTGCCGGACACGACCGAGTTCGGATATAATATCCGCGATATGGCGGTTTCCCCCTCGGGATCGTTGCTCACCCTGCCCGCGAGTGGCGGTGTGGTGGAGTGGAAAGACGAAACGCCTTCGGTGCATCCGATCACGGCCTCGTTGAGTGGTACGACGTTGCGCGACCTCTTTGTGGAACCGGGTGGTGCCATTTGGGCGGGTGGCGAGCCAACCGTTTTGGTTCGCTGGGAAAATGGCGTGGCTCAGCGCTTCGGTACGGAAGAAGGCATCAACCGGCGTGTTAACCGGATTTCTTTTGCCGTTGATGGTCGTGGTCGCACGTGGGTGGCTTCGGGCGAATTTCTTGGGTGGTATCATCAGGGTCGGCTTCAGCGAATCAATCAGCCGATGAGCGAAATCGGGACGGCCGCGCTCATTGCGTCGGCCCGTTCTGGCGGAGTCTGGATTGCCTGTGCCGAGCGGTTGTTGCGGATGGAAAACGACCGCGCTGTTCCGGTTTGTGGCGGTGAGCAGTGGCCTGCACGACGAGCGGGTATTCAATGCATGGTCGAGGACTCTTTGGGTCGGGTGTGGATCGGCACTCGACGTGAGGGCCTCTATGTCTTTGCCGATGGGGCTATAAAAAAAGTCGCTTTAGAATCGCGCATGGTGACTTCGGTCATCGAGGACAACGAAGGAAACATCTGGGCGGCCACTGAAGGCGAAGGACTATGCCGGTTGCGGCCGCAAACATTTACCATTCTCAACACCAAGACCGGTTTTAGTGAAGACTCGAGCACCTCGGTTTGCACGGATAAGTCTGGCGCGGTCTGGTGCGCTAATCGCAATGGCGGCCTTGTTCGTTACATCGACGGTGTGGTGCAACATTATGGTGCAGTATCTGGTGGATGGTTGTTTGCCTCCCGGGTGGCGGTGGACAGCAATGGCGGCATCTGGATGGGGTCGAGTAGCGGTGTGTACCGGTTAGATGATGGAGCGTCCCAACGGCTTGAACTTCTGCAGCCGGTCATGCGCGGTGTAAATACGCTTTATGGTAGTCGTGATGGCAACATGTGGGTGGGCTCCAGCCTGGGCCTCGGATATTTTCACGAAGGAGTTTATCAACAAGTGGAGAACGCGCCGCACAGGATTGATGCGTTGGCGGAAAATTCCCAGGGGAAGATCTGGATGGCGACGAGCGAGTCGCACGAAGCACGGCACCAGATCCGGCTGTTTGAATATTCAGCAGGCCGGATGAATGAGGCGCTGGCGCCAGAGGAGTGGAGTTCCGGCCCGATTCACGTGCTGTATTTCGACCGGAAGGATTCGCTTTGGATTGGTTCGGCGGGCGGGCTGGTTTTGAAACAAGGTTCGCGCCTCACTCGGTTTACCACGGCGCAGGGATTGCCCGATGATTTGATCGCTCAGATTTTGGAGGATGATGCCGGCTATCTCTGGATGGCCGGGCGGCGTGCGCTCTTCCGGATTAAGATCGATGAGTTGCAGGCGGTGGCCGACGGGAAGCTTGCGCGGGTGGCCACGGCGCTTTTTGGCGCTGACGATGGGTTGCAGGACGCGGCTGCACCGGGAGGCGGTCAGCCGCGGGCCTGGAAGGGGCAGGATGGACGGCTTTGGTTTACTTTGCACAAAGGCGTGGTTGGTTTTGATCCCAATTCGGTCGCATTGCCGCGGATGCCGCCGCCTTTGTATATTGAGGAGGTTCGGCTTGATCAGCGGGTGGTCCGGGTGTTTGAACCGAGACTGGAGGTGCCTGCCGGGGTGCAGCGCATTAAAATCCGGCTGGCGGTGCTGGACTATTCCCATCCCGAACATGTCATTGTGCGCTACAAATTGGAGGGTTTTGACCGCGATTGGATTGAGGTGGACCGGGATCGTACCGCTTCCTATGCGCGGGTGCCTGCCGGAAATTACCGGTTGGTGGTGACTGCGGTTAATCAGAGTGGCGTGTGGGCGGAGCAGGAGGCGAGTTTGCTCATCGGTATTGCCGCTTCCTGGTGGCAGACCGGCTGGTTCATGGCGGTGGTTATTGTCCTTGCGGTTGCCGTGGTTGCCTGGTTGGCGCGCATCTGGTCGGTGCGAAAAATGAGAGTGCGTTTGGAACGGTTGGAAAAAGAACACGCTCTCGAACGCGAGCGCGCACGCATCGCGCGCAATCTCCACGATGAGCTGGGCGGCAGTCTGACACAGATCGGCTTGCTCGCCGAACGGCTCAGACGTCATCGCAATCTGGAGGAGATTGAGAGGACGCTCGGCCTGTTGATCCGTCGCACACAGGGTTTGGCGACCGATCTAGAGAGTATCGTCTGGACGGTGAGCCCGCAGAATAATTCCTGGGATCGTCTCGCCTCATTTATTGGTCGTTATGCACGGTTGTTTTTTGATGGCAGCGGGATCGAGTGTCGGCTGGAAGGCGCGGACGCGGTTCCTGCACTGCCGCTCGAGATCGAGGCGCAGCACGAGGTGCTGGCCATCAGCAAGGAGGCGATGAACAACGTGCTGAAACACTCCAAAGCGTCTACCGTCACACTCCGCTTTCAGGTGGTTGAGAACGTATTTGAACTCGTGATACAGGACAACGGTTCGGGCTTTGAGCCCTCGCTCAAGGAACATACGGAGCGCAACGGCTTGCACAACATGCGTACGCGGGCGGTCGAGCTGCATGGGCAGATCACGATCGAAAGTCAGCCCGGGGCTGGAACACTTATCACTCTGCGAATTCCAGTTCAGGGAGGCTCCGTGAAACCTTCTGCTAGAACCAACTAAATTAATTTTATATGGCCACCAAAGTCGCCCTCGTCGAGGACAACGCCGGCATCTGCGAAGAGCTGGAACAAATCATTTCAGAGCAACCCTCGCTGACCTGCGTGGGTGTGTGTCGTAATCTGCGTACGGCGCTTCAGAAGATTCCTTTGCTCGCACCGGATGTCATCATCATGGACATCCAGTTGCCGGATGGCACCGGTATCGAGGCGACGTCGCGGCTCAAGCGGTTGCTGCCGGATACGCAGATCATCATGTTTACAGTGCATGAGGACACGGAACAGATTTTCAAAGCTTTGGAGGCGGGTGCCAACGGCTATTTGCTCAAGCGCACGGCCGCACAAGGATTAGTTCGGGCGATTCAGGAGGTGAGAGAGGGCGGCGTGCCGATGACCGGCGAAGTGGCGCGTAAAGTCATCCAGTCTTTTCGCAAGCCGGATGTCGGTCCGGGTGAAAAACTAACCCGTCGCGAGGAGGAAATCATGCAGCTCCTCGTCGTGGGTTGTCTTTCGAAGGAGATCGCGGATAAACTTTCGATCGGGCTTGAGACGGTGAACAGCCATCTCAAGCACATTTATGAAAAGCTCCACGTGCGGTCGCGGACCGAGGCGGTGGTTAAGTACCTAAGATAGTTCTTTTTGGTTGTTTTGGTAGGGCGCGCCATACCCTCAAACAATTTCGGGCAAATCTATTTTGATTGTGCGGCTATAATCTTCCTTCAAATACCTGAGCTTTACGGCTTGGTTGGCTTTGCGAAGGCGGCGGCTTCTCCGATCACAGTATTTTTTGGGAATCGTTTTGAAGCACGTTCGAGAAGTGCTGCGATGCTCTCGTGAGGCCGGCCGCCACTGCGCAGCACGACGTCGGAGAAGAAGGTCCAGATCTCCTCAGAATTCTGGCCGGCTTGCACGGCACGCCCGAGTGGCCCCATGATGGTTTGGGTTTCTTTGGCAGTTAGCTTTTCTTCGGGCTTTTTATTGGCGAGGATGTCGCGGTAATGCAGGCGCGCATCCACGATGAAGACGCGTGGCGGCGGTGCGGGCAAGGTCATGAGGGCTTGGCTGATCTTGTGGGCGCGATCCATTGACCCTTGTTGTTCCTCAAGGCCGGCCAGAATCGCGAGCATGGCGGGTTCGCGTTCGCCGCGCCAGTAGGCGATGCGCAAGGCGTTGAGCGCAAGTTCAGGTTTGCTTTGGGTTATGAGGGAAGCGGCCTGCAGGCGGGCGACTTCGGATTGCGTCGCCTTTCTAACGATGACAGTGGGAAGATCGGGTAGTTGACCTTCCTTTTGGATTGATTTGTAGCTGGAGAAAGAACGCGTGTATTGCGACAGCTCGATTTCCATCTTTTTGAAGTTCATGCCAAAGATTTCGGTAAACTGCGCTTCGGTCAGGGGTGCCTGACATTGTTGTTGGACCAATGCCGTGAGCTTGGCTGCATGTTTGCAGTTGTCGCCATAAAGTCCCCAGTGAGTGAAGACGGCTGCCAGAAGATCTTCTTCATAAGTAAGGCCGGTGGTTTTGGCGAGCAGAGCACCAAGCGAGGGCATTGCATTTGTTGATAGGATGTTGCCTGTATCCGCAAACGTGATACGCGTGTGAGTGACACGGGTCGTGGCGATGAGCCAGCCCATGCCGGATTGGAACCAGCGCGGCGGCGGTTGCGGGAATGTGAAGAGGGCGAATTCGGCCGCGCGGCGGCTGAGATCAGCGGCAAGTTGCTCTTCGGTTGGCGGCCCGAAGCCTGAGAGCGGCTCATCGGCAAAGATAGCCGCGGTAACTAGGCCTTGTTTTGCCCAGATGTAGGTGAAGCCGGCAGGGAGCGGTTTTAACCAGCGATCATTGTGGCTGGTTTCGGACGAAATAGTTCGGTTGTTGTTGACCAGGATGTGGGTGCTGGTTGCAACGGTATCTGCCATGGCATCCCCCGGGTCCTGTCCGGAGAGCGGCAAATTTGGATCAACGAGTTGGTTTCCAGTGTTGGAGTTCTCGGTGCTGAATGCGCTGGAATCGAAATTGTTCGGGAACGAACTGGCGGTGAAACTGGTGATGGGGTCGCCCTGCCATGCAAGCGTCAAGGCGCTGGTGGCTCCGCCGGCAGCTTGCTTGGTGCGATCGATGATGACCACCAGCGGATCGCGGGGCATGGTTTTCACAATCATCGGCCAGAGGAGAGAACCGGCCAGCTGACGCAGTTGAAGTTCATCTACAAACAGCTTCGTGTTTTGTTCAGTGAGATTCGAAAGGATCTCGAAACCCGGTGCGACAGTGACTTGTTTGCCTCGTTCGAGTTCGGTGCCGGGCACGTAGACGTAATTCCAGTCCTCGGGTGGGGGCAGAATGCGTTCTCCCGCCACGATGTAGGGATCCATTTTGATGATCACCTCGGCGGACGTTTTTTCTTCCGCCCGCGAGGAAATCAAAAAAGCAGATGCGCAGATCAAGGTCAGAAAACCAGCCGGCCACTTCGGAAGATTCATGGGATGAATAGAGCGCGGAATACCTATCCACGCAATACCTACTCATCTACGTTGACAGTATGAATTTCTCCCTGACGGGCAAAACGCTACGCAACTCCCTCAGTCGATTTTACTGGTGTTCGCGGTAGTCGGTTTTGCCGCCGTCTTTTGGGACGTAGTGGTAGGTGCGGAGCTTGACCTGAATTTCGAAGGCGGGGTTTTTCAACAGTTGAATCATCTCGGCGCCGGCGAGGAGGACGGGGCCATAACCGTGGAGGGCGCGGGTGCTGACGGGGCGGGCATAATAGTAGGCTTGGTCGCTGGCGAAGGTTGTGCCTACGCACGTGCCTTCGACGGCGCCTTCTTTGGTGATTTTTGTTGTGACGCCCGCCCAGCCGGCCTGGGCGATCGAGCCGTAAGTCGTGGGGCTGATCCAGCCTTGGTTGATCGCGTGGGCGATGCCGTAAACGAACATGGCCGAGGCGGAGGTTTCCAGGTAGGAATCGTTTCGGTCGAGCATTTGGTGCCAGAGGCCGGTGCCGGATTGGTATTGGCAGATGCCGCGTAGGAGGGCGCGGTATTGCGCCAGCACGGGTTCGTAGCCGGGGTGGTCTTTCGGGAGGACGTCGAGCAGATCGGCGATCGTGACGACGGCCCAGCCGTTGGCGCGGCCCCAGTAGAATTGGGGGGCGTCGGGGTTGTTGGCGTTCCAGCCGTGGGTGTAGATGCCGCGTTCTTTGTTGAAGAGGCGGGCCGACATCTGGAGGACGTTTTTCACGGCGTCGTCGAACCATTTGCTATCGCCGGTAAGGCGTCCCATTTCGGCGAGGGCGGGCACACTCATGTAGAAATCGTCGGACCAGAGGGATTGGGCTTGCGGGCGTTGGCGGGCGAGCGTGCCGTCGGCGAGGCGGAACTGGCCGTGGGCAATGTAGTCGCTCCAAGTGGCGATGACGGGTTGCAGGTCGGGGCCGACTTTGGCGAGGCGGGCGCGAATGAGGGCTGCGCACATGGCGCCGCAGTCGTCGAGAGCGAGGGGTTCGAGAACGCCACGGAGGGGGTTGCGGCGGCCGAGGTGGAATTTTTCTTCCTGGGCGCGGAAATACGGGAGGGAGTCGGCGACAAACTGGAAGCGTTGGCGGGTGAATTCGTTGAAGCGTGCGTCGCCGGTGACGGTGGCGGCCTTGAGCATGCCGGAGTAAACTACACCCATTTCGTAGGCGAGGAGGGAGAAGTTGGTTTCGGTGCGAGCGAGCGTGGCCGTGGCGACCGGGTTGGTAAAATCGGTGATGGGTTGGCCGGTTTTGCTGTCGATGATTTGGGTCGGGGTGGCGGCGGCGAGGAAGCCGTGAACGCGCTGGAGCTGGGCGGTGATTTCTGCGGCGGTCGGCAGGTGGTAGGGGATGCCGTAGGCGCCTTCGCCGTCGTCGTTGGGGTTGGGGTTGTCCCGGTTGCGGTAGGTTTCGGCTCCATGAACGGCGAGGGCGAAAAGGAGGGGCGTGATCGTGGCGGCGATCATCATGTGAAGGCGGGTGCGATGGTTCATGGAAGAAAGGTTAAACTGACAAAGTCAGTCTTTCCGGTGAAGGAAAAACGGTGCAGCGCGAAATCGTCTTGTTGAGGCTAGCGGGTCACCGGTTTCGGTGGCGTCGTGTCCAGTGCTTCGCGGACTTTTTTGGCGAGAGCTTCGCGGGTGAAAGGTTTTTCGAGGAAAGGGACGGCGGCGTCTTGCACGGCTTTCAGGATGACGGGGTCGTCGACGTAGCCGGACATGAAGAGGACGCGGAGGCCGGGTTTGGCGGCGCGGAGGCAGTCGGCGAGTTCGCGGCCGCCCATGTTGGGCATGACGATGTCGCTGAGGAGAAGGTCGAAGGGCGGAGCGTGGGGCCCGGCGAACATTTCGAGGGCTTCGGTGCTGCTGGCCATCGGGTAGATTTGATAGCCGAGAGCGCGCAGGATCGCGGAGGTGACGGTGCGGATGGCTTCGTCGTCTTCGACGATAAGAATGGTTTCGGTGCCGGCGCCAGGCTCGTCGTCGAAGCTGAAGTTGAGGTTGAGCGCGGGTGGTTCGACTTGGGGCAGCAGGACTTTGAAGGCGGTGCCGCGGCCGACTTCGCTCTCAAACTGGATGGCGCCCAGGTAGTGTTTGATGACGACGATGCAGGTGGCGAGGCCGAGGCCGGTGCCGCGGCCTTTGGGTTTGGTGGTGAAGAATGGTTGGAAGATTTTAGCCTGGACTTCCTCGCTCATGCCGGTGCCGGTGTCGATGACGGAGAGGGCGATGTAGTTGCCTGCGGCGAGGTCCGGGTTTTGGTCTTGTTCGATGGTGCAGCTTTCCAGTTGCACGGTGAGACGACCGCCTTGGGGCATGGCGTCGCGGGCATTGATCGCGAGGTTGATGATGACTTGTTCGATCTGGCTGCGGTCGGCTTCGATGGTCGCTGGTTGTTGGTTGAGCTTGATTTCGAGTTCGATGTTTTCGCTGAGGAGCGAGCGGACAAGGTCTTTGAGGTCGGAGACAACGGTGTTGAGGTCGAGGAATTCGAGTTGGAGAACTTGTTTGCGGCTGAAGGCGAGGAGCTGGCGCACGAGGGCGCTGGCGCGGGAGGTGGCTTTGAGGATTTCGCCGATCTTGGACTGCATCTCGGTGGAGACGGGGCCGAGGTCGTCGTGGAGGATGTCGGCGTAGCAGCGGATCGCGGTGAGGAGGTTGTTGAAGTCGTGGGCGACGCCGCCAGCGAGCAGGCCGACGGCTTCCATTTTTTGCGATTGAAAGAGTTTCTGTTCGCTCTCTTCGAGGGCGGCTTCGGCGCGTTCGCGCTGGTGCACGGTGCTCATGACGTTGGCGAGGCCGTGCATGAAATCGACGGCTTCGCGGCCAAAGGCGCGGTCTTCGTTGGAGAGGGCGGTGAGGAAGCCGTAGGTGCGTTTACCGCTGCCGATTGGCACGGAAACGCCGGTGCGGATGCCGCGGGCGGCGAGGGTGGCGGAGCCGGGGAAGTTGTGCGGGTCGTCGGCGAGGTGGATGGCCTGATCGTGCGAGACGGCGGGGATGGTGGCCGTGCCGAGCGGGTGGAGTGGTTCGTCAGGCGTCGATCCGCTGGAGGAGACGACGGAGAGTTTCAGGGTTTCGGGTTCGAGCGCGAGGACTTGGGAGTTTTCCAGGTGCAGGGTGTCAGCGACGAGGCGGGTGGCTTCCTGCTGGAGGTCCGTGAAATTATGTTGGGCGAGGGCGAAGCGGCCGAAGCTGGCGAGCGCGGCTTGTTTGATGGCGCGGTAGGCGAGGTGGGCTTCGACTTCGTGCTGGTCGGTGACGTCGAAGCACGAACCAATGAAACCGGCAAACGAGCCGTGTTCGTCGTAGCGGGGGATGCCGTGGCTGACGACCCAGCGGTAGTGGTTGTCGTGGCGGCGGAGTCGGTATTCTACGCGGAACTCGTTGCGAGCGGTGAAACCGTCTTCGTGGGACTGGAGGCAGCGGGTGCGGTCTTCGGGGTGGATGCCGTCGGTCCAGCCGGTGCCGGTTTCTTCGGAGAGGCGGCGGCCGGTGAAGTCGAGCCAGGGCTGGTTAAAGTAGACGAGGGCTTTAGCGATGTCTGATAGCCAGATGAGGACGGGCGCGGAATCGGCCATGTGGCGGAAGCGGGATTCGCTTTCGCGGAGGGCGGCTTCGGCTTGTTTACGCTCGGTGATGTCGTGGCCGTAGGCGTAAATTTTATTTTCGGCGGGGAACGGGTGTGCGCTCCAGAGGATGTGGCGAAAGCCTTTTTCTTTGTGGACGAGGCGGCACTCGAAGTCGTTGATCGGAAGTTGGGCGCCGAAGGGGTTGGTGGTTTGGCCGCGGCGGATGAGGTTGTTCCACCAGGCGTCGAGGGCGTGGCGGTCGTCGGGGTGGACGAGGGTGAAAAGGGGGCGGTTGATCAGTTCTTTTTCGGGATAACCAAGGCGTTGGACCCAAGCCGGGTTGATGACTTGAAGGGTGCCGTCGAGGGTCGCGAGGCAGAAGAGATCGGGCGTGAGGCGAAAGAGTTGTTCGTGCTCGCGATGGATCAGGATGTTTTCGCGGAGCAGGCGCTGGCGTTCGAGCGTGGCTTGAAGGAGGGCGACGAGTCGGGGCAACCGGTTTTTTAGAACGTAGTCAACGGCGCCGCGCTTCATGCACTCGACGGCGGTTTCTTCGTTGAGGGCGTTGGTGAGGACGATGAGCGGTGTATCTGGCGAGTAGTTCTTGAGGATTTCGAGCGCGTCGAGGGCGTTGAATCCGATCAGGTAATAGTCTGAGATGATGAGGTCGGGCTTGAAGTCTTGCAGTGCGCGGATGAAGGCGGCGCGGGTGTCGACCCGGCGGAGTTCGCAGGCGAAGGGTGCGCGGAGCAGTTCTTGCTCAAGCAGTTTGAAATCAAGTTCCGTGTCTTCGCTGACGAGAATGCGCGGGGGCATGGGTGGATTTTCGATTGGGGATTCTCGGTTTTCGATTTCAGAGCGGGTGTCCGAAGTGGAGGGCAGCGCAGAGGCTAGCGATACATGTTAGTTATGTATGGCGGTCGTAGATGCGCTGGACGTGGGAAACCGGCGGCGTCGGGGCGGGTGTGGTCGGAGTGGTTGGGCGGACGCCGAGGCTGAAGCGAAGGAGGAGCTGTTCGTTTTCGCGGTCGAGGTGGAGGATCTGGAGAATTTTCGCGCGGGCTTTCTCGATGGTTTCTTTGCGCGCGGGATCGGGTCGGCCGGCGGCGGGAGCGGCGTTGGCCTTGAGCGACGTGAGGCTTTCGTCGAGGCGCGTGAGGAGGCCGCGTTTGCGGTCGAGGAGCGCGGCGTCGGGCGGTCGCTGGTGCTGTTTTAGGAAGCGGTTTTCTTCGAGCGCGAGTTGATGAACTTCATCGCACAACGACAGGTGGCGTTGGAGGGCTTCCGTTGGAGTCATGGGTGGTGGCGGGAAGGACGGACGGGATGTCGTTTTTTGCAGTGAAAATGGCGGTGAGTTTGGTGTCGGTGGCTTGTTCCCAAGTGAGATGCTTGAGGCGCCAGTCGGCCATTTCGAAGAGGTCGACCATTTCCTGGCGACGGGTTCCATCTCCCGCCGAAGCCGTGGCGTTGTCAACGATGGTCTGGTAGCTTTCGCGAGCGCGGTCGAACATGCGGAGGCGTTCGCTGCAAAGGCCGATCTGGTAAACGACGGGGAGGCGCCAGGCTGGTTCTGGCGAGAGGTTGGCGAGGTTTTGATAAATGACGAGTGCGCTGCCGAAATCGCCTTGTTCGTAGAACTGGTTGGCGAGCTGGTTGCCGGTTTTGCGTTGCCAGTAGGTCCAGCGTTTGGGGTCGGTCTGGACGAATTTCTTTTCGGCGCGAAGGAGTTCGAGGGCGACGGCGAGTGATTCGTTATAGCGGCCGAGCTGGCGTAGCGAGGTGGCGAGGAGGTAGCGGGCCTCGGGCACGTTTTCGTCGTTGGGATTTTGATCGAGGTAGGCGCGGAAGCCGGTGACGGCTTTTTCGTGATCACCGTTGAGGGTGAGGGCGTAGATGGATTTGAAATGGGCGCGGGCGCGGTCTTCGGGTGCGAGGTCTAGGAGTTTCAGGCGGGAGAAAAACCGGTTGGCTTGCTCGTAGTCGCCGGCTTGGA
>Ga0302321_100002898_pt1 | contig 14747 bp, 12 predicted proteins | sample Fen_T0_1_FD_202505 | JGI IMG/M metagenome (GOLD analysis project Ga0302321, IMG submission 202505) | Peat permafrost microbial communities from Stordalen Mire near Abisko, Sweden - Fen_T0_1 | ecosystem: Environmental > Terrestrial > Soil > Wetlands > Permafrost | place: Sweden: Abisko...
CACCGCCGTGCGGTGCGAGAGCGTCGGCAAGCATGTTCGCGCCGTCGGCATGCGTGCGGCCATAATCTTGCGGACCAGGCTGGCCTTCGGAGTTGGCTTTCACGAGGAAGCCGCCGAAGTCGGGTACGTATCGGTAGATCTCGTCGGCCTTGGCTTTCCACCACGCTTGTACGGCGGGATCGAGCGGGTCGGCGGTGGCCAGACCGCCGATTTCTTTTGGCGAACTGAAACGGGCTGTCAGATAAACGCGGACGCCGTACGGGCGGAAAACGTTGGCGAGTGCAGCGATTTTTTCTAGGTACGGCGTGGTTAGGATAGTGGCGCTGGCGTTGACGTTGTTAAGCACGGTGCCGTTGAGGCCGATGGAGGCGCAGGCGCGAGCATAGTCGGCGTAACGCGGATCGATCACCTCGGGCAAAGTGAACCAGTTCCAGAGCGAGAAGCCAGCAGCACCACGTTCGACGGAGCGGTTTAGGTTGTCCCAGTGGTTAAGAAGACGGCGTTTGATGCGTGGAGCGTCGCTTAGGGCGAGTTGGTCGACGGGGCGTGCAGTCTGTATCTGACGCAGCAGTGCAAACGCACCGTAGAGAGCGCCGGTATCGCGATTGGCTGTGATGACGACTTGCGGAGCCTTTCCTTGTTCCAAGCGGATGGTATAGGCATCCTCGCCGCCGGTGATCGTTGCGATGGACTTCGAGAACTCGATGGCGATCTCGCGGCCGAGCAGCCCGCGCAGACCGGTAACGAGTTCCGCTTTTGCGGCCAGGAGTGTTGGTGATGGCGAGTTGGTCGTTGTGGCGAGTACCACTTTGCCGATCGCCTGGGTGTAGGCTGAGTGTAGCGCTTTGTCGTTTACGGGCTCATAGCGGAGCCAGAGACGGTAGCCGTCTTCGGCGCGGGCTATAGAGGCAATGGCTGCGAAAAAGAGCGGCAGGCACCGGAGCAACGGAAGGAGTTTCATCGCGGAATCGACTTGGGTGGTTTACGGAATGCGAGGGGTGTGGATGTTGTAGCGGCCACTTGTCTGCATCAATGCAAGAAAGTACAGCAAACCGTCGTAATAACGCTCTTGGCCCGAGGGGATGGGCATGTCCCAGAGACGTTGCACGAAGAGTTTGGCGTCGGGGGTGTCCGCCGCGAGGGCACCGACGGCGGCCATGGCGAAGAGACCGGGCGAGAAATGTTTGGTGAGCGGTTTGCCGTCGAGGGTGAAGTTGTCCGGGCAGTCAGGACCTTGTACGGCGAGGAAGGCTAGTACACGGTTGCTTTGCTCGACCTGCCAGGGGTCGCGACCGAACCAAGACCAATCAAGCGCGACATTGCCGATCGTGCGGTAGGCATCGAAGAGGAAATTTTCGTGGCCGCGGCGACCGTGGGGTCGGCCGTCGAATTCGGTGTAGTCGGGCATCAGACCCGTCACGGGATGGGCAGCGGCGTGGAAATGTTTGCGGCTGATCTGCGCGGCCTCGGCTAGAAAAGCGCGGTCGGCGGGGTCAGCGGCCCAACGGGCCCAGAGTTCGTAGAAGGCTGGCAGGTGGTACGACGGATCGGTGAAGGTATTCCCCGGCTTGTGCGGCACGAAGACGATCTGTTTTTCTTTGCGGTCAAACATCGGTGTGACGACGGTGGCATCGTTGTCCTCGTTGTTGTGCAGCATGTGGTGGAGCAGCGTCTGTGCCTCGGACTCGTAGTTGAAGATGCCTTCACCATTTCCCCAGCGGTGTGCGGCGAAAAAGAGCGACATGACGAACCATTCCTCACCGTCAGGAGCCGGGCCGGCGTCAATCTGGGTGCCGTCGTAACGGCAATGCCAGGCGTAGTAACCGGCGTATCTGCCTTCGCGGTGGAACATGTAAGTTTTGGTCCACTTCCAGATTTGGTTGAACACATCCTGCCGGTTCATCTGCACGGCCAGCATCATGCCATACGACATGCCTTCGGTACGGACGTCGTTGTTGTTGATGTCGGGGACGTAGGTCATGTCGCCCGGCACGGGGTAAAAGAGGCGCTGGGTGGTGACGTCGCCGGTGGTGAACTGTTGCCAGACGGAGGCGATCTTGGCGTCGACCTCGGCTTTGGTCTTGCCGAGATGTTCGGCAAAAAGATCGCGGTAGTGCCCCGATTCGAAGGCTGGTTTGTTTTCAGGAGCCGAGAAGAGGGAGGCGCTCATCGCTAGCCCACACCCGAGGAGAGCGGCTTGGAGTTTGTTCATGGGAAGAAAAGTCGGGGCAGGCGGTAAGCTGGCAATCGTTGCGCTCGGCGGCTATTTGGCGACGGCTGGCGAGTGGATCTGGAAACGGCCGCTGGCTTCGAGCAGTCCGATAAAATATAGCAGGCCATTGTAGTAGCGCCACTGTCCGGAGGGGATTGGGGCGTCCCAAAGCTGTTTCACAAATGGGCGGGCCAACTCCGGGTCGGCTGCGAGGCCAGCTACGGCGGCCATGGCGAACAGACCGATGGAGTCGTCGGTCGAGATGGACTTGCCGTCTAGAGTGTAGCGATCGGCGATGAAACGGCCCTGCGAGTTCAGGAAACCCAGCACGCGGTTACTCTGTTCGAGCTGCCACGGATCGGTGGCGAACCAGGCATGATCGACAGCGACATTGGCGAGCGTGCGCCAAGCGTCATAGCGGAAGTCGCCTTTCTCACCAGAAAACGGCGTGCCGTCGAATCGGGAATACTCGGGCATGAGGCCGGTCTTCGGATGTGCGGCGCGGTGGAAAAACGTGCGGCTCTCCTTCGCGCAAGCGGCCCAAAAACTCCGGCCTTCTTCGGTGCGATCCCAGCGCGCCCAGAGTTCGTAGTATGCGGGCAGATGATACGAAGGATCTGTGTAACCATTGTCTGTCACTGTTGGCGCGAAGACCACCTGCTTGTGCTCGAGGTTGAAGATCGGCGTGATTCCGCCGCCGCGATTGCCGCGCCGCATCGCGTCGAGCAGCGCCTGTGCTTCAGCGGCGTAGTCGATGCCGCCTGGTTTTGGTGCCCAGCGATTGGCGGCAAACAACAGGGTCATGGCGAACCACTCCTCACCGTCACTCGCAGAGCCGGGGTCTATCTGCGTGCCGTCGAAGCGGCACTGCCAGGCGAAGTAACCACGGCGCGGGCCGTCGGCGTGGTACATGTGAGCCTTGGCCCATTTCCAGAGGCGGTCGAACTCGGCGCGTTTGTCGAGTTGCACCGCGATCATCATGCCATAGGACATGCCCTCGCTGCGCACATCGCCGTTGCCGATATCGGCAATATAGGCCATGTCACCGGCGACTGGATACATCAGGCGCTGGCTGGAATCGTCCCCGTAGAAAAGCTGTTGCCAGGCCGTGTCGATCTTGACCTGTACTTCGGCGTTGGATTTGCCGAGTAGTTCGGCGAAGAGATTGCGTTGTTGACCCGTGGCAAAGGCGCCGTCGGTCGAAGCCTGCTTTGCGGTCGCCAAAACCGTGGCTGCTACGAGGGAAACGATGAGTAGAAAAGGGCAACGCAATGGCATGTTGAGCGGGAATGCCCGAGCCGGAGTGCTGGGTCAAGTGGTCGGAGCCGCCGCGCGCGCGGCGGCAGCCTGACGGCGATCGTTAAGTTCAGCGGATACCTGCACAACCGCAGGGTTGTCGTCATGCCGCTCGTCCTGCCGTTGCATGACGAGCGGTGATATCTGGGCTGGAGCGCCGGATTAGGCCGAGGCCTGTGCGGCCTGGGCCTTGCGGCGCCGCTCCTCGAGCTCCGCAGCCATCTGAAGCGTGAGCTTCTTGTTCAGTTTGCACATGGCGATCGCAAGGGCACCGCCGATGAAGAGGATGCCTACACCAATACTGTTGGAGATAAAATAACCATGGATAGCATTGGCAGCGCTCGGAGCGGAAGTTTCGTAACCCCAGAAGCCGCTCATTGCCCAGAGGAAGATGGCCGAGCCGAGAGCCAAGCCAGACTTGAGCGAGAAACCGATTGTGGCGAAAACCATTCCGGTGAAGCGACGACCGGTCTGCCATTCCGAGTAGTCGGCGGCATCGGCATACATCGCCCAAGCCACCGCGATCGTCGGGGCGTAGAGCATCGAGCCCACCATCGCGAGAACCACCATCGCTGTCGTGTTGGTTGGTGCGAGGAAGTAGTAAGCGAACGAGTTGAGTCCAGCTAGGAAGAAGCCCCAGAAGATCACGGCCTTCTTGCCGAACCGTCTGGAGAAACTGGCAGAAAGAATGATGAAGACGATGGTCGTGGCCGTGCCGATCATGTTGATGATGCTATTGAACACATCAGCCACGTTAGCCGGGACGGCATCGCGTGTGCCGTGAGCAAAGTAACCAAGCGTCTGGTCGAAAACCGTACCGACAAATCCCGTGAGCGGCGTCAAATCAGGCGTGGTGAGGCCGAGCTTGGCGAGGAAGTCGAACATCGAAGCCTTGTCGGCGTAGTGGTGATAGAAATTATAGCTGGCACCACCGCGGTAGGTCAGCATCGCGAAGTTGAACAATGTGTATCCGACGAGCGCGATCCATGGGCTGTTCTTGAGTAGGTCTGCAAAGTCCTGCTTCGGCGTCGACTGCACCTGAGCCACGGGCGAGATGCGCTCGCGGGTGGAGAAGAAGGTAACCATGAAAAGGACGAAGCAAACCACCGCCCAGATGGTCATCGTCATCTGCCAGCCGTACTGCTTGTCGTGGCCTTGTGCGAATTTTGCCACCAGCGGCAGCGTCAAACCGCCGACGAGAAACTGAGCAATATTGACCGCGACGAAACGGTAAGAGTTGAGCTTGGTGCGCTCGTTGAGATCCGACGTCATGACGCCACCCAAGGCCGAGTACGGCATGTTGTTCATCGAGTAGAGCGTCATTAGCACGGTGTTGGTGATGCCCGCGTAAGCGATCATCATCCCCATGCTCAGACCTTTCGGCGTGGTGTAAGCCAAAACCATCACAATCACCCAAGGAATCGAGGTCCAGAGAACCCACGGGCGGAACTTGCCCCAACGGGTGTTCGTACGATCAGCGAGCACGCCCATGATCGGATCGAAAATCGCGTCCCACAACCGTGGCCAAAGGAGAATCGCGGCGGCGGCGCTGGCCGATAGACCAAAGACGTCGGTGTAGAAATTCGTTTGGAACAGCACCATCGTCATGAAGACGAAGTTGGCGGCGGCATCGCCACCGCTGTAGCCGATCTTTTCGAGGATCGAGAGTTTTTGAGGGGATTCGCTCATGGGATGGGGAGGTGATTCAGACGGTAGCAATATGACCGGTACAGCAATCCTGGATTGGGGTTGCGACCAGCGCAGATGACAGGCGTGAGGTTGGTGATGCTGGAGGGCGACCCTGAGTGGGCCGCTCACTAAGTTTGTAAGCAAACTAATACGAACCGCAGAGAGCGCGCCGGGCAAAAAGCCACTTGGGCTAACAATAGACTGACTAACAAAAGCCTTGAGCGCTTTGCCGGTCTGTCTCGCAATGCGGCCATGAACGAGCGTCGCGTTACCCTTGCCGATGTCGCCGCCAAGGCCGGTGTCCATGTCACCACTGTTTCGCTGGCCATCCGCAATCATCCGCGGCTTCCGGAGAAAACCCGCCTGCGTATCCAGAAGTTGGCGACGGAGATGGGTTATGCGCCAGATCCGTTCTTGCGGGCGCTGGTTTCCTACCGCGTTCGGAATACGCCCCGGCGCAACCCGCCGACGATCGCCTATGTGTCGAACTGGGCCACGCGTTGGGGGTGGAAAAAGGTTACGGCGCACCCGCAGTTTTTTGCCGGCGCACAGGCCTCGGCAAAAGAGATGGGTTTTAATCTGGAGCATTTCTGGATGCGTGAGCCGGGCCTGACCCAGGGCCGACTGAGCCACATCTTGTATTCCCGCGGAATCAAAGGCGTTATCATCGCCTCGCACGGCCGCGAGATGGGCGATGCATTGCAGTTTGACTGGGCAAATTTCAGCGCCGTGAAGATCGACTATTTCCCGCACCAGCCCGCTCTCCACAACGTGACCAATAACCAGTTGGACATCGCCAGACTCGCGATCCATAAGGTGATGGCGGCTGGTTATAAGCGCATAGGCTTCGTCATGCATCGCGGTTGGGATCACGCGGTCGATCACCTGTGGACCGCTGGTTGCCTTTGCGAACAGCAGACGCTTCCGGCCCGAGAGCGCATTCCTGCACACCTTTTTCCAGCCTCGGACCCGGTGGATCGCTGGCTCAACGAAGGCAAAGTGGAAACAGAACCTGAAATCGTGCTTTTTGCGAAGTGGCTGGAGAAATACAAGCCCGAGGTGATCGTAAGCAAAGCGTCCTTTGTCCTGCCTATTTTCAAAAAGCTCGGGCTGCGCGTGCCCAAGGACATCGCTTTCGTTGACCTGTTTCTGGAGGATTTTAAGGGCGAAACGGCAGGCGTGCGACAAAACCATGAGACCGTTGGGGCGCTCGCCGTGGAGATTCTGGCCGGGCAGCTCCAATACAACAAGTTTGGCATCCCGAAAATTCCGACAACCACCTATGTCGAAGGCACTTGGTTCGACGGCGCTTCTTGCCCGCCACGATAAGGCTATGTGAGGCTGCCACTGCCCTGCGCTACCTGTCCTTTTAATTATGTCGCTTCGACTACTGACGACTGTCTACTGTTTTCACGCGGATATTGAGAGTGTTCAGTTCAGGCCTTCCGAACAATTTTCAGAAGAAAACAAAGGTAATGTAGAGATTCAGGAAACGTCGGCTAGCCTTCGTTCTCTTTGTTGGCTACTGGTCAAATTGTTGAAGCTCGGAGCTGTTGGTATAAATGGATCAGGTAACGCAGGAAGGCTTGGATCACACGCTTGAGAAATCATACCGGGAAGGGTGAACTTTTGAATAACGACAGGTGTCCGAAAAACATATTGACAGTTTTTTTCATCGTACTATCAGATGGCAGGTGCTTCGCCCCACGCTTACCAGCTTCTGCTATCATCCTGTCACGCAAAGACTATACAATTTTTGTAACGTTTTGATATGAAGCCTAATGTATCATTGTTTGTCTGTACCCAATCCACCGTCACCTGACCGATATGAACCACACCAAAACCCAAACCGCAGGCGGCCGTAGTCCGTCCATCATCCACCGTCTGGCTGGATGGCTGATAGTAGTCATGAGTTTTGCTGCGCTGGCTGCAACAGCCTCTGCACAAAATGCCACCATCACAGGCCGCGTGCTCAACAGCGGCACTGGCGAATTCTTGAAATACGCCCAAATCCAAGTCGATGGAACGGACAAAGTCGCGTTCTCCGAAGATGGGGGTATCTACACCTTGGTTAATGTTCCTGCCGGCCAGATCAAACTGGTTGCGACCTACACCGGCCTCGATTCTAAAGAAATCATGGTCACGGTGCCCGCTGACGGCACGATAATGCAGGAAGTCGTGCTGACCAGTTCTGAATACGGCGAAACCGTCAAGCTGGGCGTATTTAAAGTGGCGAGCGCTCGCGAAGGTAACGCCAAGGCCATCGTTGAACAGCGCGTGGCGCTCAACCTCAAGACGGTTGTCGCGGCCGACGCCTTTGGTGACGTGTCCGAAGGTAACGTCGGTGAGTTCCTTAAACTGCTGCCTGGTGTAAGTGTCGACTACGTCGACAACGACGTGCGGTCCACCCGTATTCGCGGGCTACCGCCGAAGTATGTTACGACGACACTGGATGGCCTTCCAATTTCCAACTCGGGGTCAAATAGTGTGAGCGCGACTGGGCAAGGTCGTTACACCGAGCTAGAGCAGCTTTCCATGGCGGCCTTGGATGTGATCGAAACGACAAAGACCCCGACGTCTGACTTGGTAAGTTCAAATCTCGCGGGTAACGTCAACGCGATCAGCAAGAGTGCCTTTAATCAAAAGGGTCGCTCAATCAAGTATTCGGGCAACCTTAACTTCAATCAGTGGTTCGCTTCCTTTGATAAATCCAAGGGTTGGGATAACCAATCGCACAACAAGGCTTTGCCCGGTGCCAAAGTAGAGTGGATTGATACTTTCTTCGGCGGCAAGCTCGGCACGGTTGTTTCCGTCGCCCATTCTGGCGCGTTTGCCGACCAGCGTGTCACGATCGGCACTTATATTTGGGATAGAAACGCCAATAATAACAGCACGGAACTGCCGCTTGTAAACAACTGGAATTTCCAGGACGGCTTGAAGCCAACTTGGCGTGATTCACTTCTCTTCAATGTCGATTTCAAAGCCACAGACGAACTGAAGCTTTCGCTGCGTACTAACTACGGTTATTATCGTTCAGAGTTCTACAACCGCAACTGGCAGGCCGTTGCCAATACTGCAAATATGACGACTTATGGCGTAGATGGAACATTAAGCCCGACCGTTCTTAGCACGGGTCTCATTAACCAGACCGAAGCCTCAGGGACTAGTTTGGGAACTGTATACCTCAGTGGTGCTGGCACCGTTGCCTCCCCTGCGAAGGTTGTATCAAATACCATCAACGTTTTAGGCAGTAATCAACGCAAGAGCGGCGGTACGTTTAACATTAGCCCGGCCGCAAGTTGGAAACACGACAACCTCAAAGCAGATGTCGCGACCATGTATTCTGTCGGCAAAACAGCCTATACTTCAGGCCAGGATGGCTTTTTCTCACTGGTCTCGGCATCTATGCCAAATGTCGCCTTCGATTATAACCGCATTAGTGATGAGAATGTGCAGATTATACAGCGCAGTCTAGCAAGTGGTACGGCCGGAGCCCCGGCGGCTGCTATTGCGGCGATGCCCTCTGTGAGTAATCAGGGCAGTCTCTTTGACCTCGGAAATTATAATACAAACGGATCGGTTGAACAGACTAGCCGCAACTCCAAAGCCCAGACCTGGTCTGGTCGAGGCGACTTAGAAATTGCCTACCCCGATTGGTCGATTCCCACCACGTTCAAAGTGGGTGGCTCTGATTCACTTGAGGTTCGCGATGTTCACACCTTGCAGGCGAAATGGACCATGGCTCTACAACCAAACTCCAGCACGCCCACGAGTGCGACCGCGATCAACTTGCAAGATTTCCGCGATCCCTACACGGGTGGTGTCGGAACGGTTACCGATATTAATGGTGTTACTGCAAGAACGCCAGGTGCCGATAAATGGGCGCTGTATCAATTATTCCAATCCTACGGGAACGTTGATCCGATGTCGTTAGCGAAAAATGGCCCGTTCACTGCACAAGCAGCCAATAACTTGCGTAACAAGTTGCAAAATGATGTGGATATTAAAGAGAACATCGCCGCTGCCTATGCGATGACTACTGTTAAGCCGATCAAGAAATTGACTGTTGTGGCTGGTCTTCGTTTTGAAAAAACAAAGTCCCAAGGTCGGGCGTTTGACGATCAGGGCATTGATAAAACATTAGCAGCCCTTGGCCTGACCTATACCACGACAGTCGGCACCACCGGAGTTGTAGGCTCGAAAGCCAAAGTGAATGCCGATAATAGCAATGGGCTCGACTATATATATTACCGCTACGGTGGCAAAGTCACGCGAGAGACAACGTACAACAACGCACTACCAAACCTCCAGGCCCGGTATGATATAAGCAAAAACCTCGTCGTTCGAGGTGCATACTATGCGTCCATTTTACGACCAGACTTCCAGAACGTAATCGGCGGTATTAACGCCACTGACAACGGAGATGGAAATACCTATAGCTTCGCGGTCAATAATACCAAGCTTAAGCCCGAGACGGCCAATAACTTTGACGCATCGGTCGAATACTACTTCGAGCCGGTAGGCTTACTATCCGCCTCAGTCTTTTATAAAGACATCAAAAATATCCAGGTGAATTTGCCAAAGACACTTCTCTCCTCAGCGCCGCAAGATGTCCAAGATCAGGTTCTATCTGCTGGTTATACTGCGGCCGATTTGGCCAATCCCTTGAATACGGTTTCAAGTACGGTCAACGGTCCCAAGACTTCCATGTGGGGCTTTGAGCTAGCTTACAGCCAGGAGCTTTCCTTCCTTCCCGGTGTGCTGAAGGGCTTGGGTGTTACCGCGAACTTTAGCCATTACGTGCCTAAAGAAGAACGGCTTTGGGCACTCGTGCCAAACGCCGGTGACGGTATGGCACTCAACCAGGGCAACCTGATTCTGCGTTACAAGTACCGTAAGTTTAAGGCGCAGGTCGCTGCGACTTGGACCGCAAAAAGGATTCAAGGCGGTGCGCTCACAGGCTTGACACTCAACACCGATGGATCGTTCACGCCGGTCACAAATGCTAACAATACCAACACCACGGCATACCAGTCCGCACGATGGGTGATCAGCCCTAGTGCAGAATACGAGATCAGCCGCTACGCGATATTGTTTGCCAGTGTGAACAATATCTTCAACTCGGCCAAGTTTAACTACCAGGAACGCGAGGTATTCACCACCCGTAACGGCAACTACGGTGCCAGTATCAACGTGGGGGTGAAGGGTTCGTTCTAAATCGTTAAAGACATTTCGCCTTTATCATTTGCAGAGCCAGTCGCCTTCGGGTGGCTGGCTCTTTTTGTTTTATAAACTGGCCCAGTTCGCAGGAAGTGTTTTTGGAAGGTAGCCCAGTCTACCTGTCTGGATGATTCCGAATATAGGCCGTGATTCTATCGAAGTTCTCTTGAGCTGCACTGTAGTCAGGGTCGATTTCGAGTGCATGTTTTGTTTGGGCCAACGCTTCATTGAGCCGACCCACTCGGGCGTAAAGTACGCCAAGATTGCTGAGTAGTTCCGCCGTGGGGGTGGCCATCTTCAGCAATGCTTCAAGGTGTGTGATAGCTTCTTCGGTATGGCCCGCGTCCGCGAGGGCATTGGAGAGATTGTATCGGGCTTGCGCTATATTTGGGTCGAGTCGGAGTGCTTCTTCGAGGTGGGCGATGGCTTCGTCAGTGCGCCCTGCTTCGAGCAGGGAGACGCCGAAATTACTATGCGTACGTGCGGAGTTTGGATTTAGCCGTATAGCGTTTTTAAGCCGGTCAATGGAATCGGGCAAGCGGTTCATCCGGCGCAGCAAAGCTCCATAGTTAGTCAAAGCTTCGGCGTCGTTAGGCATGAGGCGTAGTGCAACTTGGAAATGTTCTGCGGCCTTTTCATTCTGATCTATGCGTGCGAGGGCGTTGGCGAGATTGAACTGCATATCGTGATTGCCTGGCTCCAATGCGACAGCTTTTTCAAGTTGTGCCACGGCCGCCTCGGGCTGCTTAAGCGAAAGAAGTACGTTTCCATAGTGAGCCAAAAAGACGGCATTGGTTGGTTCGGCACGAACTGCTTTTTCAAGCAAAGCCAATCTTTGATAATCTTGTTTCCAAGTGCCCCATTCTCGTTTGCGGCTACCGTGGGTGTAGGCACAAACCCGATGCCATCGGCAAGATCGTTACGGGCTGGGCTGGATTCTGTGGTATCCGTTTCTTTATATATCAATGCACGTCCAAGATTGCAGTTTGCAATTGGGTAGTTGGGCACGAATTTAAGGGCTTCGGAAAAGCGGAGGATCGCATCGTCTATTCTATTTTCGACCAGATAATAGCTTCCGAGATTATTTAAAGCGCGTGCATTATCTGGTACCTTTTGCACCGTATCTTCCCAGATCGAAATACAACTTTTGTAACTGTTGTTACGCTGCACAGTAACAATTCCGAGAACTAACGCGAGAAGCGCGAATAGTCCCCAGCAATATCTTTTTGCTATTCGATAGGCTAGCATCGCAGTGCCGACGACGAGGGCGGCCAGGGGCAGATACATGCGATGGTCCGCGAGTGTCTGTGTAGCGACTGGGATGATGCTGGAGGTGGGCGCAAGAATGAGAAAAAACCACGCACCGAGAAAGTCGGCTTTTGGCCTCTTGACTAATAGTATCATCGTTACCGCCAGGAGTGTGACTACAACGAGTACTCCCCCAGCCAAGACTAGCGGCCTCATTTCGACAACTGCACCGTAATCGAAGACGAGATTCGCAGGGAAGAAAGCATGAGCCAGATAGGTTGTGATGCCCGGACCTTGAGTCAGGAGGTAGTCTAGCCAGGAAACGGCACTATATCCGACTGAAGTGCCGCGGCCGCCGCTTGATATAACCAGTGCCAGCAGCATGCCCCAGGTCGCGGCGAGTGTAAGGTAGAATGGGCGACGGCGTTTCCAGCTTTCGGCAAATGTACCGCTCACGAATGTGCGATCATATAAAAACAGAATCAGTGGTGCTGTCGCCATGACTTCCTTTGCTGCCATGCCGAGCAAGCAGGCGATGACGGTGATGGCTGGCCATATACGTGACGGCTTCTCTATAGTTCGGATGAAGGCATAGAGTGTGAATAAATAACATAGTCCGACTAGGGATTCGGCGCGTTGTATAATATACGTGACCGACTCGGTTTGCAGTGGATGCAGTGCCCACAAGGCGGCAGAGAACCAAGCCAGCAATGTTGCGTGTTTGCCGTAACGCTCGGTCATCGAGGGAAGCCGCAAGGTCCGGTGTACCACGCCGAACAATGACAGCGCGGCGGCGAAGTGGATCAAGAGGTTGCCGAGATGATAGCCGAACAATCCAGTACCGCCAAGCTGGTAATTGATCGCCAATGTCAGATTGAGCAATGGGCGTCCGCTGACTGTGATGCCGCTATTGGTCGGCGGGAAAAACGCTGTGGCGAAACTGCGGATGGTTTGGTTCTTCTCGATCGAGTCGGCGTCATCGAGCAGATAGGGTACAGTAAAAGTATTATGGTAGGCGGCGTAGAGGCAGCCCGCGAGCAGGACGCCGCCGAGTAGTATGACCCATCTACGATCCCAAATGGAGTCCTTTGGACCTGTTTGCAGGCTACGGTCTTTGCTAGTCACAGGCTCGGGCATGCAGCGACGTAAACAAGCGTAGCGCCATGAGTCCAGCGGTACGTTGGGGCGTCATCACAGTGTCAGCGGATGCGATTCACGCACAGGCCGCTGCCGGTTTACAGATTCAGCCTTCGGCGGCGAAGGAGGCGTTGGCGGGCACGCGATAAACTGGGCGCATGCGGCGCGCGAGGGCTTGGGCGGCGGAAATTTTATCGAGCTCCTGCTGGGTGGCTTCGAGCCGTGCAGAGAGTTGATCGTAGTGGTCCTGACGGCTTTTCAGAAGGGTCTGAAGGCGGTTCTGAAGGGCGGGCTCCAGAGTCTGGGCGATATTAGGTCCAACGAGCAGTTCGGCAATCTTTCGCACGAGGGGCATGGCGCGTTGCTGCACGGTGGTGGATTCGACGTACAGGCCTTTTTCAAAAAGGAATTCTTCTTCGCGCGTGAGGGCTTCGACTGCGGAGAGAAGGCGGCCGATGGTTTGGTGCGGTGTCTCCATGGGAGAGGGCGTCAGGCGACGCCACGGGCGTGCTGGAGACGCTCGGTCTCGTATACGCAGAGCATTTCCGCCCAGCCGTCGCGGAGCGAGCGGACGAGAGTTTCGACTTCAATCACGGGTTCGACGTTTTTCCTCATGTTGGCGGTAAGGAGGCGGCGGATGTAGTAGTCGTAGAGGCGGTCGAGGTTGGCGGAGTGTTCGCCGCCAGCGTCGTGGTTGAGGCTGGCGCGAAGTTCGGCGAGGATGTTCTGCGCCTTGATGAGGTTGGTATTGATGATTTCAATACGGCGGGGGCTATCTTCCGGGGATTGGAGGGCATCGCGCGCGTGGCCAAGGAATCGTAGTGCTCCGTCATAGAGCATGAGTACGAGGTGGCCTGGGCTGGCGGTGAGTACTGACTGTGATTGATACGCGCGAGCGTAACCTTGAGCCATTGTGGGAGGCATGGGTTCGACAGCTTAGGCGTTAGTAGAGGGATCGCGCGAATCGGCCATGAGTTTGGCCAGGGATTCGATGATCTGGCGCGGAGGATAGTTCAGATCGACGGCGAGGGCTTTGCCGCGGGCCACAACTTCGGGGCGGATTTCAGAGGTCTGCGCGAGTGCTTCGCGGAGGCTGCTGGTGTTAGTACTGGAGAGAGAGTCGCCGACGTCGGGCTGAGCCTTGGCCGTGAACGACTTCTGACCGGATGAGATGGAAATAGAATCTGTCCGATAATAGCCGGAAAGATTGGACGTGGGTTGTATCATGGAATGTTCAGGGATGAACGGTCAGCCCTAACAGGGAAGCGATACAGGGAACGCCGTTTGTTTTACTATCCTACTTATCGACTGGATTCGCGCTGGCTTGAGTTAAAAAGGTCCGAATTTTACAAATTCATTTTTGCCGTGTTTTATACTGGGGCGAAACAGGCTAGCGCGGAGGAAGCGTGAGGAAGGTGGCAGCGGCGACGTAACCTGCAAAACGTTGAGGGTTTTGCAAAATGGTGTGGCTGAGGTCGGTGCGGCCGCGGTCGGTGCCGAGAGCTTCGGCATGGTGGCGGGCGGAGTTGGCCACGGGGATTTCGGCGGCGTTGAAGACGTTGTCAGCAGCCCAAATAATTTCGCCGTCAGTGACGCGGGCGAGTTTGGTGCGGAGGCCGAGTTTGAGGGGCGGATAGGGCGAGTAGGTGGTGACGTCGATGAAGAGAATGGCGTCTGCTCCGTAGGTGTTGTAGATGTTGAGCAGCTTATCGAGGAGTACGACAGGCAGGCGTTCGACGGAGCTGATCTGGCGTGCGCCGGAAATCGCAGCCAGGGCGTCACGCGTGAGGGGGACGACTTCGAAGCGGCCGGTGCGGTTGAGTTCACTTTGGCAGACGGCGTCGAGCGTGAGGAGCGTTTCTTCAGTTAGGGTGGGGCCACCGAAAACAGGGAGGACAATGACACGGCGGACTTCCGCTGGCATTTTGGCCAGGGTTTTGACGTT
>Ga0302321_100002900_pt1 | contig 14746 bp, 5 predicted proteins | sample Fen_T0_1_FD_202505 | JGI IMG/M metagenome (GOLD analysis project Ga0302321, IMG submission 202505) | Peat permafrost microbial communities from Stordalen Mire near Abisko, Sweden - Fen_T0_1 | ecosystem: Environmental > Terrestrial > Soil > Wetlands > Permafrost | place: Sweden: Abisko...
TCGGCCGCGTGCTGCTTGTCGGCGGCAACATGATGCCCATGGGTATCCGGGCGATGCGCCAGTTCCCAAATGGCGTAGTAATCCGAAACCACAAACCCCTTGAACCCCCATTCTTTCCGCAGCACCTCGCGCAGCAGCCATTCGCTGGCGTGGGACGGAACCCCGTCAATCTCATTGTAGCTTGCCATGACGCTGATGGCGCCGGCACGCTGGATTGAATCCTTGAATGGCTGCAGAAACGTCTCGCGCAGGAGGCGCAGCGAGACATTGACCGGGGCGCAGTTCATGCCTGATTCGGGCTGTCCGTGGGCAGCGAAGTGCTTGAGGGTGGCCATGACATGCCGCTTGTCCTTGAAGGAGGCATCGCCTTGAAAGCCATAAACCGCCGCCATGCCGAGCTGCGAAACGAGATGCGGATCTTCGCCGAACGTCTCCTCCACCCGTCCCCAACGTGGATCGCGCGCCACATCCACCACCGGGGTCAGGGCCTGATGCGTGCCGCGCGACCGCGCTTCGGCGGCGGTCATGGCGTAAAGCGATTCAACCAGGACCGGATTAAAGGTCGCCCCCAAGCCGATTGGCTGCGGAAAGCTCGTTCCATCCTTCGCCGCGTGCCCATGGAGGCATTCTTCGTGGAACACCACCGGAATTCCAAGCCGGGTATGTTCCAGGAAAAATTTCTGCAGCACGTTCGTCAACTCCGCCATTTGCCGCGCGTTTCGACCATCCGCCGGGGTTGCCGGATTGCTTCCGGCGTCACTTGGGCGGCCGATCTGGCCGATTCCCCAACCAGTTTTAAACGCCGCTTTGGCTTTTTTGAAATCAAAATGCCCCTGCGCATCCAACAGTTTCGTCCCCTTCTCCTGCCACACACACATCATCTGCGCGACCTTCTCCTCCAACGTCATGCGCCCCAGCAGGTCGTTTACCCGGGCGCGTATATTTTTTTTCCGATCCTTATAACCGGGGGATTCCAATGAGGCACGATTGGCGGGCCCTGATTTTTTACCTGAATGCATTGATGTATACGTTTCGTGAACCTTTGATACGCGTAAATTAAACAAACCTTACAGGATAAAATGGGAGGCACCCAATATGACGTTTGGCAGATGGCGCGACGAGCCGACACGCACTCATTCTGGCTCCGGCCATGACAAACCAGAGCATTTCCAGCAATGTTCAAATTCGTCGTCAGACCTTTGGGGCGGCCAGGTCGCGTCGGCTGGAAGGTTGAGAGGAAAAGTATTTGGCCGCCGCTTCCGTCCGGCAACGGACGTGCAGTTTCTCGTAGATATGTGACAGATGGATCCTCACCGTCCCAGACGTGATGTTTAATTGGCTGCCGATTTCCTTGTTGGCCCGGCCTTTCGCCACCAGGGCCAAAATCTCCATTTCCCGGGGCGAAAGCTGTTCGGTTTCAGATTCGTCGGACGGCTCATCCAGAAATGACCGAACGACCATCCGCGCCACCTGGCTGGTCATGGGTGCGCCGCCGGCGCGGACTTCAGCGATGGCAGTCAAAATCTCTTTTTCATCAGCGCGCTTGAGAACATAGCCACAAGCGCCCGCTTTAAGCGCCTGGAAGATCATTTGGATATCCTTGTAAACCGTCAACATGATCACTTGCACCTTCGGCATCTTCTCCCGCAGGCGAGCCGTACAGGCAATCCCCGATTCACCGGGCAAATGAATGTCCATCAGTACGACGTGCGGCCGCTGCAGGGGGATTTTTTCCAAAGCCTCCTCGGCCGAGGAACAGGCGCAAACGCACCGATAGCCGGGAGTGTTGGTGATCAATTCCGAGAGATACTGACGTAACGTGGGGTTATCTTCAACAATTGCCACCTTGGTCATGGCAAGATCATCACTGGAATGTTCAGTAACCATGCTATGGTTGGGTCGCGATCACGAGAGAATTTTCATTGGGGCTCAATATATAGCAATTTAAACCATGATCGTATATGCAAAACGTCATATCCATGCCTTGGTAAACCAGGCAATCAAGCTGGCTCGCTCCCAAGCGGTGACTCTGCCTGCGGCACCAACCGCAGCCCAATGGTTACAACCGTTCCTTTTCCAATCGCCGAATGAATACTATATCGCCCGCCGAGTTGAGACAGTCGAAGCGGCAGATTTTTCAAACCGTTGCCCTTGCGTTTGGTGGTGGTATCAAACCCCCTCCCGTTGTCTGAAATGATGATTTCAAGCTGGTCTTCGGTAAATGCCATCCGGAATTCCACTTCGGTCGCCTGGGCATGGCGTTCAACGTTGTTCAAGGTCTCTTTGACTGCCAGGAGCAAACCGTGCCGCACCTGGCCATCCAGAATGATGGTTGGCAATTCGACGGGGATGTCAAACCGGCACGTGATTTCGGAATGCGACAAATATTCGCTGGCAAAGTCGCCCAAATAATCAGCCACCGATTCAAGGGAATTATCCTTGGGATCAACCGCCCAGACAATGACATCCAACGCCGTTACCAACCCGCGCGCCTTGGTGACGATGGCCCGGAACAAGGTCGCCAGTTCCTCCATGGTGCCCAACCGTTGTCCCTTGCTGGCCAGCACACTGATTTCCGTCAGGCTGGATCCCAAATCGTCATGCAAATCCCTGGCAATACGCGCGCGCTCGGTTTCCAGAACCCGCTGCCGCTCAGCAGCTTCGCGCTCTCTGGTTTCGTGTTGCAGCTGGCGTGTGCGGTGCTCCACGAGCCGTTGCAACTGAGAAATCCAAACCGCAGCGAGCGTAAGAATCACGAGCAACAAGCCCACCATGACGAGCAATCGCCGGGGAGTCCACCAGGATGGTTGGGATAGCACGGTCACCTGCGCCGGCGAGTTTAAAAGCAACTCGAATCCACTCGGCTTGGTGCCCTCCGACCAAGTGGTTGCCTTGCCCACATAAACCCCGGTGAGCGCCAATTGACTGCCAACTCGCAGCGAGAGCGGTTCCCTGGCGACGGGCAATCGGGCCAGAAAAAGATGGCCGCGAGCGTTCATTTCCAAAACGCGCGAATCCGGTTCAGAATGTATGCCCATCAGAGTCGCTGATATTTGCACGAAGGTCGAATCAAGCCGTTCCAGCATCAATTCGCTCGCGTCCAAAACACGCGGTTGAGGCTCGGTTTTCTCACCGGTTTTACGCAAAATTGCCTCCCGCAGGAGCGGCGCAGACCCACCGATGTCGGGATAGCCAACGACTTCCACCCCTTCTCCCATGGCCACATTCGCCGGTTCAAAAGGGGAAACCCGGATGCCCCGGCCCTGATCCGAAAGGAAAACCCCTTTCGCATCAGAATAGATTGCGGTGCCGCGAACTTTCACCCGCTGGTAGGGCGTGGCGCGCGTGTCGAATTCATAAAGCTGGCTCCAATTTTTCAGAGGCACGTCGAACGGATCGTGCGGCGCCAGCGCATCAACGTCAATAATTGCATTACGCATCAACAACCGGCCCACGCGAACCGTTCGGTTGGTGCTCCAGACGGCGAACAGAACCCCCCGAACCCGAATCACGTCCTTCTCATACGTCCTCATCTGTGGCTCGGAATACGCCTGGATTTCAATTTGGAGTTCGCCCTCAGGAAGGAGGAGTGACAGACTGTTGCTTTGAACCGCCGTGACCAACCCTTGCAGTTCAACCCATTGGGCATCCATGCTGCCATTGATCAGTTCCTTCCAAGTCGGACGCGCCGGCGAAGGAGTCAGCCCCTTTCCCAAAGCAATCACATGCTCAGCAACCACAATCGGAGCGAAATCGCCGGCATCGGTGTAGCCGATCACCTCGCAAAACTGGCCGACATTGGCCGCTGGTTCAGTGGCAGTCAACAACCGGACAAAGATGCCGCGCGTTTCATCCTGAACCGACATGAAATGAAAAGATGCCGGAGCCAGACTGGTCACCACCCCCTGAATCCTCACCGGCAAATGGCGAGCCGCCTCGTCCTTGGATAGACCTTGGATCTGTCCCACCGCCACCAGCGGAGAAGGAGCCGTGCCGGACGCTGTGATCGCCCTGGTCGGTTCCTCCAGTGGCGAGATGTCAGCAGCGGTGACCACCGCTACTTCTCCGAGCACCAGATCTTGGTTGGGAGCCAGCACGGCCCGTCCGATTCCTTTAACGCGAATCCGTCCATTTAGGAGCGAAATGGCATCCGATGCGCCAGGATCAGCCACCGTGACCCAGATTGAATCCGGTTGGGATCGAAGTTCGAAACGCAATCCCCTGCCTAACTTGGAAACAAACACGACCCGCCCCTCGACACTCATCCATCGCGGCGCTTCCGATTTGGCCATCGGTGCATGTAACGATGAAGCCGTTGCGGCAGGCACCGCCTCATGGCCAATGACGGCCACCGGAATTTCCGGCGGATTTATGAACAGTGAACTGCCGTCGTCTGAAGCCAGATTAAACACATAATTACCAGCCACCGGGGCGGAAAAAAACCCTTTAAAACGAATGCCAAACAGTTCCTTTGCCGGCCCCAAGGCCAGGCTAAAGTTGGTGACTGGGACCGTTTTGAGGGGTTGCTGCAGCGTATAATCCGGCAAATCCAGCCACACGCCCTCATAATAAGTCGCGTTCAGGCCAGCGACCATGTTTGATTGTCCCCCGACCAGGCCGTCGGGTCTGACCAAGAAACGTTGGGCTGATTCTTCGGTGCCGCCCGGCAATTGGCAGGTCAAATCCAAGCCACAGTTGCCCAAATAATTAAAGTAGTCCAATTGGAAAGCATGAAGACCCGGCGTAAGCCGTACTTCCCCCGTGACCCGCCGGAGGCCATGCGTGTCATCGTTGACCAAATCCGGCACCCGGGAGATCTCAATGCCAGTTTCACGCCTGCGTAAAAGACAGCCCTGCCCGGCTATGCGGATGCGGTCACCCGCAACAAAGGGATTGCTGCGGGCGCCCAATTCCAGAACTTCGCTGCAGGTTTTGTCGGTTACCGCAACCACTCCGATCTCGGCCCGGCTCGCCGAACAAACCAAAACTTCCAAATGCACGTCCGCAACCAGGCGCGGTGAAGCGTTAAGCAGGGTGCTTAACTGCCAGAGATTCGTCACGACCACTAAAGCGCCGGCAGCCGGTTCCGCCGGGATAACCGGCTGAGCACGCAGGCCGGGAACAAAAGATGATGCGGAGCAAAATCCAACCACGAAAAGCAGACAGAACCTCGCTACGGATAGTTTTGCGTGTGGCATTCACATAAATTTTACTGGGTACAAATTGACACGGCAACGTTTAACCGATATTGCCCGAGCACCCCACTTACCACAAATCTGACAACCCGTGGTCCGTGGCGGGATTGATGCCAACATCAACCTTCCAGCCATCCAGCAGATCTGCATGGCCGGCCTGACGTCTGATCAAGTTAGTTTCCACGGCGCGCGGTATTCGCGGGTGAGCAGTTTGCTGGCTTCCGCATCGCCCAGGATTTTTTCCTGCTCCACATCCCAGCTTAATTTGCGGCCCGTCAGCATGGAAATCAGGCCGAGGTGTCCGGGGATGGTGGAATGGTGTCCGGTCTCAACGGGCGCCACCGTGGGCTGGCGTGATTTGACGCAGTCGAGAAAATTGCGCACGTGCCCGGGAGATTCAAAGAGTTTTACTTTGCGGAGCTCATCGGGAAGATTTTTAGAACCCGAAAATTCCGGTTTGGAACATTCAAATCCCCATTGATCCACCCAGACCCAGCCGTCGGTGCCGATCCATTTGGCACCGACCTCAATATCGGAATGGCCGCCCGCAATGGTCAGGTGAACGTCGTGCGGATATTTTAGTTCGATGCGATATTTGGTGCAGGTGTTAAAGACGGCGTCTGCGGGCGGAAAATCCCCATGCCCCTCAATTTCTGACGGGCCGGAACGGTCGCAGTCGAGCCCCCAATGCGCGACGTCACAGTGGTGGCCGATCCAATCCATGAGCATGCCGCCGCCCGTGTTGTAGTTCCAACGCCAGTTCATGTGTCCGCGGGCCGGAACATAAGGGAGCATTTTGGACGGCCCGATCCACGTTTCATAATCGAGCTCCGGCGGGGGCTTTTGGACTTCGTAGCTTGGTTCGTTGCCGCCAAATTGCGAAATGAAGTCCATATGGCCATCAAGCTGGCCCACTTCAACCCGCTTCACTTTGCCGATGAGGCCATTGCGAACGATTTCAACGGCCCGGCGAATGCTGGCCTGCGAACGCCGCCAGGAGCCGGTCTGCCAGATAATTTTGTGCTGTTGCACCGCGCGCACGATGGCTTGCTGTTCGGCGATGGTTTTGGCCAGCGGTTTTTCGCCGTAAACATCCTTCTTTTGCCGCGCCGCCTCCATGGCGATGAGCGCGTGCCAGTGGTCCGGGACCGCAATCATGACGGCATCAATATCTTTGCGGGCGAGCAATTCGCGGTAATCGTGGTACGCGGCGCAATCCTTGTTCTGGTATTCCTGGTTGACGGTATCGACCGCTTGCTTCAGGTGGTGCTGGTCCACATCGCAGGCGGCCACCACCCGGCAATCTTCCGCCGCCAGAAAGGAACTGGTGTTTTCCGGCCCCTGCATCCCCCAGCCGATAACCCCGACCGTGATGCGGTTCGACGGGCGATTCTGGCCAAAGATGGAACCGGGCACAATCGTCGGCAGGACAATGGCGGCGGCGGTGGTGCTGATAAAACGCCGGCGGCTGAGACGGTTTGTTTTGGGTTCAATCATGGCCGGTCTCCTTAGTTAACGACGTAATGGTTCATTCCAATGCGCGTTCAAGTTGAGACTAAATCGCTGGTTCTTTTGGCCGCTGGCGGCACTGGTTGGCGCGGAAACCCGGTTGAACGCGGTCAACCGGGCCAGCGCCGCGGATGATGACATGATTCGCACCTTCATATCAGGGATACCTCAACCGGTAAAACACTGCGCCATTGGTGGGATTGATCGTGATGTTCGTGCTGGAAACCGTGCCGTCAGTCACATACACCCAGTTCGTGCCCAGCCCCACGGACGCAGAGTTGGTTTGCATTTGCAGCCGCCAGCTTTCGCCCGCCGGCCAGGAGAGGCTCAGGACACCCGCGTGGTAGCTGTTCGTGAGAAATTCCGGGCTGCCCGGGCTGGCAGGCAAGCTGACCGGCGCAAAGGCAAAACCATTTACACCCTGGTTGGCGGTGCTGCCGCTGCTGGTCCACGCCAGGTTCAGAGTGCCGGCTGCGGCCAGCGTATTGGTCGCCATGGCCAGAGAGCCGCCGCCGCCGGTGCCGTTGATGGCATTCAGGGTCGAACCCAGCCGGGTCAGCGGGGCGGTGGGCGTCAGCGTGAGGCCGGAATCGTTCGCGGAATAGAAACTCACGATGGATGAATTAGCAACCGTCGGCGTAATGTTCACGCTGGCGGCATCGGCGGTCGCGGCGGCCGTCCTGATCACTGGGACATTGGTGTCCACTCCCGAAAGTTGCAGGGCAAAATATCCCGCGCCGATATTGGCCGAGGCGGTGGCGCCAATGACCAAAGTTTGGCCAGCGGCGGTCTTCGGGTTCAACCAGTATAAGGCAAACAGGCGATTGCCCGCCCCGGACGTCTGAATATAGCCGGAGGGTCCAACACCGCCGAAGGTGGTCAGATTGGTGAGGCAGGAAATACCGCTGGCATCGATATACACCCCGACAACGAGGACGTTGGCACTGTCATCCAGATCAAAGGTGCCGGCCGTGACACCCGAGCCAGAGGCGACGGTGTATTGGCCGCTGGTGGCGCCCACCGTGGCGATGAAGCCTGAAGGCGTGGTGGCGCTGGCTGCCACACTATCGGAGCCTTCAACCGAGGCGGAAACAGCGGACACCACGTAATAATAGGTGGTGCCGCCGGTCAGGCCGAGGTCATTGAAATTGGTGGCGGTGATTCCGACCGCCACAACGCGGTAGGGTCCGCCGTTGGTCAGCGACCGCTTGACGTTGTAACTGCTAGCGTTGCTGCTGGCGATCCACGACAGATTAATCTGGTTCTTCGCCACGGCCAAGGCGGTAACTCCCGTCGGCGGCTGGGTCCCGGCCCAGCCCCCGGTGAGTTCAAGGTAATCCAGGTTGGGCAAGCCGCCAGCCGAGGCGGATTGCAGCCTCACAGCAGCAGTTCCGGCGGGTATATATACATACACCGTGACGTAATCCCAATTGGTCCACGATCCGGTGGCCAAGAACTGGATATTGGAGGCCACGTTGGTGCCATTGATCATCAGGGTGGCCGTGCTGTCATTGGTGCTGGCGTAGCGGAAGGTGAAAGCCTTGGTTACCGACGAATCAAACGCCAGATTCCAGTTGATTCCGGCACCGGCTGAATCCGCGGGGCTGGCAAAACCATCGCCGGTATAGCCCGCATAGTTGTTGTCAATCGTGCCATCCACATGGTCGAAACCCGTCTGGTTTTCTTGAATGACAACGCCACCAGCGATGGCGACAGGGGCGACGACGATATTGTCAAAATAGACGGCGCTGGCCCCGGTGCCACTGGCTTTGAACTCCAGGGTGTTCGCGCCAGCGTTCAGGGTGAGGTTTTGCCGGTTGCTGGCCCAGTCGCTGAGCGTGGCGGTCGGCGTGAACACCGGAGTGGCCACCTTCACGCCGTTCACATAAAGGTCCATGGTGGTGATGCTGGCCCCGGTGACGGCATACTTGGTTTGCAGCCGGTAGGTGCCACTCCTCGGCACGGTAACGGCACTCCGGACGGCGGCGGCGGAACTGGTACCGAAGTTCAGATAGCCTTGGCCGGTGTAGTTGCGAAGACTGCCGGAATAGCCGCTAGAGGTGATGCCGGCGATGCTCTGGTAATCGAAACATTCTCCCTCATACTGGCGCGGTCCTGAGTAAAGCATCGGCTGGCTCGGGGTGATGAGCGTGGCCGGCGTGTAGGCCGTCAACCGTCCGGTGGCCGTGCCGGCACAATTCACCGTGAGGTCGAGCGGGCCATTGTGCTGGACGGTCAAAGAAAAGATTGTTCCCGACCAATTGCTGGTCAGGAGGCTGGCCTGATGGCTGCCCCTTTCCACGTAAGACCAGGCTGGAGGGTTCGTGCAGCCGTAGATGGTGATCGTGTCGGTCTTCAAACTGTTGTCGAGGTCGCTCTGATAGTTGCACAGGTAGAAGGTGACGCGGTTGGAGTATTCCTTCATCACGCCCGACGCATACCGCGAAAAGGTCAGGTCAACATGGTCGCAGGTGTTGTATTTGAAAGGAATGGAGGCGCTGGCGGTAATGTTGGTCTTGTATGGGTTGTAGACCACCCAAGCGTTTTCATAGCGCCCCGCATATAAATCTCCGGTGTATTCGGAAGGGAACAAGCCGTTCAGTTCGTTGGTCTTGGCCGTAATGGTCGGCCAGCGGGTGGAATAGGCGGACTTGTTGATTTTGAACTGAAACGAATCGGCCAAAGTGTCATCCAGCAGATAGACGGTCGGAATGGTTGGATAGCGCCCGGTCTTCTTAAAGAAATAGTTGTTGTTGGCATAATTGCCATCGACGTCCATGCGATAAAGACCTTGAAACAGGGTATCGGGCGAACTGTAGATGGCATCGTTGCCGCCGGAACTGACATCTTGGATGATGACGTATTTCGTGCGGTTGATCACTTCCTGGCGGCTGGGGATGCGGACGGTGCCGTCCAGAATTTTGCGAAAAATGTCCACATTCACGTTGTCAAACTGTGCGAAGGTCTTCCACCGCCGCATCGTGTAGCCGCTGTCGGTCGCGGCATCACCAAGACCTTGAAAACATTCCTGCCAAATCAACTCGGGGGCGTCAATCACGGTTTCGCCAGTCAACATGATGTGTTCGAGGTGCGGGGCTCCGCCCGTGGCCAGCGTGAAGTTTTGGTTGGTTCCGGTGGCGTCCGTCCAGCCGGTCGAATCGTAACGAATCCCGTATTGCCCGCTGTAGCCCGAGAGGTAGGAGCCCAGGCAAATGCTCTCCATGTCTGATTGATATCCGGTTTGGGTGTATTTCTCCTCCAGAATGTAGTTTTCGGTGTAATCCCGGCAGGCCGCCGCAAAGGCGGGGTTGCGTTTCAGCATGCCGATGGGATTAATATTGGGCCCCCACTGGTTCCAACACATGCTCACCACGAGATACCCGCCGTATTGATGGCTCAGTTTCAGCAGGTTCGCGAAATGGGCCAGCCGATCCGACCACTTGGCAGAAAGCGCGTCGGTTGGATCATCAAACCCCCAGAACTGCTCGGCATAATTGAAACCAATGAAGTTCGGATAATTCTGGTAAAACTCCCGGTAGACGGACAGATCGAAATCGGAGAAATGGTGGAAGCCACCGCTGGATTGCTGGATCATCGCCCACATCTGGTTCTGGGCGCAAACCCTCAACCACGACTTGGCGATTTCGTAACCGTATTCGGACACTTGAAACTGGCCCGTGGAGGTATTATGGCTAATCGAGAGGGAAATGTTCATGACCACATAGGGCCGGATGTCCTGGGGAATCAAGTCAATGATCTTCTGCGGATCGGGATAATTCCAGGAATCAATGTGGACGAGCCACATGGGCTGGTTCGGAGAAATTGGCCGCCGCAATGGCGCCGCGGCGGCATCTGGCGCGGGGGCGGCGGTGCCATTCGCCGTCACCAGCAAATAATCCACGTTCGGCCCGTTGGAGCCGATATCCGTAATGCGCACCGTGTTGACACCCGCGTTGAAAGCGACGTTGTTGGTGGCAGTGCAGGCCCAGGTGGTCCAAGCCCCGGTGGGCTGGAAATCGAGACCGCTGACGGCAACCACGCCATTGACCTGCAATGCCAACGGCCGGTTACCGGTGCTGCCATTGGCATAGCGAAAAGCAATGGGATAAGTCCCCGAGGCAGTTGCGGTGAGCGTGAACACCACGTTATCACCAGTGGGGTTTTGGTAATCGACATAACCGGTGCCTGAATAACCCGCGTAGGTACTATCAACCAACGGACCAGAAAGCGTGGCATTTTCAGCCTCGTATATTGTTTGTCCAGAAGCCGAGGGGACACGCCCGCCACAAATCGTAAAAAATGCCAGGCACCAAACCAGCCATTTCAGGCGGATAGATTCGTGCGCGCAGCTGGAGCAGCGGGCGCTGGTGCCATGACACCAAGCCCATGCCGCCAGCCAAGTGAAGGGCTTAATTCCGGCAGCTCCAGCCGGCGGTACACCCCTGAAGCCAGCTGGGCGCAGGCGAATTTTTTGTTTGGCCGTCATTGAAATAATGGTTTTGGTAGGGCCAGTTGATGGAAAAGTGTGTTCAAGGTTGTCTGCCGTCACTGCCTGGAGTGCCGGGCGAGTTCATGCCGGAAGGCCCTTCCGGTTTCATCAGCCGTACGTCGTAGATGCCGCCAGCCCCAGCCCCCGATCCAGACTTGGAGGAAAATTTAATGGTGATACGACCATTCGTGGCGCCAGCAAGAACCTTGGCCGGGAGGGCATAGCGTTGCTCAAAATATTGATCCGGCTTGGCTTTATCAATGGTCGCGGTCGCCAGCAGTTCGCCATTGGCCAGGATATCATACGCCCGCCCGGTGTCACCGCCCCAATACGTCACGGCCAGTTCCACGGATTTTTCGCCACGAGGGCTGAGGCTGTATTGAAACCAATCACCCCGCCGCCAGTGGCGGCCTTGGCGCATTCCCGCATCGGTCTGGCCGCCGATAAAATCATGTTCCACTTCCGGCTGTTGCTCCCCGGGAGCGACGCGATCGAGCGTGCTGGCTTCGCGCCGGACCTTGGCCCGCTCTTCCGAGGCGAGCCGTTCGCGCCGGGCGGCGAGTTCCGCCTTGGTGGTGAGCTGCCAGTACATCTGGTAACGCTCGTCGTGCAAGCGGAAGAACGGCAGCAGGGGCAAACCGTTGGTCGCGCCGGGGTCAACGATGTCGGCCAGCCGGAAGTGCAGCGGCCCGGCGGCGGGATCGGCGATGACATGCGCTGGAACTTCGCGCGCGCCGGCCAGGAGCACCGGCACTTGATCCAGCGGCCCCAACGGGCCGGAGGCCACCTGCCCCATGCGACTGTCATTGGCATAGAGTCCCCGCAAATTATTGGTGCCGGCGGGCGACGCGAGCACAATGGGGCCGCGCAAAATGGCGACCCAATCGGAACCATCCGGCAGACGCTCCACCGTGGTGCGCAGGGGAAGATCCATTTCCACCCGGTCACCCGTCCGCCAAACCCGGTGAATTTCGGCATAGGACGAGGGCGTCGACGCCACCCCCACCGCCTGACCGTTCACTTTCAGCGCAAAGTCACCGGCGGCAACCCAGCCGGGATGACGCAGGTACAAGGTAAACTCGGCCGACTGCTGGAGGTTCAAGGTCAGCGTGCTGCGACCCGCATCGGGAAAGTCGGTTTCCTGGCGCAGAACCAGCCCAAGATTCGTCACGGTGACCTCGGAGGCGATGAAGAGATTGACGTATAGTCCATTGGTGGCCTGCGCGTAGATGAATTCCCCATAGCGGCCCGGATTTTCCATGCCCGTGCCCACACAGCACCAGAAGCATTTGTCCGGCTGCGAATAGACACGGTAGTGATCGGGACGGATCGGGGTGAAATAAACGTAGCCCGGATGTTCCGGGTTGATGGCTGAGAGAAGGTGATTGTAGAGGGCGCGCTCGTAGTAATCGGCATAAGCCGCGTCCGGCCGCGAGGCGAACAAGGCTTCGGTCAAACGCAGCATGTTGTAGGTGTTGCAGGTCTCGGGACCTTCCCGACTCTCCAGCATGCCGCTAAAATTCTTCGGGTCGTTGAAGTGTTCAGAAACGCTGTTGCCGCCAAACGCCACACTCCGTTTGCCGGTGACGTTCTCCCAAAAGTAGCGCGCGCCGGCATCGGCGGTCTGGTCGCCGGTCAAGGTGGCGATGCGTTCCAGACCAATCACCTTGGGGATCTGGGTGTTGGCATGTTTGCCGGTCAGTTGATCCTGGTGCCGTTCCAACGGCTCCAGCACGGCCTGGTGACAGAAGCGCTGCGCCAGATGCAGATACTTTTGGTCGCCGGTGATCGCGTATATGTCGGCCAGCACCTCGTTCATCCCGCCGTGTTCCTGGCCAAGCATCCGCTGCATTTGCTCATCGGAAAGCCGGGCGGTGATCTGCTCGCACCAGTCGCCACAGCGAACCAAGATTTCGCGGGCCTGCTGGTTATCGGCGAGCCAATAGGCATCCCGCAGGCCGGCATAAAGCTTGTGCAGGTTATACCACGGCACCCACTTACGGTTGATGGCCCCCACGTCACCGGCCGCGATGGCCGACCAAAGTTCAGCGCTGCCAGGAACACCGCCGACGTAACCGTTGGTGGAAGCCTGCTGGCAACGGCCCAATTCGGACACCATGTAGTCCAGCCGCCGCTTCAATTCTCCCTCCGGCGTATCTGCGCCCGCGGCGATCATGGTCGCCAGCGCCGAGAGATAATGGCCGGCCGTGTGACCATCCAAACCGATGCTTTCCCAATTGCCGTATGACTTGGCCTTCGGCGGCAAACCCGCTTCCCGCAAAAACGGCGCCAACAGGCGATCTGGCTCCAGTGCCAGCAAATAGGTGCGGTTGGCATTGACGGCCTCGGCAAATGGCCCGGTCAGCAGCCGGACAGAGGTCAAAGGCAGCAGCTTCGCGGGAGTGGCGGCGGTGGGAAGTTCGGCGGCTTGAACGGCAAAGGCCATGCAGCCGGCGCTAAGGGTTAGGGTTACGAGTGCCGTTGTGGTGCTGATAGCCGCGTTCATCAACCGGCGGTTCAAGCGGAGAAGGTGGTTGGTCATGGGGAAATAGCGTGTGTCAGGAGCGGGCATCGAACCAGAGTTTATTCAAATTTCCAATCATCCAGGTTGAACCGGGGGCGGTCGGCGCCGGTAAATATAAGATACAAGTCGTGGTTGCCTTTGGCTTGCTTGACGGAGCACGATTGGCTCCGCCACCGGTCCAAGGCGCCGGTGGATTTGACTTTGAGGGTGCCGATCAGCGGTCCGGTTTCGCCATCGAGTCGCAGTTCGATGGCATTGCCTTTGGTGGCGCTGGCCACGTTGGCGTGGAATTTCCGGGCGCCTTTCTGGCCGAAATCGACGCCCTTGAGCTTGATGTAAGCCCCGTTGGTGGTGGCCGACACCGAGACGCCCGGCCGATCTTCGCTCCGGCTCACGGTTTTGATGCCGGTCTCCCAACAGATGGTGGCAGCTTCAGTTTGCTGATACGGGTTGAAAGTGCCGAGCTGCGAAACTCCCCCGTTGTTCCACCAGGGGAGTTCGGAAATGGTGCCGTCGGCGTTGTAATTCATTTTGGCCACACAGACCGAACGCCGCTCATGGTGTTTATCGGTCAGGAGGAAATTGAGCCGGTAATTGAAGCCAAAAACGTATGAATTCCCTTGATAATCAATGATGCCGGGATGGTTGCCCGAGGAGGCCCGGTTGGGTTTCATGATATACCCCTGGCAGGTCCAGGGGCCGGTGGCATTGGTGCTCATGGCATACCCGATGCCTTCGGGACAGCAAGTGGACGCGTAGGCCAGGTAATAATGGCCGTCCCGTTTGTAAAACCACGGACCTTCCTGATAATGGTAGGGGTCTTTCTGCCCCTGGATTTTGGCAAAAGAGCTGTCTTTGATGATCTCCCCGGAGTAGGAAATCATGTCCTGGTTCAACTTCACATACCAGACATTCGGATTGCCCCAGTAGAGGTAAGCCTGCCCGTCGTCATCCACAAATACGGTCGGGTCAATGTTGCCGCCCCCGACATTGATGAGCGGATGGCCGAGGGCGTCCTTGAACGGGCCC
>Ga0302321_100002901_pt1 | contig 14745 bp, 15 predicted proteins | sample Fen_T0_1_FD_202505 | JGI IMG/M metagenome (GOLD analysis project Ga0302321, IMG submission 202505) | Peat permafrost microbial communities from Stordalen Mire near Abisko, Sweden - Fen_T0_1 | ecosystem: Environmental > Terrestrial > Soil > Wetlands > Permafrost | place: Sweden: Abisko...
CTGCCCGGCGCTGCTCGTCCAGTACAGCCGGCTGGCCGCACTGCCGCCTGCACCGGCAGGCTGGACGCGGGCCTGGGACGGCCATCGCCGCGGCGACGAGACCGAACGCATCGTTCTTTATGTCAGGAAGCCCTCGTGAAATTCTTCGACGAAGCGACCATCGAGGTCATCGGCGGCGACGGCGGCAATGGCGCTGCCTCCTTTCGGCGCGAGAAGTTTATTCCGCGTGGCGGCCCCGATGGCGGCGACGGCGGTTCGGGCGGCAGTATCTGGGCGGTGGCCGACCGGAACATCAATACGTTGATCGACTACCGCTATGCGCGTATCCATCGCGCCAAGCGTGGCGAGAACGGCCGTGGCGCCGATCAGTACGGCAAGGGCGCCGAGGACATCGTCCTGCGCATGCCGGTCGGCACGGTCATCTCGACGGAAGACGGGGAGCGGCTCGCCGACCTCGCGACCGACGGCGCGCGCTTTCTCGTCGCCAAGGGTGGCAAGGGGGGCCTGGGCAACCTGCACTTCAAGTCGAGCACCAACCGCGCACCACGCCAGTTCACCAAGGGCGAGGAGGGCGAGCAGCGCAAACTGAAACTCGAACTGAAAGTGCTGGCCGACGTGGGCCTGCTGGGCATGCCCAACGCCGGCAAGTCGACGCTGATCCGCGCGATCTCCGCGGCACGTCCCAAGGTCGCCTCGTACCCGTTCACCACGCTGGCGCCCAGCCTGGGCGTCGTGCGCACGTCGGAGGCGCGCAGCTTCGTCGTCGCCGACATTCCCGGGCTGATCGAGGGCGCGGCGGAAGGCGCTGGCCTCGGCCACCGCTTCTTGCGTCATCTCGCACGCACGCGACTGCTGCTGCACTTAGTCGACCTGGCGCCGCTCGACACCGAGTCCGATCCCGTGCACGACGCCCGCGCCATCGTGAAGGAATTGAAGCTCTACGACGAGGCGCTCTACGCCAAGCCGCGCTGGCTCGTGCTCAACAAGCTCGACCTGATTCCGGAGGAAGAGCGCGCAGCGCGCATTGCCGCGTTCGTGAAGGCGTATCGCTGGAAGGGGCCGGTTTTCCCCATCACCGCGATCAGTGGCGAAGGCACCCGCGAACTGATCTTCAAGATCCAGGATTGGCTGGACGCGAATCGCCTGTCGGCCGAGAAGCTGGCCGCGGATGCCGCCGAGGACACGACACCGGTCGTCGTGACGCCCGCGCCACTCAGGATGCGCCGGCCGCGCACGCCACCGCCCGACGAATGAACTCGGTCGTCAAAGACGCACGCCGCCTGGTCGTCAAGGTCGGGTCGAGCCTTGTCACCAACGACGGGCGCGGGCTGGACCATACGGCGGTCGCGCGCTGGGCCGAGGAAATCGCAGCGCTGAAACGCGGCGGCCGCGAAATCGTGCTGGTGTCCTCCGGCGCCATCGCCGAAGGCATCGCGCGGCTCGGCTGGACGACGCGCCCCAAGGCCATCCACGAGCTGCAGGCGGCGGCCGCGGTCGGGCAGATGGGCCTCGTGCAGGCATACGAAGCGGCCTTCATGCAGTATGGATTGCACACGGCACAGGTGTTGCTCACCCATGAAGACTTGGCCGATCGCCGCCGCTACCTCAACGCGCGGTCGACGCTGCGCACGCTGCTCGATCTCGGCGTGATCCCGATCATCAACGAGAACGACACCGTCACGACCGACGAGATCCGCGTCGGCGACAACGACACGCTGGGCGCGCTGGTCGCGAACCTGATCGAGGCCGACGTGCTGATCATCCTCACCGATCAAGCGGGCCTGTACACGGCCGACCCGCGCAGGCAGCCTGACGCGACGCTGGTGCGTGAAGCGCGCGCTGGCGACGCGGCACTCGAGGCCATGGCCGGCGGCGCGGGCAGCACGTTGGCCCGCGGCGGCATGCTCACCAAGATTCTCGCGGCCAAGCGTGCCGCGCGCTCGGGCGCGTCGACGGTCATCGCGTGCGGGAGGGAGGAGAATGTCCTGACCCGGCTCGCGGCCGGCGAAGCGGTGGGGACGGCGCTGATCGCCCCGCCCGAGGCGCTGGGTGCGCGCAAGCAATGGCTCGCCGACCACGTGCAGCTCGCCGGGAAGCTCGTGCTGGATGCGGGCGCGGTGAACGCACTCGCCCGCGGAGGAAGGAGCCTGCTGCCGATTGGCGTCGTGGCGGTCGACGGCGCGTTCGAGCGCGGCGAGGTTGTCGGCTGCTTCACGCCGGACGGCCGCGAGATCGCGCGCGGCCTCGTCAACTACAGCGCACAGGAAACCGCGCGCATCCTGCGCCGCCCGTCGTCCGAAATCGAGACCATCCTGGGCTACGTGGACGAGGCGGAACTGATCCACCGCGACAACTTGGTGTTGTTGAAGTAACCGGCGTCCCGCGACTGCCGGAAATGGGCCACCGGCGCCGGCGCTTAGTCGACCGTGGGCATTGCGGGGTCGATGTACGAATCCGGCATCGCCGGATGCGCGATCCCGTAAAGGCGTTGGCGGCGCGTCTGCGGCTTGGCGTGCAGAAAGCGCTCGAGTTCGAGCAATGCGCGGCGGTAGCTTTCGCGTTTGAACTCGATCACGCCTTCCAGCGGGACCCAGTAGTCATGCCAACGCCATGCGTCGAACTCCGGCTTGTCCGTCGCGCGCAACGAAACGTCGGTGTCGCGGCCGACCAACCGCAGCAGGTACCAGATCTGCTTCTGGCCCTTGTAACTGCCCCGCCATTCGCGCTTGATCCAGTGCTGCGGGACTTCATAGCGCAGCCAGTCGCGCGTTCGGCCCAGAACCTTGACGTGTTGAGGATGGAGTCCGACTTCCTCGTGCAACTCCCGGTACATTGCCTGTTCGGGCGTCTCGCCGGGATTGATGCCGCCCTGCGGAAATTGCCACGAGTGTTCGCGGATCCGTTTGCCCCAGAAAACCTGGTTCCTGCCGTTGACGACGACGATGGCGACGTTCGGGCGGTAGCCGTCACGATCGAGCATCGGTATCACCCTGATGCAAATATAGTTGAAATGATTGTTGCACAGTTAGGCGCCGGCTGCAAAGGTGGCGCCGCGGCCGTTACCGCGGGTGCGGTGGCGATTCGCGCGGCGTGACGATCAGCGCGTGCGTGCTGTTTCCGCGAACCACAATGACCGGCAGCGGGCGCGCGATCGCATCTGCGCCGAGTCGTCGCTGCAACGCATCCACGTCCGGCACCGGCATGCCGTCGATCCCCACGACGATGTCGCCGGTCTTCATGCCGGCGTCGGCCGCCGGCGAACCGCGCTCGAGCGTGTCCACCCGCACACCCGAGTCGATGGTCAACCCGAAGTGCCGCACGACACGGCGCGGCATCGGATGCGTCTGACCGCCCAGTCCAAGGTAGGCGCGACGCACGCGACCCTCGCGAATCAACGCGGCCGCTACGCGCTCGGCTGTCGAGGCCGCGATGGCAAAGCAGATACCCTGTGCGGGCAGGATCACCGCTGTGTTGACGCCGATCACCTCGCCGCGCGCACTGACAAGCGGCCCTCCCGAATTGCCAGGATTGAGGCTCGCGTCCGTCTGCAGCACGTTGTCGAGCAGCCGTCCGGTACTGGCGCGCATCGAGCGTCCGAGCGCGCTGACGATGCCCGCCGTCACAGTGTGCTGGAATCCATACGGACTGCCGATGGCGATGGCGATTTGCCCGACGCGCACGTCCGGGGTCGCGCCGAAGCGGCACGAGACGAGATCGTCCGCGGCGACCTTCAGTACCGCGAGATCGGAGTCGGGATCATCGCCGACGACTTCCGCACTCGCAATGCGTCCGTCGGCGAGAGTCACCTCCACGCGAGTGGCCCCACTGGCGACGTGGCTGTTTGTCACCAGGTAGCCATCGGGCGTGATGAGGAAGCCCGAACCCGAGCCTTCGCGCCCGCCCCTCGCAGCCTTGGCGCGCTCTATGCGGACGTGCGCCACCGCCGGCGAAACCGCGGCGACGGCGGCGATGACGGCGCGCGAATAGGCGTCGTGAAGCGCGGCGTCGGGAGGGGCGCCGGCATCCGGCACGGCAGGAGGAAAGTCGAGCGGCATGGTCGGAAAATGGCGCTGGAGAGCCAGGCTTTCAAGGCACGCGTCCGGAGCAACGGCGGTGCCAGGAATCCGACTGCTGCCACGGGGTCCGTGCCACCCCGTTGACGCAGGTCAAGCCGGTCCCGGCGTGGGCAGATAGCATGGCGGCAGGTATATTGGCTGCCGGGTAAACGGCGTCCGCGTCCAGAGTCCCCACGACCTCCATGCAAGCAGTCCGCATCATCCGCGAGGAACACCAATCGTTGGCCGCCGTCCTGCACGGCCTCTTGTACATCGTCCGCGAAATCCGCGCCCACCGGACCGAGCCAGACTTCGAGTTGCTGGGCGCGATGGTGTATTACATCGACACGTTCCCGGAGCGCTTCCACCATCCGAAGGAGGATGCCTGGCTTTTCCGGCTGCTGCTGCGGCGGCATCCGCCGTCTGCCGAAATCATCGACCGGCTGCTTTCCGAACATCGTGCCGGCGCGGTCAAGCTGCGGCAGCTGGAACAGGCGCTGATCCGGTACCAGCAGGGTGGCCGTGACGAATTCCCGGTTTTCGCCGCCGCCGTCGAAGCGTTTGTTGCGTTCGAGCGCAACCACATGCATAGCGAGGAAACCGAAGTGATTCCACTCGCGCAGCAATACCTGACGCCGGCCGACTGGGCGGAGATCGACGGCGCCTTCCTGGACCATGCCGACCCGCTGCTCGGAACCTCCGCACGCGAAGATTTTCTCGACCTTTTCCGGCGCATCGTCAACCTGGCGCCCCCACCCATCGGCGTCGGCCCGGCCCACGCCTGATTTCTCCCGGATTCCCATGCCCACGACCCTTCTGCCTTCCGCCGCGCCCATTGCCTTCGACGAAGCGCTGGTGCGCAAATACGACGGCGTCGGCCCGCGCTACACGTCCTATCCGACCGCGGACCGCTTCCACGACGGCTTCACCGCCGCCCATTACGTCGACGCCCTGGCGGCGCGCAACATCTCGGCGCCGCTGTCGCTTTACGTGCACGTGCCGTTCTGCAATACCGTCTGCTACTACTGCGCGTGCAACAAGGTCATCACCAAGAACCACGATCACTCCGCGAAGTACATCCGCTACGTCGAAAAAGAAATCGGCATCGTCGGCGGACTTGTCGAGGGCTCGCCGCCGGTGATCCAGCTGCACTGGGGCGGCGGCACACCGACGTTCCTGTCGCACGAGGAAATGGGCGCGCTGATGGGCGCGCTGCGCCGGCGGTTCCGCTTCGCACCGGACGCCGAGGTCTCGATCGAGGTCGATCCGCGCAAGGTCGACGCCGCGACCATCGCCTATCTTGCCGAACTGGGATTCAACCGGATCTCGGTGGGCATCCAGGATTTCGACCCCGCCGTGCAGAAGGCGGTCAACCGCATCCAGAGCGAAGCCGAGACGCGCACCGTCATCGACGCCTCGCGCGCCAACGGTTTCGTGTCGGTGAACGCTGACCTGATCTACGGCCTGCCGCTGCAGACGGTCGCCGGTTTCGCCGCCACGCTCGACAAGGTCATCGAGGCATCGCCGGATCGCATCGCGCTGTACAGCTACGCGCACGTTCCGCACATGTCCAAGACCCAGAAGCAGATCGAGATCAGCCAGCTGCCCGCACCCGATACCAAGCTTGCGATCCTGGCGCTGGCCATCGAGAAGCTCGGCGCAGCCGGCTACGTCTACATCGGCATGGACCACTTCGCCAAGCCAGGCGACGAGCTGGCCGTCGCCCAGCGCGAGCGCAAGCTGCACCGGAACTTCCAGGGCTATTCGACCAAGCCCGATTGCGATCTCATCGCGTTCGGCATCTCGGCCATCGGCAAGATCGGCCCATCCTATGCGCAGAACGTGAAGACGCTCGACGAGTACTACGCGCGCCTCGACGCAGACACGCTGCCGGTCTTGCGCGGCGTCGACCTGAACGCGGACGACCTCATCCGCCGCGACACGATCCAGAAACTGATGTGCAATTTCGAGCTGGACTTCGCGGAGTTATCGCAGGCGCACGGCATCCCGTTCGCCGGGATGTTCGCGCCCGAGATCACCGCGCTCGCGCCGCTGGCCGCGGACGGGCTGGTGGAATTGTCCGCCGACCGGCTCCGGGTCACGCCGCGTGGCCGGCTGCTGGTGCGCACCGTGGCGATGCTGTTCGACCGCTACCTGCGCGAGTCGCTGCAGAAGGGCAAGTACTCGCGCGTGATCTGACGAAGGTGCGCTACTGCATGAACCAGCCGTGGCTCACCACGAGCGACTGGCCGGTAAGCGCGTTGGACGGGAAGGCCGCGAAGAACAGCGCGGTCTCCGCGACATCCTCGAGCGTCGTGAATTCGCCATCGACGGTGAATTTCAGCATCACGTTCTTGACCACCTGTTCCTCGGTGATGCCCAGCGTCTTCGCCTGCTCCGGAATCTGCTTGTCGACCAGCGGCGTGCGCACGAATCCCGGGCAGATCACGTTGGCGCGCACGCCGTGGGCGGCGCCCTCCTTCGCGACGACCTTGGCCAGGCCGATCAGTCCGTGCTTCGCGGTCACGTAAGGCGCCTTCAGCAGCGACGCCTCTTTCGAATGCACCGACCCCATGTAGATGACGCTGCCGCCGCGGCCCGACTTGTACATGTGCGGCAGGCACGCCTTCGTGGTGAGGAACGCGCCGTCGACGTGGATAGCCATCATCTTCTTCCAGTCGGCGTAGGTGAATTCCTCGACCGGATGCACGATCTGGATCCCTGCGTTGCTCACCAGAATGTCCACGCCGCCGAAGGCCGCCACCACCGCTGCCACGCCCGCATTGACGCCGTCCTCGCTGGTCACGTCCATCGCCACGCCGATCGACTGTCCGCCCGCGGTGCGGATGTCCGCGGCGGTCGTGTTCGCGGCGTCGAGGTTCAAGTCGGCAATGGCAACCTTGGCGCCCTCGCGAGCGTAGGCCTGCGCGATGGCGCGGCCGATGCCGCTGGCGGCGCCTGTGACGATGGCGGACTTGCCTTCCAGTTTCCTGCTCGTTTCCAAGGGAATTCCTTCATTGCGTAAGGGTGGCGCGACGGACGGCCCAGCACCCATTATAGAAGCAGCGCCCGCAGCGGCTGTCGCCTGTGCGTCACTTCCGCGACCGACGCGCCCGCTATACTAGGGACGGCCCGTCGATGCGGCGAGGGGAATGACCGTTGAGCGACCGATGAGTCCGACTGCGGAAACCGGCGCCACGCCGGCAAGCGATCCCGCCGATTCGTGCGTGATGGTGATCTTCGGCGCGAGCGGCGACCTTGCCAAGCGCAAGCTCGTCCCCGCGTTGTACAACCTTGCCCGGGACCACCTGCTGTCCCAGCATTTCGCCGTCGTCGGCTTCGCCACCCGCGACTACACTACCGAATCCTTCCGCACGCACCTCGACGAAGCGATGGAAGCGCACGAGGCGGGTTCCACGGGAACGGCGCTGTGGGCGTGGCTGCGGGCGCGCATCTACTACGTCAGCGGCACGCTGCAGGATCCGGCTGCGTACACGCGGCTCGACGCCCAGATCGCCGAGGCCGCGAAGGCGCACCAGACGGCGAACAACCACTTCTACTACCTCGCCGTCGCGCCGCAGTTCATCGGCGAGATCGTGCGCCAGCTGGGCAGCGCCGGCATGACGCGCGAATTCGGCGACCGCGATGGAAACAGCGGTTGGCGCCGCGTCAACATCGAAAAGCCGTTCGGCCGCGACCTCGAATCCGCGCGCGCGCTGAACGTGGAGATACGCAAGACGCTGGACGAGCACCAGATCTACCGAATCGACCACTACCTCGGCAAGGAGACCGTTCAGAACCTGATGGTCTTCCGTTTCGGCAACAGCATCTTCGAGCCGATCTGGAATCGCAGCTACATCGAACACGTGCAGATCACCGCCTCCGAGACCCTGGGCGTGGAACAGCGCGGTGGCTACTACGAGACGTCGGGATCGCTGCGCGACATGGTCCCCAACCACCTGTTCCAGCTCATATCGCTGACGGCGATGGAACCGCCCATATCGTTCGCCGCGGATTCCGTGCGCGACGAGCAGACCAAGGTGCTGAACGCCATCCAGATACCGTCACCGGAAGAGGTGCTGACGCGGTCCGTGCGCGGGCAATATGGCGAAGGCACCGTCAATGGGCGGCGATTGGCCGCCTACCGTTCGGAAGCCAACGTCGCGCCCAACTCGACGACGGAAACGTTCGTCGCGCTCAAGCTCGGTATCGACAACTGGCGCTGGGCCGACGTGCCGTTCTACCTGCGCACCGGCAAGCGCATGACCAGGCGCCTGACCGAGATCGTGATCCAGTTCAAGCGCGCGCCTTTTATGCTGTTCCGCAAGGCCGGCGTGGAGAGCCTGGCGACGAACCAGCTGGTGATCCGCATCCAGCCGGACGAAGGCATCTCGCTGCGCTTCGGTACCAAGGTCCCCGGCCCGACGATGCAGCAGGCGCCCGTCGAGATGGACTTCTCCTACGCCGACTATTTCGGCGCAGCGCCATCGACGGGCTACGAGCGCTTGATCTACGACTGCATGACTGGCGACCAGACGCTTTTCCAGCGCGCCGACATGGTCGAGGCGGGGTGGAGCATCATCCAGCCGGTGATCGACGTGTGGCACGCGCTGGCGCCGCGCGCGTTTCCGAATTACGCCGCCGGTTCTTGGGGGCCGAAGGAATCGGACGAATTGCTCACGCGCGACGGCCACGCGTGGCGGAAGAACGGCAACTAGGACGGGACCAGGCGGTCCGTGCCCTTCGGGCCGCGGGGCGCGCGAGAGTAAAATATCGGCGCCCATTTCGTACTTAGGAGCCTCCCGCGTGAACGCCCTGATCGCTCGCTCGACGCCATGGTTGCTGAGCGTCCTGCGCATCGTTGCCGCATTCCTCTTCGTGGCCCATGGCACACAGAAATGGCTGGCGTTTCCGGTGCCGCGACCGACGCCCACGATGCTCTGGACGTTGAGCGGCGTGGCTGGCATCCTGGAACTCGTCGGCGGTACGCTGCTGCTGCTCGGACTCTTCACGCGACCGGTGGCGTTCGTGCTTTCCGGACTGATGGCGTTCGCGTACTTCATCGCGCACGCGCCGACGGACTTCTGGCCGATCGTCAATCGCGGCGAATTGGCGGTGCTGTACTGCTTCGTGTTTCTCTATCTCGCGGCGGCGGGCGGCGGGCCGTGGAGCATGGACGCGTGGCTGCGCAAGAAGTGATGGCGCATGCGCGCCTCGTCACTATTGCATTGCTGGTCCTGGTCGCAGGCTGCGCCACCGTCGCGAGTCCTCCGACCGGCGAGAGTCCCGCCAAGGCCGCGCCACCCATCGCGAAGGCGCCGGCAAAGCCGACTGCGCCACCACCGGCGACAGCGAAACAGCAAAGCATAGCGTCGCGGGTCGCCCCGCCGGCTCCGCCGCTGAACCTCGCCACGCTGGTGGAGCGGCTCAAGGGCACCAACGCCATCGGCGTGCTCACCAAGATCACGCTGAAGAATCAGGTCGACGACCTGCTCGAAGATTTCCGCGCGTATTACAGCGGGACGATAAGGACCCCACTTGCGGAACTGCGACGGTCTTACGACATGCTGGTCCTCAAGGTGCTCTCGCTGTTGCAGGACAGCGACCCGTCGCTGGCCGCCGCAGTCGCCGCCTCCCGCGACGCGATCTGGGGCATTCTCTCGGATCCGGCAAAGTTCGCGGCGATTTGAATCGAGATTGGAGCTGACATGAAGATGCGCATTGCGGGCGCTGCAATTGCAATCCTGTTGACCACCGGCATTGCGGCGCCGGCGCAGGCGGCCGACGACGCCGCGGTCAGGAAGGATTTGTTCACCGTGATCACGCTGCAGGGTTTGCCTTGCGGAGAAGTGGTGAGCGTCACGACGAAGGCCGAGAACGACCACATCGCGTCATGCAAGGACGGCAACCGCTATCACGTATTCCTGAACGCCGCAGGGCGCGTCGTCGTGGAGAAGCAGTAGGTCGGTCCCGATCGACCCGCAGGCAGCGCGGCCATACGACATGCGTCGCGACCGGCAACGCCTCGGCCTCCCGTCCCGGGTCGGCTGAGTCCAACCCATCAGCCCGGACAGATCCAATCGCTATAATCGTTGCGTCGCTCCTCATCGGACCGGATCCGGATCTTCCGTGGACAAGAATCGACTCGAAGCCTTCAGCGACGGCGTGATCGCCGTGATCATCACCATCATGGTTCTCGAAATGAAGGTGCCACACGGGCCGGAGCTCGAAGCGCTGACGCCGCTGCTGCCCGTGTTCCTCACCTACGTAGTGAGCTTCGTGTATGTGGGCATCTACTGGAACAACCACCACCACATGTTCAAGCTTACCGAAACGGTCAACGGCGCCGTGCTGTGGGCCAATCTGCACCTGCTGTTCTGGTTGTCGCTGCTGCCATTCACCACCGGATGGTTGAGCGAGAACCATGTCCAACGCTGGCCGACCGTGCTGTACGGCGTCAACCTGCTATTTTGTGCCATCGCCTACACGATGCTGCTGGTACAGCTCATTCGGCACCACGGCCACGATTCGCTGTTGGCCACCGCAGTGAAGAGCGACCTCAAGGGCAAGGTCTCGCTGGTGCTCTATGTTGCCGGGATCGCGACGGCGTGGACGATCTCCGCGTGGGCGGGCATAGCGTTCTACGTCATCGTGGCGCTGATCTGGCTGGTGCCGGACAGAAGAATGGAACGGATAGCGCCGAAGCATCCACATTCGTAACGCCCATGCGCCTCTCCAAATCCAAACTCGTCGCGTACAGACAATGCCCCAAGCGCCTGTGGCTGCAGACGTTTCGGCGTGAACTTGCGCAGCAGAGCGAGGCCGTCGAAAACCGGATGGCTCAGGGCAATCTGGTCGGCTCGGCAGCGCAGTACCTCTACCCTGAGGGCCGGCTGATCGGGCACATCATGGACCTCGCCAGCGCATTGCGCGAGACCACTGAGATACTCGCGCAACCGGGCGACGTCACGTTGTTCGAGCCCGCGCTGCGCTACAAGGACGTCCTGGTGCGCGTCGACGTTCTCATCCGCCATGGCGGCCGCTACCGGATGATTGAGGTGAAGGCGTCCACCAAGGTAAAGGACTCGCACCTCACCGACGCGGCGATCCAGACCTGGGTGGTGCGCGGCGCGGGGCTCGACGTCGAGCGCGTCGAGCTGGCCCACATCGACAACACGTTCGTCTATCCGGGCGACAGCGACTACCGCGGACTCTTCGCGCACGCCGACATGACCGACGCCGTCCTGCCGCTGCAGGAGCAGATCCCCGTGTGGGTCGCCGATGCGCAGCACGACCTGGCCGGGCCGATGCCGGACATCGCCGTCGGCCGGCAATGCAACGATCCGTTCGAGTGCGAGTTCCTCGCGTTCTGCGGACCTGAGACGACCGACTATCCGGTGGAACTGCTGCCCAACAGTTCAAAGCTCGCGCGGCAGTTGCGTGCCGACGGCTTTGCCGACCTGCGCGACGTTCCGCTGGATCGATTGACGCGCGAGGATCACCAGCGGATCTGGCGCGCCACGAAGAGCGGTCTGCCCGAGCTCAACCCGAATGCTGCGGGCACGCTCGCCGCCCTCTCCTGGCCGCGCCATTACCTGGACTTCGAGACTGTCGGCCCCGCGGTGCCGATGTGGAAGGGCACGCGGCCGTACCAGAAGATTCCGATGCAGTGGTCGTGCCACCGGCAGGACACCGACGGCACGCTCACGCAGCTACCGCCGTTCCTCGACACCTCGGGCCAGGATCCGCGCAGGGCCTTCGCCGAGAGCCTGGTGGCAGCGGTAGGCCGAAATGGAAACTGCGCGGGGGTGATCGTGGTCTACAACGCGGCGTTCGAGCGCGGCGTGATCATGCAGCTGGCGGAGCAGTTCGACGACCTCGCTCCGGAGTTGCACGCCATCGCCCGGCGGCTATTCGACCTGCTGCCGCTCGCACGGGAGAACTACTACCACCCGGCAATGATGGGATCGTGGTCGATCAAGCGCGTGCTGCCGACGATCGCGCCGAATCTCGATTACGGGAACCTCAACTCCGTGCAGAGCGGAGATATGGTCGAGCCGGTCTATTTCGAGATGGTGGACGCGGGAACGTCGGTTGCGCGGAAGGCTGAGCTCAAGGAGGCACTGCTGACGTATTGCGAGAGGGATACGTTGGCGATGGTGAGGGTGGCGGAATTCTTGGCCGGACTCTAGTAAGCGCCGCCGCCGAAGGTAGAACTCTCGGCGCAAGCGTCGCGGCAGACCACACCGGACGCTTGCACAATCTCGAGGTTGAAATTCTGTATGGGAAGCCCAAAATTAACAACCAGCTCCCGAAACAGCGAGACTTCCACAATGTTTGGCGCTCGCCCGGCCGTTGTCGCCGGTACGTTCTACCCCGGAGCACCAAAGGTGCTGCAGGCGGACGTGCGCGCATTTGTCGCCGAAGCGGCGGCCCGGCATCCGGATGCGGCAGCCGCACCCAAGGCCATCATCGTTCCGCACGCCGGCTATGTCTATTCGGGTGCCGTCGCGGGGTCCGCGTACGCCCGCCTCGCTGCGGGACACGACACTATCCGGCGCGTCGTGCTGTTCGGGCCGACGCACCGCGTGCCGGTCCGCGGCTTGGCGCTACCTTCGACGCGTACGTTTGCCACGCCGCTGGGCAACATCGAGGTCGATCATGACGCGGCCGTGGCTGCCCTCGCCCTGGCCTGCGTTTGCGAAAGCGACGCCGCGCATGCGTTCGAACATTCGCTCGAGGTGCAGTTGCCGTTCCTGCAGGAGGTGCTGGGGGATTTCACGATCGTCCCCTTTGCCGTCGGCGATGCCACACCCCAGCAGGCGGCCGACGTCATGCGGCTGCTGTGGGGCGGTCCCGAGACGCTTATCGTCGTCAGTTCCGACCTGTCCCATTACCACGGCTGCGCAGAAGCCCGCGTGATCGATCGGGCAACCGCCGACGACGTGCTGGCGCTATCGCCGGCGCTCGACCACGAGCAGGCCTGCGGAGCGACGCCGATCAACGGATTACTGCTGTGCGCGCGCGAGCGCGGTATGCGTCCCGAACTCCTGGACCTGCGCAACTCTGGCGACACGGCGGGGGACAAGTCCCGCGTCGTCGGCTATGCGTCGTTCGCCTTTTCCGAAGACGTCGATGCCAGATCGTGATCTCGGCAATGCGCTGCTGACGATCGCCCGCTCGGCGATCGCCCGGGCACTCGGGTTGCCCGGACAAGGCGAGGCGAGCCACGCGTTGCTCGGCCAGCCTGGCGCTACGTTCGTGACGCTGAAGCGCGCGGGCGAACTGCGCGGATGCATCGGGTCGCTGCGACCCATGCGCCCGCTGGTCGTCGACGTGCGCGCGAACGCGATCGCGGCGGCATTCGGCGATCCGCGCTTTCCGCCGCTCGTAATGGTCGAGTTCGACCAGGTGGCCATCGAAGTGTCCCTGCTTTCGGCAACCGAGCGGATCGACATCGTCGACGAGGACGACCTCGTTGCGCGCCTTCGCCCCGGGTTGGATGGCCTGGTCATCGAGTACGGTCACCAACGCGCGACGTTCCTGCCGCAGGTCTGGGATGCACTCCCCCACCCGCGCGAATTCCTGGCCGCGCTGAAGCGAAAGGCTGGGCTCCCCGAGAATTTCTGGAGCCCGCAGATGAACGTTTCCCGCTATGGCGTGACTAAATGGGTGGAGAGTGAATTCGAATTGAGCGAACTGCAGCGATGAGCAACCATCCCGGCCGTTGGTGGCATCGTCTGGACGATGGCCGCATCCAATGCGACCTGTGCCCGCGCGATTGTCGCCTGCACGAGGGACAGCGCGGCGCCTGCTTCGTGCGCCTGCGCGAAGGCGGCGCGATGATGCTCACCACCTATGGCCGCTCGTCGGGATTCTGCATCGATCCGATCGAAAAGAAACCGCTCAATCACTTCTACCCTGGTTCGAGCGTGTTTTCGTTCGGAACCGCAGGCTGCAACCTTGCCTGCAAGTTCTGCCAGAACTGGGACATCTCCAAGTCGCGCGAAATGGACACGCTGATGGACGCGGCTTCGCCGGCGGCAATCGCGGAAGCGGCCGCGAAGGCGAACTGCAGGAGCGTCGCGTTCACGTATAACGACCCGGTCATCTTCGCCGAATACGCGATGGACACGGCGGACGCCTGCCATACGCTGGGGATCAAGACGGTCGCGGTCACCGCCGGTTACATCGGCGTCGATGCGCGCCGCGAGTTCTACGCGAAGATGGATGCCGCCAACGTCGACCTCAAAGGGTTCACCGACGATTTCTACGTGAAGCTCTGTGGCGCGCATCTGCAGCCGGTGCTCGACACCCTCGTCTATCTGAAGCGCGAGACGGATGTCTGGTTCGAAATCACCACGCTGCTGATCCCGGGCAAGAACGACTCGGAGGCCGAACTCGAGGCGATGTGCGCGTGGATTGCCCGCGAGCTGGGAATGGAGGTGCCGATCCATTTCACCGCATTCCATCCGGACTACAAGATGGTGGATCTGGCGCGCACGCCCGCCGCGACGCTGACGCGCGCGCGCAATATCGCGATGCGCGCGGGCATCCGCTACGTCTATACCGGCAACGTCCACGACCGCACGGGAGGTACGACCTTCTGCGCCGGATGCGGAAAGCCGCTCATCGTTCGCGACTGGCACGAGATCCTGAACTACGACCTGAAGGCCGACGCCCGCTGCCG
>Ga0302321_100002903_pt1 | contig 14736 bp, 13 predicted proteins | sample Fen_T0_1_FD_202505 | JGI IMG/M metagenome (GOLD analysis project Ga0302321, IMG submission 202505) | Peat permafrost microbial communities from Stordalen Mire near Abisko, Sweden - Fen_T0_1 | ecosystem: Environmental > Terrestrial > Soil > Wetlands > Permafrost | place: Sweden: Abisko...
CGCTCGCGCATGGCCGAGATGGTCGCCCTCGCGCACGCGGTCACCCCGGTGGTCTGCGCCACCGGGCTGGAGGCGCGGGTGCGCGAGCTGCGCCTGATCGCCGAGCACGCGCCGCGCTACAACCGCCGGTCACGGTTCCCCGAGCGGGCGCCCTGGGTGAAGCTCACGGTCGAGACCTTCCCCCGGCTCTCCGTCGTCCGGGACGTGCGGGCCGACGGCGCCACCTACCTGGGTCCGTTCGGCTCCACCCAGCAGGCGGAGCTGGCGGTGGCCGCCCTGCACGAGACGTTCCCGCTGCGTCGCTGCTCGGGCCGGCTGCCGCGCCTGCCCTCCCCGGGCGCGACGGCGTGCCTGCTGGCCGACATCGGGCGGTGCGGCGCGCCGTGCGTGGGCCGTCAGGACGCCGACGCGTACGCCGACGTCGTGGCGGCGGTCCGGCGGGCCATCACGGGCGATCCGCGTGCCGTCCTCGCCGCGCTGACCGAGCGCGCCGCGGCCCGGGCCGCCCAGGAGCGTTTCGAGGAGGCCGCCGTCCTGCGGGACCGGCTGCTGGCGTTCGTCCGGGCGGCGTCGCGCACCCAGCGCCTGACGCCGCTGGCCGGCGCCCGCGAGCTCGTCGCCGCCCAGCGCACCGCCAAGGGCGGCTGGGAGCTCGTGCTGGTGCGCCACGGCAAGCTCGCCGGCACCACCGTGAGCCCACCCGGCGCCGACCCCTACCCCTTCATCGACGCGCTGCGCGCCACCGGCGAGCAGGTGACGCCCCGCCCGCTCCCCCTGCCCGCCGCCCACCCGGAGGAGGCGGAGCAGATCCTGCGCTGGCTGGAGCAGCCGGGCGTGCGCCTGGTCGATCTGGACGGCGAGTGGAGCTGTCCCCTGCACGGCGCGGGCCAGGCCGCCTCGCGGTTGGAGCCACGCCCGGCACCCGACGGCCGGTCGGCACCGGCAGGGCGATCGGCAGCCGCTGCGCGCGCGGCACCCGCCGGGCGGGCGGCGCCGGCCGGGCGGGCGGTCGCGCACGGCGTAGGCTCGGCCTCCCCGATCCTGTCCCCGCTTGGGAGGTCCGCGTGATCACGGCCGTCGTGCTCGTCGAGACCGAGGTCAATCGCGTCCCCGAGGCGGCCGCGCACATCGCCGACCTCGACGGTGTCAGCGAGGTCTACTCGGTGACCGGTGACGTCGATCTCGTCGTCATGGTCCGGGTGCGGGAGCATGAGGAGCTCGCCGACGTCATCGCCGACCGGCTCGGCAAGGTGCCGGGTGTGCGGTCGACGAAGACGTACCTTGCGTTCCGCGCCTACTCGCGCCACGACCTGGACGCCGCCTTCGCTCTCGGCATCGAGGCCGACTGACTCCGGTCGCGTCGTCCGCGGCGGCCGAGGCGCCTCAGCCCCGGTCGGCGTCCTCGAGTTGCTCCGGCGGCTGGGCCGGCTCCAGCCAGGACGCGGCCCGCACCGCCCCCGGCAGGGCCCGCCGGCCGGTGAGCCGCGCCGCCGCCCGCCAGGAGGTGAGCGGCCGCAGCGGTTCCGGCAGGTGGCGGGCGAGCACGGCCCGGCTCTCGGCGACCGCTGCCGTGGCCGTGACCGTGGCCGTGGCCGTGGAGCCACCCGCACCACCGCCCACGACGCCCGCGCCGCCCTCCAGCTGCCCGCACCGGAAGGCCGCCAGCGTGCGGCCCGTCGGGGCGAACCGGCCGAGCCGGCGCAACCGCAGCACGAGGTCCAGGTCGATCGCGTAGCGCAGGTCCTCGTCGAGGCCGCCGACCGTCGTCACGGCGTCGAGGCGGAAGAGCATGGCCGCCGCCACGGGCGGGTCGGCGCCGATCCCCAGCAGCCGCCGCAACCGGGCCCCGGTGTGCGGCGTGAAGAGGTACTCGCCGTCCGCGGACTCGTGGCGGCAGTCGCCGAACGCCAGGACGGCGCGCGGGTCGGCATCGAGCGCGGCTGCCGCCGTCCGGACGGCGCCCGGCAGCAGGACGTCGTCCACGCACAGCCAGGTCCCGTAGCGGTGCGCCGACGACGCCGCCCGCAGGCCCGCGTTGACGGCGGCCGCGGCGCCCCGGCCGGGGCGCGCCAGCACCCGGGCCGCGTGCCGCCGAGCCACCTCGCCGACCTCACCGTCCTCGGACCCGGCCGGACCCACGACGACGACGTCGACCGGTTCGTCGCGCTGGTCACCGACCGACCGCAGCGCGCGCTCCAGCGTGGCCGCCCCGCCGTCCGGCAGCGGGATCACCACGAGGACGCGTGCCGAACCCCAGCTCGCCGAGGTACCCGTGGCGGCGGGCTCCGAGGCGTCCGCCGACCGGGAGAGATCCAGCGACATGCGCATCGCCGTCCGTTCGCCCCGAGACCGGCCGTCCGATCTCACCGATGCCGTGCGGGCGTCACTGTAGCGGGGCAACCGTCGCCGCGGGTCGAGCACCCCCGCGGCGGCCGGCAGCCACCGGCAGCACCGACTGACAGCACCGACCGGCAGCGCGCAACGACAGCACCGACCGGCAGCTACCCGATCGAGGCCTTGACCCAGCGGTCCAGGGTCTCCGCCGCGGCCCCGGAGTCGACCGCGGCCGCGGCCACGGGCAGGGCGGCGGCGAGCTGGTCCTCCAGCGGCGTGTCCCGCGACGGCGCGCAGGCCACGAGCGCCGCGGCGGCGTTCAGCAGCACCGCGTCCCGCACCGGACCGCCGTCCCCGGCGAGCACCCGTCGGACCACGGCGGCGTTGTGCTGCGTGTCGCCGCCGCGCAGGTCGGCCAGGTCCACGCGGGCGAGCCCCAGGCGCGTCGCGTCGATCTGCTCGTGGCGCACCTCACCGCCGTCCACCCGCCACACCTGGGTGGGGGACGTCGTCGACATCTCGTCGAGCCCGTCCTCGCCGCGGAAGACGAGGGCGGTCCGCCCCCGGGCCGCCAGCACGCCGGCCATCAGCCCGGCCATCCGCTCGTCGAACACGCCGATCGCGGACGCCTTCGGCTGGGCCGGGTTCGTCAGCGGACCGAGCACGTTGAACGCCGTCGGCACCCCGAGCCCCGCCCGGGCCGGTGCCGCGTGCCGCATCGCGGGATGAAACAGTTGCGCGAAACAGAAGGTGATGCCCACCTCGACGGCGAGCTCCGCGACCCGCTCCGCCGGCTGGTCCAGCCGGACGCCCAGGGTCTCCAGCACGTCGGCGGCCCCGGACGACGACGACGCCGCCCGGTTCCCGTGCTTGACGACGCGGCGCCCGGTGCCCGCCACGACCAGCGCCGCCATCGTGGAGATGTTGACGGTGTGGTGCCGGTCACCACCGGTACCGACGACGTCGACGCAGTCCCCGGGGACCTCGATCCGGACGGCGTGGCGCAGCATCGACTCGGCCAGGCCCGTGAGCTCGGCCACGGTCTCACCCTTGGCGCGCAACGCCACCAGGAAGCCCGCCAGCTGGATGGGCGTCGCCTCCCCCGCCATGACCTGGTCCATGGCCCACTCCGTCTCGGACTGGGCCAGGTCGCGCCGCGCGAGCAACGACGCCAGGACGCCGGACCAGGTGGGCGCGCCGGCGGCGACGGCCCCGGCGGTCACGCCCGTCCCCGCGGACGTCGGCCCGGGCACGGTCAGCCGAGCCGGCGCCGCGCGAGCAGCGCGACGGCCTCGACGATCGCCACCGGGTCGACCGGGAGCGGCACCGCGAAGTCGGCGCGCGACCACGTGGCCAGCCACGCGTCCTGCGGCCGGCCGGTCAGAACCAGGATCGGGGGGCAGTGATAGATCTCATCCTTCAATTGCTTGCACAGGCCCATCCCGCCGACGGGCGACGACTCGCCGTCCAGCACGAGCAGATCCTGGCCGCCGGCGTCCGCGGCCGCCACGACGGCGTCGCTGGTGGCGCACTCGAGCCACTGCACGGGCGGCAGGTCGGCGGCCGCGCGCCGGCCGACGGCGAGGCGCACGGACTCGCGCGTGCTGGCATTGCTGCTGTAGAGCAGCACCGACAGGACCTGCCGAGCGCTCCCGACGTGGTGTTCGGCGGGGGCGGGGGTGCTGGTCATCCGTGGTCTCCGGTGGGATCGGGGCGGTGCTCGGGGACGTCACTCGCGGGACGTCGGGCGGATGTGCCGCATCGTACCCGGGAGCGTCCCGGGGCTCGTTCCAACGGTCGCGTGACCATACTGTGACCGAGGCGGCACGCCGGGGGGCCGCTCGCCTGAGGCCGAACCGGCCCGGTGCCGCAATAATGACGCCGTGGCGACCGCATCCCTGGCTGAGACCCCCACCGGGCACACGAGCATCAACCGCCCCAACATGGTGCAGGTCGGCACCATCGTCTGGTTGGCGAGCGAGCTCATGTTCTTCGCGGGTCTGTTCGCGATCTACTTCACGATCAGGGCCGTCAAGCCCGATCTGTGGGCCGTCGAACCCGAGAAGCTGAACATCCCCTTCTCCTTGGCGAACACGATCAACCTGGTGCTCAGCTCCGTCTGGTGCCAGATGGGCGTGTTCGCCGCCGAGCGCATGCAACCCGGTGCACTGGGCCCCTGGTACACCCCGTGGACCCGCGCGCACGGCTGGCGCAACTGGGGCATGCGGGAGTGGTACATCCTCACGTACATCGCCGGCGGCCTCTTCGTGTCCGGCCAGATCTACGAGTACGCCAACCTCGTCAGGGACAACCTCACGATCTCCTCGAGCGGGTACGGCTCCGTCTTCTACATGGCGACCGGCTTCCACGGTCTCCACGTGACCGGCGGCCTGATCGCCTTCCTGCTGATCATCGGGCGCAGCTTCGCGGTGAAGCGCTTCGGTCACGCGGAGGCCACCAGCGCGATCGTCACCTCGTACTACTGGCATTTCGTCGACGTGGTGTGGATCGGCCTGTTCCTCGTGATCTACGTGCTCAAGTGAGCGTGACCGCCGTCCCTGCCAGCACCGGCGCACGGCACCCGCGCCGCCTCGACCAGGAGTGAAGACCGTGACCGCTCTCGCAGCCCGCCGCCGCCACCCGATGGCCACCGCGGTGCTCGTGCTGCTCAGCCTCGTCGTCATCGGCGTGCTGTACGCCCTCGCCGTCCCCGGCAAGGCGGCCGCCGTGCCGGCCGCGGCGGACGACGTCGCCGCGGGCAAGCAGCTCTTCCTCGCGAACTGCGCCACCTGCCACGGCACCAACGCGGAGGGTCGCGCCTACGCGCCGTCCCTCGTCGGTGTCGGCGCCGCCGCGGTCGACTTCCAGGTGGGCACCGGCCGGATGCCCCTGCAGGCCACCGGCCCGCAGGCGCCGGCCTCCGGGAACGTCCGGTACACCGAGGACGAGATCAAGCAGATGGCCGCCTACGTCGCCTCCCTGGCCCCCGGCCCGGCCGTGCCCGCGGCGGACGCCGTCGACCCGGCCAAGGGCTCCGCGGAGCGCGGTGGCGACCTCTTCCGGACCAACTGCGCCATGTGCCACAACTTCGCGGCCAACGGCGGCGCACTGACCCGGGGCAAGTACGCGCCCAACCTCAACGGGACGACGCCGACGGACATCTACGAGGCGATGCTCACCGGCCCGCAGTCGATGCCGGTCTTCAGCGACAGCAACATCAGCCCCGAGAACAAGCGCGACATCATCGCGTGGGTCCGCACCATCAAGACGCAGCCCTCACCCGGCGGTCTCAGCCTGGGTGGCATCGGTCCGGTCTCCGAAGGTCTCGCCGCGTGGGTGGTCGGGCTCGTGGCCCTGATCGGCTGCGCGGTGTGGCTCGGTGCCAAGGCCTCCTGAGCGACGGGACGACGAGATGACTACGAGCGATCACGACTCCACCGGCCTCGCCACGGTCGAGCCCGGCGGCGAGCTGGCCGAACGGTTCGAGAACCCCGGCCTCCCCGCGCACCGGCACCGGATGGCGGACGTCGACCCGCAGGCGGCCCGCCGGGCCGAGCGGCAGGTCGCCACGTTGTTCGGCCTGTCCGCCGTCGGGACGATCCTGACCCTGGTCGCGTACTTCGCGGTCAAGTTCGAGGGCGACCTGACGGACAACGAGTACCTGTCCCGGGTGCAGCTCTCGAACATCCTGCTGGGGACCGGGCTGTTCCTGGCCCTGTTCGGGATCGGCGCCGGGGCGGTCCACTGGGCCAAGACCCTCATGCCCGACGAGGAGCGCATCGAGCTGCGGCACGACCAGCGCGGCTCCGACGAGGACCGGGCGGACGCCGTCGCCATCCTCAAGGAGGGCGCTGCGGAGTCCGGCCTCGGCCGGCGGCCGCTGATCCGCAACTCCCTGATCGCGGCGATGGCCCTGGTGCCGTTGCCCGCCGTCGCGCTGCTGCGCGACACCGGTCCGATGCCCGGCCGCCAGTTGGAGACGTCGCCCTGGAAGAAGGGCGACCGGCTCGTCCGGGACGCCGGCGGCGGCCCGATCAAGGCCGCGGACATCCAGGTGGGATCCGTCGTCCACGTCATGCCGGACGGCCTGCAGGAGACCGGCGCCAAGCTCGAGGAGCGCGCCAAGGGCGCCGTCCTGCTGGTCCGCCTCAACCCCGCGGACCTGAACGAGGCGGCGACCGCAGGCTCGTACGACGGGATCGTGGCCTACTCCAAGATCTGCACGCACATGGGCTGCCCGGTCGGGCTCTACGAGCAGCAGACCCACCACCTGCTGTGCCCCTGCCACCAGTCCACCTTCGACGTGACCAAGAACTGCGAGGTCATTTTCGGGCCCGCCAGGAGGCCACTTCCGAAGCTGGCGATTACCGTGGACGACGAGGGCTACCTGGTTGCCAAGGACGGTTTCACGGAGCCCATCGGCCCGAGCTTCTGGGAGCGCGCATGAGCACGACGACCACCGCCCGAGTCGCCTCCGACGTGGGCAACTTCGCCGACGAGCGGGTCGGGGCCAGCAAGGGCGTCAAATTCCTCGCCCGGAAGATCTTTCCCGACCACTGGTCGTTCATGCTGGGTGAGGTCGCGCTCTACAGCTTCATCATCCTGCTGCTGTCGGGCACCTTCCTGACGTTCTTCTTCGTCCCGAGCGTCGGCGAGACGACCTACACCGGCGCCTACGCCCCGCTGCAGAACGCCCGGGTGTCCGAGGCGTTCGCCTCGACGGTGCGGATGTCGTTCGACGTCCGCGGCGGCCTGCTCATGCGCCAGATCCACCACTGGTCGGCGTTGGTCTTCGTCGCGGCGATCATCGTGCACATGTTCCGGGTGTTCTTCACGGGGGCGTTCCGCAAGCCGCGCGAGCTCAACTGGGTGATCGGCAGCATCCTGGCCCTGCTGGCGCTGTTCGAGGGCTTCCTCGGGTACTCCCTCCCCGACGACCTGCTGTCCGGCAACGGCCTGCGCATCGCCTACGCGATCATCCTGGGCATCCCCGTCGTCGGCTCGTACGTCGCGTTCTTCCTGTTCGGGGGCCAGTTCCCCGGTGAGGCGTTCATCCCCCGGATCTACACGATCCACGTGCTGCTGCTGCCGGCGATCTTCCTGGCGCTCATCGGGGCGCACCTGGTGCTGCTCGTGATCCAGAAGCACACCCAGTACCCCGGCCCGGGCCGGACGAACAAGAACGTCGTGGGCTACCCGCTCTACCCGGTGTACATGGCGAAGGCCGGCGGGTTCTTCTTCATCGTGTTCGGCGTCATCTGCCTGATGTCGGCGGTGCTGCAGATCAACCCGGTGTGGGCGTTCGGCTCCTACGACCCCTCCCCCGTCTCCGCGGACGCCCAGCCCGACTGGTACATGGGCTTCATGGACGGCGCGGTCCGCCTGATGCCTGGCTTCACCGAGTTCACCGCGCTCGGCCACACCTGGTCGTTCAACATCTTCCTGCCCGCGGCGATCATGCCGGGGGTGCTGACGACGCTGCTGATCGCCTATCCGTGGATCGAGTCGAAGGCCACCGGCGACCGGCAGGAGCACCACCTGCTCGACCGGCCGCGCAACGTGCCGACCCGCACCGGGATCGGCGTCATGGCGATCACGTTCTACCTGCTGCTGCTCGTCAGCGGCGGCAACGACATCTTCGCCACGCACTTCGACCTGTCGATCAACGACATCACCAACACGCTCCGGGTGCTGGTGTTCGTCCTCCCGCCGCTGGCCTACCTCGTCACCAAGCGCATCTGCCTCGGGCTGCAGCGCAAGGACCGCGAGAAGGTGCTCCACGGGCGCGAGACGGGGACGATCGTCCGCACCGAGACCGGCGAGTTCTTCGAGGTCCACGAGCCGCTGGACCCGTACGCCCGCTGGAGCCTGGTGCAGCACGCCGACCTCAAGCCGCTGCCCGCCCCCGAGGCCGAGGACTCCCACGGCGTCCGTCGTCCCGGTGGTTTCGGCAACCGGCTGGCCCACCGGCTCTCCCGCTTCTACTTCGAGGACCGGATCGCTCCGGTCACCCCGAGGGAGCTGGAGGAGGCCCACCACGAGCACGCCCACGCGGACGACGTCCACGAGGTCGAGGGCTCCGAGGCCAGGCCCGCCGTGACCGCCGGCGACTGACGCACCACCTGCACGAACGAACCACCGCGCGCCGCGACCATGCACTCCGCATGATCGCGGCGCGCGCCGTTTGCCCCCGCCCCATCACCCAACGGTGCTCGAGCCCGCCCGGTGGTGCCCGGCGGCACGGCGCGGCGGCCGGTGTGATCACGGCGCAGCGGGTCGATGAACGCGACGGTGCACCGGAACGGTGGTGCCGACCGCCGGAACTGTTCAACGAACGGGTTCGTCGTCACCCGCAGGACGACCGGCACGGGTTCAAGCGTGCATGATCACGGCGTGACGGGGGCGCCGGCCGCCCACTGGTCGAACGACAGGTCCCAGGCGGTGTAGCCGTTGCCGAACTCCAGCGGGCGGCTGCTGCCGACGTACTTGACGACATCCCCGATCTGGGAGAAGTCGAACAGCCACTTCGCGTTCGACCAGCTCATCCCCGTGCAGCCGTGGCTGATGTTCGTCTTGCCGAAGGCCCAGTCGCTGCCCGGCCGGGCGTGCAGGTACTCCCCGCTCCAGGTCAGGCGCATCGCCCAGTGCTCGACGGTGTTGTAGAACTCCGGGTCCTTGGAGTCGGTGCCCGTCGTCGTGGCGTCCATCCGCACGCTCTCGAGCTTCTCCATGATGACCTTCGTACCGCCCCGCGTGCGGAAGCGCGGGTCGTTCTTGCCCGTCGTCACGGGCAGCACGCGGACCAGGGAGCCGTCCTTGGTGACCGTCAGGGTGTGCTTCGTGACGTCGACGGTGCTGATCACCGAGGCCCCGATGGCGAACGAGGAGGTGTAGGTGCGCCGTCCCCAGGTGCCCGGTGCCAGCTCCGCGCCGTCGATAGCGGCGGTGACCTTCACCTTCGTGCCGGCCGCCCAGAAGTCCCTGGGACGCCACCACACGGACTCGTCGTTCATCCAGTGCCAGGCACCCTCGACGGGCGGCGTGGTGGCCACCGAGAGCGTCCGGAGAGCGGCCGCGCGGTTCTTCACCGCGCGACCGAACTGCACGATCACCGGCATCCCCACGCCGACCGTCCAGTCGTCCCCCGGGATGAGCACCGCCGACGTCGTCGAGGCGGGCCGCAGGGTCGTGAACGCGGAGCTGAAAGAGCCCGCCGTACCGTCGGCGGCCTTCGTCGCGGCGGAGACCGTGTACGAGGCTCCCCCCGCCAGCACGCCGCTGCTGCGCCAGGCGGAGCCGTCCGCCGCCAGGTCACCGGCGAGGACGCCGCCGGCCGCCGACCGCACCTGGACGGCGGTAAGAGTGCCGTTCTGCACGGCGACCTGCACCTGCTGGTCCGGCCGGACCTTGGTGGCGCCCGTCGACGGCGTGAACGTCACGACGGCCGGTCCCGAGGGCGTCGGGCTCGCGAACGCCGCGTTGGAGGCCCCCGCGGCGCCGTCCCCGGACGACGAGGACGACAGCGAGCCGGACGACGACGCCGTGCCACTTGGTTGCGCCGCCCCGCGGCCGGAGCCGCTGCTGCACGCACCCAGCCCGAGGGCCACGACCACACAGACACCCAGCGCCACCAGGGCGGACGGCCTACGCACCCACATCTCCCGTGGTCAGAGCGCCGGCCGGGCACCCGGAGAACCGGGGGCCCGGCCGATCGCCCGACGGCGACGGCGCCACTCTAGGCGATGGCACCCCGTTCAGGGTTCATTCACCGGTGACGATCCGGCAACTGCCGGCAGGTCAGTGCGCGTGCTCCCCGCGGTAGTACTCGAAGACCCACAGCACCAGCGCCAGCGCCGTGGCGGCCAGCCCGATGAGGAACAGCCACGCCCCCACCGCGAGCCCCGCGAACACCAGCATGCAGCCGAGGCCGAGCCAGAGCGGCGTCCAGGAGTACGGGGAGAACTGCCCCACCTCGCCGGCGCCCTGGGCGATCTCGCCGAAGGGGTCGTCCTCCGGCCGCTGGTCGATGCGGCGCGACAGGATCCAGAAGTAGGCGCCGATCATCAGGGAGAGAGCGGCGGTGAGGAGCAGCCCGGTCGGCCCGAGCGGCTCCTTCCACTGCGTGATGAACCCGTAGATGAAGCCCACCGGGGCGAAGAAGAAGGCACCGGCGGCGAAGAGCCAGGTCTCGACCTTCATGAGGTGTGGTTCCCCTTCTCGTCGGTGGCCACGTCGGCCGGCCCGAGAGCCGAGCGCAGGAAGGAGTCGTCCGACGCGACGGCTGCCGCAGCGGCCGCCTCGGGATGGTGCAGGTCGAACGCGGGCCGCTCGGAACGGATCCGCGGCAGTCGGTGGAAGTTGTGCCGCGGCGGCGGGCAGGACGTCGCCCACTCGAGCGAGCCGCCGAAGCCCCAGGGGTCGTCGACGCCGACGAGCGGCGCATTGCGCTGCGTCACGATGATGTTCCAGACGAAGAACAGCATGGACAGGCCGAGAATCAGCGCGCCCACCGTCGAGATCTGGTTCATCGTCGTGATGCCGTCCTCGGGGAGGTAGTCGGCATAGCGTCGCGGCGCGCCCTGCATCCCGTACCAGTGCTGGATCAGGAACGTCGTGTGGAACCCGATGAACGTCGTCCAGAAATGCCACTTGCCGAGCCGCTCGTTGAGCATCCGCCCGGTGAGTTTAGGCCACCAGAAGTAGAATCCGGCGAACATCGCGAAGACGACGGTGCCGAAGATCGTGTAGTGGAAGTGCGCCACGATGAAATAGCTGTCCGACATCTGGAAGTCGAGGGCCGGCGTGGACAGGATGATGCCGGTGATGCCACCGAAGAGGAAGGTCGCGAGGAATCCGAGCGTCCACAGGAGGGGCGTCTCGAAGGTGAGCGACCCGCCCCACATCGTGCCTATCCAGTTGAAGAACTTCACTCCGGTGGGCACCGCGATGAGCATTGTCATGAAGGCGAAGAAGGGCAGGTTCACCTGGCCCGTCGTGTACATGTGGTGCGCCCACACCGCGACCGAGAGGCCGGCGATGGCGATCGTCGCGAAGACCAGACCCTTGTACCCGAAGATGGGCTTGCGGCTGAACACCGGGAAGATCTCCGACACGATGCCGAAGAACGGCAGCGCGAGGATGTACACCTCTGGATGGCCGAAGAACCAGAACAGGTGCTGCCAGAGGACGGCACCACCGTTCGCGGGTTCGAAGAGTTGCGCCCCGAACTTACGGTCGGCCATCAGGCCGAACAGTGCCACCGCCAGCGGCGGGAACACCATGATGGCGAGCACGCTGGTGATGAGGATGTTCCAGGTGAAGATCGGCATCCGGAACATCGTCATGCCCGGGGCGCGCATGCAGACGATCGTCGTGATGAAGTTGACCGACCCGAGGATCGTGCCGAAACCACCCATCGCCAACCCGACGATGCCGAGGTCGGCACCGATGCCCGGCGAGTACGTCCCGTTGGTCAGCGGCGAGTACATGTACCAGCCGAAGGACGCCGGCCCCTGCGGCACGAGCAGGCTCGACGCCGCGATCACGCCGCCCAGCGCGTACAGCCAGTAGGCGAACATGTTGAGCCGCGGGAACGCCACGTCGGGGGCGCCGATCTGCAGCGGCATGATCGCGTTCGCCCAGCCCGAGAAGGCCGGCGTCGCGAAGAGCAGCAGCATGATCAGGCCGTGCATGGTGAAGAGCTGGTTGTACTGCTCCTTGCTCTGGACCACCTGCAGGCCGGGCTCGAAGAGCTCCAGCCGGATGAGCAGCGCGAGCAGGCCGCCGACCGCGAAGAACGCCATCGCCGTGAAGAGGTACAGATTGCCGATGACCTTGTGGTCCGTCGTCGACAGGATCTTGGCGATGGACGCGCCCTTGCTGCGTCGCCTGGGCGCGAGCAGCACCGCAGGCTCACTGACGGTGGTCATCAGCTCCCCGTTCCCTGAGTAGCGCCGGCGGACTGGGAGGGCACCGGATCGGCCCCGTTGTTGAACGGCACGGACCCACCGGGCGGTGTCTTGCTCCGCCCGAGGTTGGCGTCGAGCCGGCCGACCTGGCCCTTGGCCTTGAGGTCCGCCAGGTGCTGGTCGAACTGCTCCTGGGTCACGACGGCGAGGTTGAACAGCATCTCCGAGTGGTACTCACCGCAGAGCTCGCTGCACTTGCCCTTGAACGTGCCGGTGACCTGCGGGACCATCTGGTACTTGTTCTCGATCCCGGGAATGACGTCCAGCTTGAACAACGTCGCCGGAATCCAGAACGAGTGGATCACGTCGCGCGAGGTGAGCACGAACTCGACCCGCTTGTTGACCGGCAGGTAGAGCGTCGGCAGCTGCTTCTCGACGCCGGGCTTGCCGTTCAGCTGCCCCTGCACGCCGACCTCGTACACATTCGCGTCGAGATAGTTGAAGTCCCAGCTCCACTGCTTCGCGACCACGTTGACGGTGAGGTCCGGCTTGGCCGAGTTGTCGATGATCGCGGCCTGCACGGGGACCGTCTTGATGTACAGCGCACCGACCATCATGATCGGGACGACGATGTACAGGATCTCGAGCGGGATGTTGTAGCGGACCTGCGCGGGGAACCTGCGGTCACCCTTGCGACGCCGATAGACGATCATGCACCAGATCATCAGACCCCACACCAGGGCGCCGACCGCGAAGGCGGCGATCCAGGAGCCGTTCCAGAGATCGATGATGCGCGCCGTCTGGTTGGTCATGTTCTTGTCGGGCGTCCCCAGGAAGCCCACCTGGGCGTCCTTGCTGCATCCCGACAGGAGCAGGGCCGCGGGCAGCGCGAGGGCGGCAACGACCGTCCGGCGGCGACCGCCGCCTTTTTCGCGACCTTCATCGTGCGAACGCAACGGTAGCCTTCCCACTCCTGTCATGGTCGACGGTCGCCGACCGGATGCACGGGTGTCGAACGAGAGAACAGTACCGCCTGGAGCGCCGCGGCCACGGGGGTGGCGTTCACCCGCTCGGCGTGGCGCACCGCACACGTCGCACCTATTCAGTAACAGGCGGGTAACGACCCGGTCACCTGTGATCGGCACCGGGAAGGGCCCCCGTCGCGGGGTTTTCTCCCCCCGTCGGCGACGTCAGCCTACTCGCCGGCCGCTGCAGCAGCCCGGCGGGGGGTGGGCACTGCAGGGCTGCGGAGAGCAGCGCCAGGTAGCGCGATCGCGGGACGTCGACGACACCGAGCGTGGCCAGGTGGTCGGTGCGCCACTGGACGTCCAGCAGCCGGCGCGGGTCGTCGTCCGAACGCATGATCTCGACCAGGGACACCAGCGCGACCTTCGAGGCGTCGGTCTCCCGGTGGAACATCGACTCCCCCGCGAACAGGCCCCCGACGGCGACGCCGTACAGGCCGCCGACCAGCTCGCCGCCGCGCCAGCACTCGACCGAGTGGGCCCAGCCCAGCTCGTGCAGCTCGGTGTAGGCCCGGACGATCGCGTCGGTGATCCACCGGCCACGCCGGGACGGGTCGCCGCAGGCCGCGACGACGTCGCCGAACGCGGTGTCCACGTGCACCTCGAAGCGCCCGCGGGACCGGCGCAACGAGCGGCTCACGCGCAGTCCGTCAAGCGGCAGGACGCCGCGGGGATCGGGAGCCCACCAGCCGATCGGCCCCCGGCCGTTGCGGCCCAGACCCATCGGGAAGAGGCCGTTGCGATAGGCCGCGAGGAGGGTCCCGGGTTCGAGGTCGGCCCCGACGCCGACGAGGTCCTCCCCCGGTTCGGCGCCGGACACGTCGAAGTGGTACCGGGTCGGGGCGGGCTCGCGTGGCGTCACCAAGGGCACGGGTCAGGGACGGAGCGTCTTCAGGTGGGGCTCGACCTCGGCGGCGGCGTCGTCCCCGTAGATCCGGCCGAGTCGCTCGAGGAAGCCCAGCCGCCCCAGGTCGTACTCCTGCGTGCCGACGGTCTCCAGCACGAGGGTCGCGAGCATGCACCCGACCTGCGCGCACCGCTCGTCCGGCAGGCCCCAGCTGAGCCCCGCCAGGAACCCGGACCGGAAGGCGTCGCCCACGCCGGTCGGGTCCGCCACGGTGTCGGTCAGCGCGGCGGGCACCCGGACGGCGCCGTCCCCGCGACGCTGGACGACGACGCCGTCCCGGCCGTGGGTGATGACGCGGATGCCCACCCGCTCCAGCACCTCGTCCGACGTCCAGCCGGTCTTCTGGCTGATCAGCCCGGCCTCGTAGTCGTTCGCGAAGAGGAACGCGGCGCCGTCCACCAGCTCCCGGATGAGCGGGCCCTCGGACCAGGCGAGCTGCTGGGAGGGGTCCGCGGCGAAGGGGATGCCCCGGTGGCGGCACTCCTCGGTGTGCCGGCGCATCGCCTCGGGATCGTTCGCCCCGACGAGCACCAGGTCGAGCGGCTCGGCAGCGTGCAGCGGC
>Ga0302321_100002905_pt1 | contig 14723 bp, 11 predicted proteins | sample Fen_T0_1_FD_202505 | JGI IMG/M metagenome (GOLD analysis project Ga0302321, IMG submission 202505) | Peat permafrost microbial communities from Stordalen Mire near Abisko, Sweden - Fen_T0_1 | ecosystem: Environmental > Terrestrial > Soil > Wetlands > Permafrost | place: Sweden: Abisko...
GCCTTCTGTAAGTTTGAAAAGATCATTTTTGGTTACAGGGTTATCAAGAAAGACGTGATATATTTTTTTCCTTTTATACTTTGGATGAGTGAGTTTTCCTGCAAGATCACCATCATTGGTCAGAAGGAGGACTCCTGTGGTCGCCTTATCAAGTCGCCCAACTGGATACACTCTTTCAGGGCAGCTGTCTCCAATAAGCTCAAGTACTGTATGCTCTGCATGCGGATCTTCAACTGTGGTGACGTAATCTTTTGGTTTATTCAGAAGTATGTATACTTTTTTTTCAGCTGAAAGCTTTTTGTTCCTATACCTCACTTCATCATCGTAACTGACTTTTGTTCCCATATCAGTTATTATCTGGCCATTTACTGATATCAGTCCGTTTTTTATATGCTCATCAGCATCTCTCCTCGAACAGACTCCACTGTTTGCGATGAACCTGTTGAGTCTGATCAGGGTAATCTCCTTTTCTTTACTCCTTAAACCTGGCTTTTCTGATCTTCCCGCCGGGTTACCTGCTACTTTTCTGATTCTCTTATCACCTGCTTCAGGTTTTTCGTATTTTTTTACCGGCCTTCCCGCAGCTTTTCTGTTCTCCATATCAATTAATTATCAGGGTGCAAAGGTACAATTATTTGATCAGATAATGGTTTGATCTTTTTTTTGCACCTTTGCAAGTACGAAAACATTATCAAAATGGCACTAATAAAATCAATATCAGGTATCCGGGGAACCATTGGTGGAAAACCTGGAGAAAGCCTGTCTCCGGTAGACATAGTAAAATTCGCAGCAGCATTCGGGACCTGGGTGCAATTAAGACATAAAAAGAGCGGGTTAAAATTGGTTATTGGTCGCGATGCACGCAAATCAGGGAGCATGGTAAATAACCTGGTAATTACAACTTTGAGAAGTCTTGGGATTAGTGTTATTGATCTTGGATTGGGCACAACCCCCACTGTGGAAGTCGCAGTAACTGCTACAAAATCAGATGGAGGAATTATTATTACCGCAAGTCATAACCCGGCTGAATGGAACGCGCTGAAATTGCTTAATGAGAAAGGAGAGTTTCTTTCAGCCGATGACGGAATGAAAGTGCTTGAAATAGCTTCAAGCGAAGATTTTAATTTCATTTCGAATGAATTTACTGGTTCACTTATGCATGATGAAACATGGGCGAAGAAGCATATTGATCTGATTCTTGCTCTGGATCTTGTTGATATAAAAGCTATTAAATCGGCAGATTTCACTGTTGCCATAGATTGTGTCAACTCAGTGGGTGGATTAATTCTGCCCGTTTTACTAAAGTCATTAGGTGTAAATAAAGTAATTGAACTTAATACTTTACCTGATGGTAATTTTGCCCATAACCCGGAACCGATTCCTGAAAACCTTAAAGATATTTCAGAGTTCGTTGTTAAGGGGAAAGCTGATCTTGGTTTTGTTGTTGACCCTGATGTGGACAGACTTGCTATAATATGTGAAGACGGAACCATGTTTGGAGAAGAATACACACTTGTCTCGGTTGCAGATTATGTTCTTAAAAATACTCCAGGAAATACAGTATCTAATCTGTCTTCAACAAAAGCCTTAAAAGATATCACCACCTTATACGGATGCAAACACTTCTCAGCATCTGTTGGCGAGGTAAATGTTGTTGAAGAGATGAAAAGAAGAGATGCTGTAATAGGCGGGGAAGGTAATGGGGGAGTAATTTATCCTGAGTTGCATTATGGTCGCGATGCGTTGGTTGGAATAGCTCTTTTCCTTTCTCATCTGGCAAAGAGCAAAATGAGTTGTTCGACTCTGCGAAAAATATATCCACACTATGTCATCGCCAAAAAAAAACTTACACTTGATCCAAATATGGATTTTAGCAGGATAATTGATGAAGTGAAAATTTCTTTTCAAGGTCATTCAACAGATGAAAGAGATGGATTATGGATTGAAGATAAAAATGGTTGGGTTCAGATAAGGAAATCGAATACAGAACCAATTATGCGTATTTATGCTGAAGGAAGAACCTCACAAGAGGCAGATGATCTGGCTAATAAAGTTATCGGAATTGTTAAAAAACCCTAATTTATTTTTATTTAAACAACTAATCAGGAATAAATTAACCTGCAGGGATGTCTTAAGGTCATAAAGCCTGTTAAAGCATTCATGTTAAAAATTGTTAATGATTACAAAGGGAGAACCCTTTTTAATACTTTTGTGGCTGATTTTTGAATCTACTAAATGATTTATAATGAAAAGAACACTTATTATCACAGGTATCATTGTTGTTGTTGCTGTCGTTGTACTGATAGTTATAAGCAGACTGACCTCCAAGAAAGATGTATCAAATCTCTACGCGGAATCACAAAAAGGTCAGTTTGATATTGTTGTAACTACAACCGGGGAATTGCAGGCAAAAAATTCAACTGATATTACTGGCCCGGAATTTACCCAGAGCAGAAATATAAGGGCAATGGACATCAAAATAACGGATATGGTACCTGAAGGTACTGAGGTCAAATCAGGAGATTATGTTGCAACGCTCGACAGAACATCATTTGATAATAGTCTGAAAGATGAACTTGAAAGGCTTACCACTTATGAAACAAACCTCGAAATGAAGATCCTTGATACTGCGGTTACTCTCAGTAATTTAAGGGATAATATTAAGAATCTAAGATTCTCAGTGGAAGAAGCTGCAATAACTCTTCAACAATCAAAATATGAACCTCCAACTACTATACGGCAGGCAGAAATTTCTCTTGATAAAGCAAATCGTTCACTTGATCAGTCAATAAGAGGTTATTCTTTAAGAGTCGAACAGGCAAAATCAGATATGCGTACAGCCAAAACGAATCTTTCTGAAGAGCGAGTCAGAGTAAGCGATCTTCAGAAAGTTCTGTCGAAGTTTATAATAACTGCCCCCTCTTCAGGGATGATTATTTATAAACGCGACAGGATGGGAGCAAAGAGAAAAGTAGGATCTTCAATAAGTCCTTGGGATAATGTTGTAGCCACACTGCCCGACATGTCGTCGATGTTGTCCAAAACCTATGTAAATGAAATTGATGTGAGTAAAGTCAAAACAGGACAGCACGTTGAAATTATGGTAGATGCATTCCCTGAAAAATCCTATACCGGAACTGTAACAAGTGTGGCTAATATAGGTGAACAACTTCCCAATGCCGATGCCAAAGTTTTTGAAGTCCTTATTGTTGTGGACGGATCTGATCCTATTCTAAGACCTTCAATGACTACGGGGAATAAGGTTATTACAAAAACGATTAACGATGTAACATTTATTCCTCTCGAAAGTGTACAGGCAGGACCTGACAGTATACCTTTTGTATATCTTAAAAATGGAACCAGACAGGTGGTTCTCCTTGGAGAATCGAATGAGAATAATGTTGTTATTGAGCAAGGATTGAAACCCGGAGTTCAACTTTATCTGAGTACTCCTGTAAAACCTGAGAACTTTAAATTAGTTGGTACTGAATTAATTTCTGTCATCAAAGAACGTGAAAAGGCAAAAGAAGCTGAAGAAATGCGAATAAGGAAGGAAGCTGAAAAAGCTAAGGAAGAAGGAGGGGGAATGATGGAAAGAGGGGGAATGATGGGCAGGCCTGGAATGAATATCACACCTGAAATGATGCAACAGTTTCAGAAGATGAGAGGTAACCAGCCTGGCGGTCAGAATGGCGCTCCGAGAGATACAGCTGCAATGCGAAGGTTTATGAAAATGCGTAATAACCAGCAGGGTGGTGTAAGAGATACTTCCGCAAGACCCAGAACAAACAGACAGCCAGGTCAGCAGGTCCAGGGTCAGAACGGACAAGTTCCTCCCCAGCCAACAGTTAAGAAATAAATAATTAAAAAGCGAAAAAATGTTCAGATTTATATTGCGATATTTCCACGATATTGAAATTGCTGTTGAATCGATCGTCTCGAATAAACTGAAATCGATGCTTACTGCACTCGGAATAATATTCGGGGTTGCCGCAGTTATAGCGATGCTTGCAATCGGAAAAGGCGCTAAACAGGAGATAATGGAACAGATGAAAATGGTAGGGGTTAACAATATCCTCATCAATCCAGTCATACCAGATAAAACTTCCTCAACAACTGAGGGCGAAAAACAGCAAAAGAAGTTTTCCAGAGGTTTAAACCTTCTTGATGTTGATGCTATAAAAGAAACTCTTCCGTCAGTAAAAAGAATAAGTCCCGAAATTTCATTTAACTCAACAGCGATGCTCAACGGTGTAAAGTATACTGCCAAGCTTGTCGGAGTCTCAAATGATTATTTCTACTTATACAATCTTCCTTTGGTGGGAGGTGCATTCTTTAACTCTTTTCAGGAAGAAAATGGTATTCAGGTTTGTATTATCGGCGCGAACATAAGGTCAAAATTCTTTAGTAAAATTGATCCGCTGGGGCAGTATATTAAATTCAATGGGATATGGCTTAAAGTGATAGGGGTACTTCAGAAGACAAATGTAAGCCTTACAGGATTTGAAGAAAAAGGTGTGAATGTTTATAATGATAACATTTATATCCCTATCCAGACTATGCTTTTAAGATACCAGAACAGGGCTCTTCTGAATACAAAGCTGGTTTCGGAAGCCACATCAGTTCAGTTTTTCGGCGGTGGCGGAGGACCTGGCGGCGGTATGGCTAGAGTTGTAGTCAGCAGTTCCGATGCATCGAGCGATACTGAAACGAATTATAATCAGCTCGACAGAATTGTAGTTCAGGTATCTGAAACAGAACAGCTTCAGCCTACAACTGAAATTCTCAGCCGTATGCTCACAAGAAGGCATACAGGCGTAAAAGACTTTGAAATAACAGTTCCTGAATTGCTCCTCAAACAGCAACAGAGAACAAAAGATATTTTTAATATTGTGCTGGGAGCAATAGCAAGTATCTCTCTTATCGTTGGTGGTATCGGAATCATGAATATTATGTTTGCCTCTGTTATGGAAAGAATAAAAGAGATAGGTACCAGAATGGCAATCGGTGCAAAAAAAATGGATATTGTTGTGCAGTTTCTCTCTGAAGCGGTTCTTATTAGTGTATCGGGAGGTTTTATTGGTGTTTTCTTTGGAGTTATTATGGCTAAACTCATAGAGCAATTAGCGGGTATAATGACAATTGTCTCCTTCTTTTCGGTATTTATTGCTTTTGGCGTATCGGCAGCAGTCGGAGTAATTTTTGGCTACTCACCTGCAAAGAGAGCATCAGAAAAAGATCCGATTGAATCATTAAGATATGAATAAATTATTAAAAATGAAGAATTTACTTTTGTTTACTATAATAGTTGTGCTTCTCTTTTCAACAAAGAAAACTGATGCACAGGAACTTAAAAAACTTTCATTCGATGACGTTATAAAGCTTTCGGAAGAGCAATCACCGAATGCTTTGATTGCGAAACACAGATTCCGCGCAAGCTATTGGCAATACCGGACATTTGTGGCTCAATACCGGCCTTCACTTACACTTACAGGAACAACTCCGGACTATAGCAACTCGTATGATAAAGTATGGAACTCCCAGACGAGCAGCTATGATTACTATGCAACAAATACATTAAGCAACCTGGGTTCACTATCTTTGTCACAGAATGTTGGTTTTACCGGTGGTGCAATATCTTTGAATTCAGATCTTACCGTATTTAATGATTTTGTGAACAGCACCCGCAAATACATTACTGCTCCTATAAGTATCGGATACTCACAACCATTATTCAGATATAATGCCCTTAAATGGCAGAAGAAAACTGAACCGCTGAAATACGAAGCCGCCAAGAAGACTTTTCTTTCAAATATAGAATCAGTTCACCAACAGGCCGTAATGAATTTTTTCTCCCTTGCCCAGGCTCAGATAAATAAGCAGATTTCTGAGATGAATTATTCCAATGCTGATACTCTGTTCAGGATTGCAAAGGGAAGATATCAGTTGGGTACAATTGCTGAGGATGAACTTTTACAGATGGAGCTATCCTGGTTGAACGCTGAAACTGCGAGAAAACAGGCAGATATGAATTTACGTGACAGGGAGATAAGGTTAAGGTCATTTTTGGGATTCAATGATAATGTCAGACTTGAACTTGTTATACCCGAAGAAATTCCTGCATTGCAGGTAAGTACCCAGGAGGTTTTTGATCTGGCAATGGCGAACAACCCTGAGATAATAAATCAGCAACTTACCATAATTACTGCGCAGAGCACTGTGGCCCAGGCAAAAGCAGAAGGGGGACTTAACGCAAACCTGGTAGCTTCTTACGGTTTACGTGCTCAGAATCCTGATTTTAATCTCGCTTATCAGGATATGAATAAGCAACAGCGAATAAGGATTGGATTCACACTACCTATAATAGACTGGGGTCTTAACCGGGGAAAATATAAGATGGCACAGTCAAGTCTGGAGCTTGCACAGGTTCAATCAAAGCAGGCCATTGTTGACTTTCAGCAAAATCTTTATCTTGATGTTGAGCAGTTCAATCTTCAGAAAAACCAGGTTGAAATTGCAGCAAAATCTGATACTGTAGCTATGAAAAGATACGAAGTTACAAAGCAACGTTTTCTGATTGGTAAAATTGCTGTTCTTGATCTTAATGATGCCGACACCAGGAAAGATCAGAACAAAAGAGCTTATCTTCAATCTTTGCAGGATTACTGGAACTTTTTCTATAATATCCGCAGTCTTACATTATATGATTTTATAAATAAAAAACCACTGGAGACTGATTACGAAAAGCTATTGCAATAATATAAACTACCCATCAACCCCTCAAATGGGGAGTGAATGCGTTTTATACCTTCAAAATTTAACTTAAAAAAGTGAATTTTCTCCCCCTTTGGGGAGATGTCGCGAAGCGACAGAGGGGTTTCACATGCAGAGCAGGATTACTTTAGGCAGGTCCTTTCAATCCCAAACCCCCCTTTTATTCCCTCCAAGGGGGGAAAAATACTTTCATTATAGTATAATTCTCACTGTTTTTACAAAATTTTAATATCTTTGCGCCTCAATCAAAGAAGAATAACGAAAAACTCATACATAATCCCAAAAGACTAGACAAATGCAGAATAAAGCAGCTATCATCGTTCTGGCAATTGCATTAGGGTTGGTATCTATTTATCAGCTATCATTTACCGGTGCAACCTATAAGGTTAAAAAAGAAGCCAAAGCATATTCTAAAGGAGACCTGGTAAAAGAGACCCAATACCTCGATTCACTTTCCGCATTACCAAAAGAAAAATGGAGTTTCCTTGGAAGCACATTTAAAGAGTGCCAGAAAAAAGAACTTAATCTTGGTCTCGACCTTAAAGGCGGGATGAGTGTTATTTTGGAAGTATCTGTTGAAGATATTTTAAAGGCACTTTCAAACTATAATCCGGATAAAACTTTTAATGCTGCCCTTGCCCGAGCAAAAGAGCTTCAGAAATCAAGTCAGTCAGATTATCTTACACTGTTTGGCAAGGCTTTTCAGGAAATTGATCCTAATGCCAAACTTGCTTCAGTGTTCGGTACCGTTGAACTTAAAGAGAAAATAAATTTTAATTCTACAAACGATCAGGTACTCAAAGTTCTCGGCAGTGAAGTTGATGGTGCAATTAAAAATGCATTCAATATTCTTAGTACAAGGATCGACCGTTTTGGAGTTGTTCAACCGGAAATCACACAAATGGCAACCAAAGGCCGCATCTTAATTAATCTGCCTGGTCAGACCAACCCAAAACGTGTCCGTGAACTGCTCCAGGGAACTGCGAACCTTGAATTTTGGGAAACTTACGAAAACAGTGAGATACTCCCTTATCTTTCACAGGCCAATAACCTTCTGAAAGAAATTCAGGCTAATAACGATAAAGCTACTGCTAAGACAACGGTTGCTTCACCAAAAGCTGCAGTTTCTGATACAACGAAGAAAGATCAATCACTTCTTGACCTGATAAACAAAGATACAACTAAGGCTGCTGCAGGAGCTACAACACGTGAATCTTTTACTCTTCAGAATCCTTTATTTGGCGTTCTTAATCCTCGTGTAGATCAACAGGGACAACCACTGGCATCAAGTATGATAGGGCTGGCAAGCGCAAGAGATACAGCCAAAGTGAATACATATCTGAAAATGAATCAGATAAAAGGGTTATTCCCACGCGATCTTAAAATGATGTGGAGCCAGAACCCTTATAAATATGATGCCACAAAATCAATGTTTGAACTTCACGCCATAAAAATTACTACCCGCGATGGTCGTCCTCCTCTTGGCGGAGATGTGATCACATCTGCCAGAACTTCATCGGGGGTTACAACTGCAGATGTAAAAGTAGACATGTCAATGAATTCTGAAGGTTCAAAAACATGGGCCAGAATGACACGCGAAAATATTGGCCGTTGCATTGCTGTAGTACTTGATGGCTATGTACGCTCATATCCCAGAGTACAAAATGAGATCACCGCCGGGAGCACAGAGATAACAGGTGATTTCACGATCGAAGAAGCTGATGACCTGTCCAATATTCTGAAATCAGGAAAATTACCGGCTCCTGCACATATTATATCTGATACTATCGTCGGGCCGACCCTTGGTAAAGAAGCTATTAATTCAGGTTTTGTTTCATTCTTTGCTGCATTTGCCCTTGTTCTTGCATTTATGATTTTTTATTACAGTAAGAGCGCTGGTACAATAGCAGATATTGCTCTTTTTGTAAACCTGTTTCTTATGTTCGGCGTACTTGCCTCGCTTAATGCAGTGCTGTCACTTCCCGGAATAGCGGGTATCGTTCTCACAATGGGTATGGACGTTGATGCTAACATTCTTATTTTTGAGCGAACCAGGGAGGAACTGAGAAACGGGAAGGGAATAAAACTGGCTTTGGCAGATGGATACAAACGTGCTTACCCTGCAATTATTGATTCAAAGGCCACAACACTACTTACAGGTATTGTTCTGTATGTTTTCGGATCAGGACCAATAAGAGGTTTTGCCACGACTCTTGTGATTGGTATCATGACATCAATTTTTGCCTCAATATTCATTACGAGACTTATTTATGAGGCTCTTTTAAAGAGAAATGTACAACTTCATTTCTCAATTAAAATGACTGCTGAGGTTTTCAAACATACCAAAATTGATTTTATTGGTATTAGAAAATATTTTTATATTGTTTCCGGACTCATTATTACGACAGGTATTGTTTCATTGATTGTACGTGGCCTTAACCCGGGTATTGATTTTTCAGGTGGACGTACATTTGTTGTTGCCTTTGACAAACCTGTAGTTACTGAAGATCTTGCAGCCAAACTTACAGTAGCATTTGGTGATCTTCCCCAGGTGGTTACCTTTGGAAACCAAAACCAGGTAAAAATAACCACAAATTACAGAATCAACGAAACAGGAGTTGATGACGAGGTTGATACAAAACTTTATGAGGGATTAAAAAGCTTCATACCTGCCGATGTAAGCAAAGAAGTATTCTTTAATAAGTATAGGAAAAGTTCTGAAACTGTTGGTCCAATTGTAGCTGCTGATATAACGATCAATGCCTATTATGCGGTTGGAATTGCATTGATTCTTATTTTCTTATATATCTTCATGAGATACCGTTACTGGCAGTATGGGTTTGGAGCTGTTGCTTCACTTGCACATGATGTGCTTCTGGTGCTAGGAGTATATTCTATACTTTGGGGTCATATGCCATTTGCAATGGAGATCGACCAGTCATTTATTGCGGCTATTCTTACTGTAATCGGATTCTCTGTAAGCGATACGGTAATTGTATTCGACAGAGTCAGAGAGTTCCTTCCGTTATATCGCAAGCGTCCGTTTAAAGAAGTCCTGAATATGGCTTTGAACTCAACCCTGAGCAGAACTATTAACACAACTTTTGCTGTGATTCTTACGATTGTAGCAATGTTCTTGTTTGGTGGTGCAGTGATCCGTGGATTTATGTTCGCACTTCTGGTCGGTATTGGAACAGGAGTTTATTCATCAGTCTTTGTCGCAACTGCTTTAATGTACGATACATCTGCTAAAAGAAATGAGATAATTGAAGAACCTAAAACGAAAATCAAAGCACCGGCGTTAAGTTGATTTAATTCAATATAGAATGAATAGAAGGGACATGCAATGGCAGGTCCCTTTTTTATTTTTATAGAAATTTATTCACTGGGAAAATCATTAAACTTTTCTAACTTTGCCTCTTCATTTGGGAGGAACATTTATTACAAATTGTTATGAGCGGACCGGAAATATTTGTCATCATCATTGTTGCACTTCTTCTATTTGGAGCTGAAAAATTACCCGACATAGCAAAAACAGTCGGGAGGGGGATGCGCGATTTTAAAAAAGCTACTGATGACATAAGGAGGGAGATTGAGACCAGCACCAGTGATTTTCGTAAAGATCTCACTGACGTTTCTGATTCCATTAAAAAAGATGTAACTTCTTATTCGGAAAAATTAAAGAGTGATATGAACGATGTTTCCGATTCCATAAAAAACGATATGAATGATGTTACATCGGATGCTCGTCAGAGTATGAATGAAATGAAATCAAGCATTAATAATGATGCTAATGAGATAAAAGAAAACCTGGAGAAAGTCGCAGAAAAACCAAAAGTTGAAGTTAAGAAAGAACCCGACGATATTTCAGACGGATATTATAAAGAGGTGAAGGACTAGCTGCAAATAACCTTTCTCCAGAGAACATTATGATCAGAACAACCGGAATCACTAAAGCATATGGAAACCTTAAGGTTCTTAAAGGGATCGATATCCAGATTGAGAATAAAGAGGTAGTATCAATAGTCGGAGCCAGCGGTGCCGGAAAAACAACTCTGTTACAAATAATTGGAACGCTCGATAGGCCCGATGGCGGGACAATTTATTATAACGATTCAGATATAAGCCGTCTTAAAGGGAGAGCCCTGGCTTCTTTTCGAAATTGTAATATTGGATTTGTATTTCAGTTTCATCAGCTTCTTCCTGAATTCACAGCTCTTGAAAATGTATGTATACCTGCTTATATAGCCGGAAAAAGCAAATCCGAGGCAGAAAGCAGAGCTGCAGAACTTCTTGGATTTCTTAACCTCACTGACAGGTTAGAGCATAAACCCTCTGAGCTCAGTGGAGGGGAACAACAGCGTGTAGCAGTGGCACGTGCGCTTGTGAATAATCCTTCAGTTATTCTGGCTGATGAGCCATCAGGTAATCTTGATACAGAGAATAAAAATGAGCTTCATAAGCTCTTCTTTAAACTCAGGGATACTTTCGGGCAGACAATAATAATAGTAACTCACGACCGTCAGCTGGCATCAATGTCTGACAGGGTGCTTCAGATCAAAGACGGACTTATTGTAAATGAGTCTTAACCTGTCATATAACGGCATTCCTGCTACTGAAATTAAGGACTTCCTCGAAGAAAAATATCTTCAGTATAATAATCCTTCTTTTATTGAGTGTGATCCAATATCTATTCCTCATAGCTTTGGGGAACAGCACGACATAGAGATATCGGGTTTTATGACCGCTGCAATTGCATGGGGCAGGAGAGACCTCATCCTGAGAAGCAGCAGAGTTATGCTCGAGATGATGGATAATTCTCCGTATGAGTTTATTATGAAGGCGAATGAAAATGAACTTCTCCGATTCGCACGTTTTGTTCACAGAACTTTTAATGGCGTTGACTGTGTTTATTTTATCAGAGGTTTAAAACATATATATTCCAGTTTCGATGGAATGGAAGATGTTATGCTTCAGGGAATGAAAAATTCAGGTTCGGTCAGAGAAGGCTTGTCGTTCCTGCGGTCGATTTTCTTTTCTCTTCCTCATGAAACAAGAAATGAAAAACATTTTGCTGATGTTATGGGAGGTGCAGCGGGTAAAAGGCTGAATATGTTTCTCCGGTGGATGGTTCGCAAGGATAATTCAGGAGTAGATTTTGGTATCTGGAAAAAGATTGATCCTTCAATACTGTATATACCATTGGATCTTCACTCGGGTAATACAGCCCGCAGACTGGGCCTTTTAACAAGAAAAATGAATGACTGGAAAGCGGTAGAGGAACTTACCGCAATACTCAGGGAATTTGATCCGGCCGATCCGGTCAAATACGATTTTGCACTTTTTGGTCTGGGTGTGAATGAAAAGTTCTGAATATGTCTAAAAACTATTTTAGTTTTAAACAGTTTACAGTTTATCAGGATAGATCAGCCTTCAAAGTTGGCACGGATGGAGTCTTGCTTGGTGCCTGTGCAGATATTACAGGTGTCAGAAGTATTCTTGATATTGGTTCTGGTACTGGACTTATCTCAATAATGCTTGCCCAACGATGCGATGCCGCTATTACAGCCATTGAACATGATGACGAATCGTTTATTCAGACTTGTGAAAATATTAAAAGCTGCAAATGGCACAACAGGATAAATGTTGAACATACCAGGCTTCAGGACTTCAATCCTGCCAAGGGTAAATTTGATCTGATAGTAACCAATCCTCCTTATTTTTCAGATTCCCTTAAAAACCCGGATCTGCGAAAATCTGTCGCCAGACACAATGATTCATTGACTTCCAGGGATATTCTGGAGGGTGTTTTAAAATCAATGAAAGATGATGGCCGTCTGCAATTAATTCTGCCATATAATGAAGGAAATGTGTTCATTGCCGAAGCTTCTGAATACGGGCTGTTTTGTAACAGTATACTGAAAATAAAACCATTGCCAACTGCCGATATCCGAAGACTAATTATAACTTTTAGCAAAATCAGGAATAATCCGGTTATAAGATTCCTTACTATTGAGCATGGGAAAAGGCATGAATATACAGATGAGTATATAAATCTGACTAAAGAGTTTTATCTAAAATTCTGAATCCCCTTTTTCCTTCCTCCCCAAATGTACTCACCCCCGTCCCCCTCTCTGCTACGCAAAGAGGGGGTGTAAAGCACTCAATATTAACGACATTCCCCCTCTTTACGAAGTAGAGAGGGGGAAAAGAAGGGGGTGAGTATATTTCTCACTTAATCATCTCACTCTCCGGCAACCCATACTCTTCCTTCATCTCCACGCCAAGAGTCTTTAATTCTTCCAGAACCGGTTTGTAAATCTCGGGGATTACAGGTCTGTGAACACCTTTAATCTCAATTTTATTTTCGAGTATCATTTTAACTGCAATGGCAGCCGGGAGAGCAACTGTTCGTGAAATAGATGTATTTGTTGAAGCAGATCCGAAATCGAGCATTGATGACTTTATTACTTCCCTTTGACCATTAGGATAAGATGCCAGGAAGATATGTTGCAGGATAACCATATCACGCTCACCAGCTGACAGGAGCATCTTTTTTATCATCCTGTCGGACGTTATTTCAAAAGGGGTGGTTTCATGATAATGTAATTTTTCGTCACTAAAAAATCCCAGATAATCAAGAGACTGAAAAGCAACTGATTGTTTCGATATCCCGAGTTTTTTTGCCAGGGTTTTTACCAGGTCTTTAGTATCAGATCCGCTCCTTTCAGCAAGAAATTCAGCATAACTCTTGTCCTGATAATTTTTCACTGAATCATCGAGCATATTAAGGCTTTTCATAACATCCAGGGTCTCACACCATCCTTTGTACCTGAATGTTCCCCTGTACATCGTTTTTGTTTCGGGTATCCCGTAAATCTTAATATAGCTTTCTGAATCCCTGTTGGGATAGACATCAAGATCGCCAATACCGGGAAAGTAATAATTGAATCTGTCTTTGAAGAGATCTGCAGGTTCAATGTAAACTCTTCTTCCTTTTTTCAGATAAAGAGCGCTGTTTCTGCTTGCCAGGATTACTCCTTTCGGACTCCAGCTGAATTTATACTTCATGGGATTGTCAGCAGCCTCCGGAGCCGGAAGAGCCCCGCAAAGCGAATAGAACTCTTCAACTTTTCCATTCTTGTTATGGATGTAATCTATAATGCTCATTGCTGTCATGTGATCTATCCCTGGATCAAGACCTATCTCATTAAGGAACAGTATCCCGGCTTTTTTTGCAGACTCATCAAGCTCCATCATTCCTGGTTGAATGTACGATGTTGTAACAAGGGATTTCCCGTGACGGAGACAAACATTTGCAACATCAGAGTGATACTTATAAGGCAGCAGACTTACTGTTATATCATATTCATCTACAAGTTTTTCAAGCATTGCAGGGTCATCCATGGACCAGTCAAGTGAAATTCCCCTGGGATTTCCATTTATCATTTCATCGGCTCTCTCTTTCATGGGAGATGCAACCATAAGCTCAAAATTATTATTGAGCAGGTATTCGATCATCGGTTTGACTACAAGTCCAGCTCCAAGAATTAAAACCTTTTTCATATTTATCACCTATTAAAACACGCGATTTTGTCTCAGCAAGGTATAAAAACACATTGAATGATTTTATGAGATTTATTATGATATTCAATTAATCTCTGATACAACTTACATTAAGAAGTTCGAATAAATTCGCTGTGGCTCTCTGTGTCTTCTCTGTGTCTCTCTGTGAAACAAAGAAAAATAAGAACTGTCACAGAGAAACACAGAGTTTGCACAGAGAACCACGGAGTTAAAAAATATTTAATTTCTTTTTAATGATTATAATTTCAAAAACTATTTCATTAATATTACCAGCTGTGTATCTTTGTTGAAACTAGCCGTCAAACAAATACAATATTAAAAATCCCTGCATTCCAGATGTCTGATTTTCAGAAGTATGTAGA
>Ga0302321_100002907_pt1 | contig 14709 bp, 13 predicted proteins | sample Fen_T0_1_FD_202505 | JGI IMG/M metagenome (GOLD analysis project Ga0302321, IMG submission 202505) | Peat permafrost microbial communities from Stordalen Mire near Abisko, Sweden - Fen_T0_1 | ecosystem: Environmental > Terrestrial > Soil > Wetlands > Permafrost | place: Sweden: Abisko...
GGCTGCGCCTTCGATGGCGCCAAGATTGCTCTTCAACCCATTACGGATGTCGTGCACTTGATTCATGGTCCGATCAACTGCGAAGGGCACTCCTGGGATGGACGCGGCGCCAAATCATCTGGGTCGAGCCTCTACCGCACCAGCTTCACAACCGCGATGAATGAGCAGGACATCATCTTCGGTGGCGAAAAGCATCTCTATCAATCCATCAAAGAAGCTGTCAGAAAATACAATCCGCCAGCGGTCTTCGTCTATCAGACATGCGTGCCGGCGATGATCGGTGATGATCTTGAAGCAGTCTGCAAGGCTGCCGCGAAGAAGCTTGGAAAACCGGTGATTCCCATCAATGTGCCCGGGTTTGTGGGATCGAAGAACCTCGGCAATAAACTCGCTGGCGAAGCGCTACTCGATTACGTGATTGGCACAGAAGAACCGGAGAAAACGACTCCCTACGATATCAATATTATCGGGGAATACAACCTCTCCGGCGAGCTCTGGCAGGTGAAGCCTTTGCTCGATGAACTGGGAATTCGCATCCTGGCCTGCATCTCCGGCGATGCAAAATATCACGAAGTAGCGCGCTCGCATCGGGCACGCGCGGCGATGATGGTCTGTTCCAAGGCCATGATCAACGTGGCGCGCAAGATGGAAGAGCGTTATGGAATCCCTTACTTCGAAGGATCGTTTTATGGCATCGGCGACACGAGCGACTCTCTGCGCAGAATAGCGCAATTGCTGGTAGAGAGAGGTGCGCCAGCCGAACTGCTGGACCGCACCGAAGCAGTGATCGAAAGAGAAGAGGCACGCGCATGGGGCCGAATTGCTCCTTTTAAAGCGCGCCTTGCCGGCAAGCGAGCGTTGCTTTTTACCGGTGGCGTAAAGTCATGGTCTGTTGTCGCTGCGATGCAAGAAGCAGGACTGACCGTCATTGGTACCAGCGTCAAGAAGTCCACGCCTGACGACAAAGAGCGCATCAAAGAAATCATGAAAGAAGATGCGCATATGTTCGACGACCTGAAGCCGCGTGAGATGTACAAGATGCTGAAAGAGGCTCAAGCCGACATCATGCTTTCCGGCGGACGAACCCAGTTTGTAGCTCTGAAAGCGAAGATGCCATGGCTCGACATCAACCAGGAACGGCATCATGCATATGCAGGATATGAAGGCATGGTGGCGCTGGTGAGCGAAATCAGCAAGGCACTCTCGAATCCCATCTGGGAGCAAATTCGCAAGCCTGCACCGTGGGAGTTTGACATCACTCGAAATGAGTTATCCATTCACGTGGCATAGGACAGGCACATGGCGAGAGTGACGATCAGCGACAAGTACTGCACTGTGAATCCGCTGAAGATGAGTGCGTCCATTGGCGCAGCGCTGGCCTTTATGGGAGTGGATAACTCGATGCCGCTGCTCCATGGCTCCCAGGGTTGCACCTCTTTCGGGCTTGTACTGTTCGTGCGCCATTTTCGCGAGGCAATCCCGATGCAGACAACGGCGCTGAGCGAAGTCGCCACGGTCCTGGGCGGCTTCGACAATCTGGAGCAGGCGCTGCTGAATATTGCCGAACGAACCCATCCGACGCTGATAGGGATCTGCACAACAGGCATCTCTGAAATCAAAGGAGACGACCTGACAGGATTTCTCAAACTGATTCGCGCTAAACACCCGAAGCTCGATGGCATCTCCCTTGTCGATGTTTCCACGCCTGATTTTCAAGGAGCATTTCAGGATGGATGGGCGGCAGCAGTCACACGCATGATCGAAGAGCTTGTCGAAATTCCGAGATCTGATGCGAGGCTCTCGCGGCGCGTTAACATACTACCGGGTTGTCATATTACTCCCGGAGATATCGATGAGCTTCGCGACATCTTCGAGGCATTCAGCCTCGACCCTGTTTTCTTGCCGGACCTTTCTGGATCACTCGATGGACATATTCCAACAGAGTTCACTTCAACAACTCTAGGCGGAATCTCAGTTGAACAAATCAAGAGAATGGGCTCGGCATGCTGGACGGTCGCTATTGGCGAGCAGATGCGCGGGGCCGCAATCACCCTCGAGCATCATACCGGCATTCCTTACAAGCTATTCGGCAGACTCACCGGGCTTGCGGCCAACGATGAATTGATGGGATTTCTATCGGAGATTAGCGGCGTCCCCGTTCCACGGAAGTATCGGCGGCAACGCGGCCAGTTGATCGATGCGATGATGGACGGTCACTTTTACTTCGGCGGCAAGCGAGTTGCCATCGCCGCGGAGCCGGACCTGTTGTTTGCGATGTCGCATTGGCTTCATGAGATGGGTTGTGAGATTCAGGCCGCCGTAACGACGGAACAGTCGCCCGTGCTTGAGAGTATTCCAGTTGACGAAGTTTTGCTCGGCGACCTGGAAGATCTCGAACAGCGCGCCGTTGGAGCCGATCTGATTGTGACGCATTCGCATGGAAGGCAAGCGGCAGAGCGACTTCACATTCCATTGTTCCGCATTGGAATACCGAACTTTGATCGTCTCGGCGCCGGGCAACAGGTCACGGTTGGCTATCGAGGAACGCGCGATCTGATCTTCGATATTGGCAATCTTCTGGTGGCCGATGCTCATGAACCGACGCCCGAGACCTGGATGCCTCGGATCCGGCCGCCTCAAGATCTGGTAACTCTGCAGTGATATTTTTGTGATTCTCAGGAGGAATATGAAAATCGCCTTTGCGACAGAGGATGGAAAACATATCAATGCCCACTTCGGATGGGCAAAGAAGATTGCCATCTATGAGGTCAGCCCTGAGCATTGCTGTTTCGACCATAACGTCGAATTCGGCGGCAACCTGGAAGAGGACGGCAATGAGGACAAGCTGGGCCCGAAGCTCGATGCGATCAAGGACTGCGCGATTCTTTATGTGGCTGCGATTGGCGGTTCCGGAGCTGCTCGCGTCGTCGCGAAGAATGTTCATCCGGTCAAGGTTGCTGAAACCCAGGCGATCGAGGATACATTGCAGCAGTTGCAAAAAGTGCTCAGCGGTAACCCTCCGCCGTGGCTTCGCAAGGCGCTCAACAAGGGCAGGGATCGCGACATTGATTTCGAGGATGAGGTGATCTATGGATGAGAGCGCTGTGCAAGTAGAGGCGCCCGCATCCAGGGGCTTCCTCAGCGAATTGATCAAGCAATGGCGAGCTCAGGATTTGCATGGTTCATGGGACGGCAAGAGCGATCAGGATTTGCTCGAACCCTACATCATGACCCGCGAGAAGCGCCTTGCCATTCCGCTCATGAGCGATCCTGATCCTGAGACGCTGTGGCGCATGGAGCTGTTTTACAACGCCGTCGGATTGACCATTGAGCGCATCACTGGCGTGATGGTGTCGCCGCTGATGAAGTTACACCACGAAGGCTTTGGCCGCCTAGTACTCACTGCGGGCCGGCTGATCGTTTTCAATAAGCACTTGCGCGATGTACATCGGTTTGGATTTGACAGTCTGGAAAAGTTGGAATCGGAAGGTGAGAGGATTGTTGCCGATGCCATCGAGTGGATTGAGAAATATCCAGAGGTTGCACGCTATTGAATAGGAGGCCGCTTGGAAGAGACAGAGACAATCAAGGCTGAGATCAAGAAGCTTTCTTCGCAGGCCACTCAAGCCAAACTGGACCTTCATGATCTGGCAGAGGATCTGCCCGTGAATTGGAAACAAATTCCCGCGGTAGCGCAACGAGCATTTGACATCTACCAGGAACTTGAATCTAAACGCACTCATCTTCGGATTGCAGGAGCATAAATGGAAGCGACGCAAATGGAAGTTCAGGCATTCACTCGCGATGGCAGGCCATGGAAGCCATCATATCTACTGTCGATCGATCCAGAGACTTGTATCGGGTGCGGACGGTGCTTTAAAGTGTGCGGTCGCGATGTTATGGCGCTCAAAGGCCTGACAGAAGACGGCGAACTGGTCGATCTGGACGACGACGAGGAGATATTACGCAAGGTCATGACTGTCACTGATCCTGGAGCATGTATTGGGTGTGGCGCATGCGCTCGGGTTTGCGGCAAGAACAGCCAGACACACGGCCCATCTTAAGGGGCATACGATGACGCCACAAGCTATGTATACGCATCTGATGAAGGCGAACGCGACCACTGCGTGCGATCCCTTCGATGGGCATGTACTGGCGTGCGTCTTTGTTGCTGCTGCAGAGGAGTGCCGCTCCGGCAGTTCATTCACCGACGCTCTTGGCATCTCGGGTTCAGCACTTCGCCGCAACATCGAAAGTTACTTTCCCGGAACCTTGGAAGGCCTTGAGTCGCTCAAGCTCGATGTCGAGCCGGCAGTGAACGAAGACGAGAAATGCCTGCGGGAGCTCCTGTGGCGCTTCCGCGCCGCTTCATCTCCAATCAATTCACTGTTGACCCTTCTCGTAGCACGCAGAGCCACACGGCCAAATCATTTATGGCAGGACCTTGGACTGGCAAATCGGGGTGAGTTGTCCAAGCTCATGCTCCGCCACTTTGCCACCCTGGCCCGCCGCAATGATCAGGACATGAAGTGGAAGAAATTCTTCTATCGAATGATCTGCAGCGATGATGGATTCAGTATGTGCGTGGCTCCATCCTGTTCCGAGTGTGGCGACTTCGATGGATGCTTTGGCAGCGAATCGGGGGAAAGCCTTTTGGATCGGGCGGCCTTTCATGGTGAGTCTTCAAGGTTGATTGGCATCGATTCCTTTTCCGCACAATGACCGGGAATCGACATGTCGCAAATGTGACAAACCCCCAATCTGCGGATCAGCGGAATATCTAAGTCTCTTTATTATCAGCAAATTTTGATTGGCACAAAACGTGCTCAATCCATAGCGAAGTTAGCGAAGGAGAGCGCGATGATTCAACTGACTGAAGCTGCGGCAGAGGCTTTGCACTCAGTGATCGCTACGGTTCCCAGATCGATTGCCGGACTGCGATTAGTGGTGCGGTCGGGCGGTTGTGCAGGGTTCCAATACGAGATGGGCCTTGTGGAAACATCAAGGCCGGAGGATATCCCCTGCGAGAGTCATGGAGTGAAGATTCTCATCGACCCATCCTCCGTCGCGTTAATTTCCGGCACCACAATTGATTTCGTCGACAGTCAAGAAGGGACAGGCTTTTCGTTCAACAACCCCCACGCTCAGTCCAAGGGCGGTTGCGGTAAATCATGCTGCTGAAGCACGTTGCCTGAGGGAATTTCGCTATGACAGAAATGCGCGGACAAAAGCCATGGGTTTATCTGGACAACAACGCGACCACGCGCATCGATCCTCGCGTTGTCGAGGCCATGCTGCCATTTCTTCGCGATGATTTTGCGAATCCATCTTCACTCCATGATTTGGGCGCTGCTTCGAAGGATGCCGTGCGAGTAGCGCGAGGCCAGGTTTGCGCACTCATTGGAGCAAGACGCGATAGCGAGATTGTCTTTACCTCAGGAGGAAGCGAGTCGAATAACACAGCGATCCTTTCGGCTCTCGAAACGCAGGCGGGGCGGGACGAGATTGTTACTTCGGCGGTCGAACATCCTGCCGTGCTTGCGCTATGCGCGCATTTGGAAAAGACTGGCAGGGCAAAGATCCATCGCATTCCAGTTGACGGCCAAGGGAATCTGATTCTCGATGCATATCAGAAGGTTCTCAGTGAGCGGACAGCTCTCGTCTCCATTCAATGGGCCAACAATGAAACCGGAGTCGTGTTTCCGGTTGAAATGCTTGCATCCATGGCGCACTCGTTTGGAGCTTTGTTTCACTGCGATGCCGTTCAGACCGCGGGTAGAGTCGAAATGAATGTTCAGGAAACTGAGATCGACATGCTATCGATCTCGGCGCACAAACTGCACGGCCCCAAAGGGATCGGCGCCCTCTACGTACGCAATGGAATTCAGTTATCGCCGCTGATTCATGGCGGACGTCAGGAGCGCGGAAGGCGTGCAGGCACTGAGAATACGCCGGCCATCGTCGGCTTCGGAGTGGCCGCCGAACTTGCAACTCAGGGAATGCAGCTTGATATGAATCGGATCTCTTTGTTGCGCGACCACATGGAACGGGAGATTCTGCGCATGATCCCAACCTCGATTCGCGTTGGAGACCGTCGTAATTGTCTACCTAATACCCTGAATATGGCCTTTGAGAATATCGAGGCAGACTCAATTCTCATCCTGCTCAATCGCGAATCAATCGCTGCCTCCTCCGGATCGGCCTGCACGTCGGGTTCGCTCAATCCATCTCATGTGCTCACCGCGATGAAGGTGCCATTCAGTCATCTGCGCGGATCGGTTCGATTCTCGCTTTCTCGGGAGACATCGGATTGCGAGGTCGAGCGGACTATCGAAGTGCTTCAGAAGGCAGTGAATGATCTCCAAGCCGACTCTGTTCCTATGGAGGCTGCGTATGCCTAATGTGTCTCGCGTTGTCATAAACGACTCGACGCTCCGAGATGGAGAACAGGCTCCTGGAGTTGCCTTCACGCTGGAAGAGAAACTGGCCATCGCCCTCGCGCTGGAAGATGCCGGTGTGGATGAGATCGAGGCGGGTACTCCAGCGATTGGCGACCGTGAGATTCAAGAGATTGCGGCTATTGGCGGTGCGTTGAGCAAGTCGGAGCCCATTGCCTGGTGCCGCATGACGCGCGCGGATGTTGATGCCGCACGGAAGACCGGATTGAAGCGGGTGAATCTCTCCATACCGGTTTCCGATATTCAAATGCGAGCCAAACTGAATCTGGACAGAGCCGGTGTATTGAGCCGCATCCGCGATGTCATAACCTATGCTGTCGATTGCGGATTGCGCGTGGCCATGGGAGGGGAAGATTCCAGCCGCGCCGAGATGGATTTTCTTCTTCTCGCAGTGGAAGCAGCCGCGAGCGCGGGAGCTCATCGCTTTCGTTACGCGGACACACTCGGCCGCATGGAGCCATTTTCGGTCTACGAGGCATTCACTCAACTAGTCCAGGCGACAGGTGTCGAGTTGGAATTTCACGGCCACGATGACCTTGGTTTGGCCACGGCGAATACGCTTGCTGCAATTCGAGGGGGAGCAACTCATGCCAGCGTTTGTGTACTTGGCCTGGGGGAGCGCGCCGGCAATGCTGCTCTTGAAGAAGTCGCTGCTTGCCTGAATCGCTTTCAAGGGGCCGCTAGCAACGTCAACCTCGCTAAGTTGCCCAGACTTGCTGGAATCGTAGCTAAAGCCGCACGCCGTCCCATTCCGGTTGGGAAAGCAATTGTCGGCGCCAACGCCTTTACACATGAATCGGGCATTCACGTCGATGGACTGCAGAAAGATCCAGCCACTTATGAAGAGTTATCGCCGCGAACCTTCGGTCGTGTGCGTGAGATTGTTCTTGGAAAGCACTCGGGGTTGGCGTCGGTTGCAGGTGCACTGCGCTCCCTGGGACTCTCCACGGACAAGGTTCGAACACAATTGGTTCTGACTCAAGTTCGGCAGCGATCCATGCAGGCAAAGCGTGTGGTCAGTTCGGAAGAGTTGCTGGACTTCTACTGGCGTGCCGACGGCACGGCAACTTCCATGCACACCCCACTGGAGATGAAATATGACTGTGCTTGAACAACTTGCGAAACTTTCCTCCGCTGAAGACTACTTCCGCTTCCTTGGCGTCGCCTATGACCCCGCGGTGCTGAACGTGGCACGGCTGCACATACTGCGGCGCATGGGAGACAATCTCCGTGAGGCCGGCATGGAGCCGGACGAAGACAAAGCCCGCGCCTACTTCCGTGCGCATCTTGAGCGGGCTTATCAGGATTTTGTGAAATCCACCCCTATCAAGGAGCGTGTCTTCAAGGTCCACAAGGACGCAGTCCGCCCCACGGCTTCGCCACTGGTGCAATTATCTGTCCCTGGGAATGGGCCAGACGCGCTTTAGAATCCGCGTCATCGCCGCTTTCTTCGCCTCTCATTTCTGTTTCTTCATATCATCCTTATTGCTTCAGCTTTAAGCTTTCGATAAATCATTCAGATTGGTTGTATCGCCTCGATCAGCGAATCGCAGGCGAGTGAGCCGCAAAAATGCCCCGGGTTCTAGACGCCGGGAGCAGCCGAAAAGACATCACCTTCAGGAGAATGTTCATGGCAGATCAAAAGGCACCTCAGATGCAGGCCACTCTGGGCCTTACCGGACTCACCAGCAACGCAATGGCTCTCATTGCCCCCGGCGCTTTCCTTTGGCTTACCTTCTTCATCCAGGCCACCACTGGGACCACGGCGCCAGCCATGTGGATCGGCATCTTCGCCGCGCTACTGCTGTGCTTGGCTACTGCCATTGCCTACGCTGAAATTTCCAAGCTTTACCCCGGCATCGGCTCCAGCTACTACTACGCTGAGCAGGCTCTCTTGTCCAAGGACAGGTTCTTCAAGTACGCCCGCATCGCCAAGTTCATTGTTGGCTGGGGCTCTCACCTTTACTACTGGGTTTACCCCGGCGTGATGGTGGCAGTGACCGGCGTCTTCGTTGGCTATGTCGTTGGCTTCCTCTATCCCAATTTCATGAGTGGATCGAACCCCGGCCCGATCTTCATGGCGCTGGTGGCGGTTGTCTTCTCGATCTTTGTCGGCTGGATTGCTTCGAAGGGCGCGGGCGCATCGACGGCCGTCAACCTGGCGATCAACATCATCCAGATCTCTGCACTGCTGGTCTTCAGCGTGCTCGCCATCGGCTATCGCGCCGGGCATCCGGCTGGTTCGCCGGCCTTCCAGTATGACGGGCAAACGCTGGCCACTTACGACTATCAGTTCCAGACAGACAAGGACGGAGCCACACTGCGCGACGCCACCGGAGCGCCTCTGCCGTTGCTCGATGCTGCCGGCAAGAAGGTTCCCTTCACCATCGACTATCCCGAAACTGATCCATCGAGCGGCCGCTTCCTCACGCATCCGAACGCGGCTTCGGTGGTCGCTCCGCACAAAATCAGCTATCTGTTTATTCAGGCCACGGTCGCGATTCTGATTCTTGTCGGCTTCGAATCGGTGACATCGATGGGCGGCGAGGCGAAGAATCCTACCAAGCATATTCCCATTGCGGTGATCTCTTCGCTGCTGATTCAGGGGCTGGTGTGCTATCTGATCGAGTATTTTGCGGCCAACTACTTCCTTAACTCGGGGTATAGCATGGCGAGCGCAGCCAGCTCTGCCGCGCCTGTCGGCGACATGATGATCATCGTCGGCGACGCGCTGCTGGGCCACGGCAACGGCCACTACTTCATGCTGGCCGAGGCCTTCACGGTCTTCCTTGCGCTGATCGGCACCACGCTGAGCTGCATGAACACAGGCGCTCGCGTGACTTATGCGATGGGCAAGGACGATGAAGCTCCGGAGCACTTCGGCATTCTGCACGCTGAGTCGCTCAGCCCGCGCAAGGCCATCTGGACGCTGGTCGCCATCTCGGCAGTCATCGGAGTTATTGCTGTCTCGCTGGTCTTCGGCGATGCTGGCGCACCTTCGGATGCGGCGATCAAGGCGCTGCCGCAGGGCATCTTCTCGAGTGTCGGCTATCTCTCACACGATCAGCTGGCGGCACTTCCGAACTCGCTGCTGACGATCACGCTCACCTCGAACTTTGGCACGTTCATTCTGTATGCGCTGAGTTGCTTCCTGTGCATTGTGGCCTTCCATAACCGACCGGACTACAGCTTTGTCCGGCACACGCTCATTCCCGGATTCGGACTGCTGGCCAATCTTGTTTGCATGGCCTTCTATCTGATCAGTCCGATCTTCGGCCTGGGCACATTCAAGGAACCGCTGCTGGCGCTGGGCATCTCGGCTGTCTGGGGCATCTACGGCGCCATTTACTTCATTCGGACCTCCAAGTCCAAGGGCAAGGCGATCCTGCTCGAATCCAAGTAGGTTCGTTCACAGTTCGATCACTGCAACGCATATGCTGGGTGGTATCTTTGCACAGCTTCTTTTGGGGAGCCGCGACAGGGAGAACCACCCAGTGATGCTGTGAGGTGAAGATGTTGCGGAGTATCCAAAGCACCCTCAGCGCATCCAATGAGAAAATATTCCAGGTAGTGTCGCCCATGTTAGATGTTCAGTTCGGCCAGGCCAGTGATTTTGGCAAAGTTCGCACGAATAACGAGGACTCGATGGGGTCATTCGTTCCGGCGTCGCGACGCCAGGGACGGAGCCACGGATTCCTCTTCGCCGTGGCGGATGGCGTGGGTGGTATGGATCTGGGCGAGGTGGCCTCGGCCACAGCCGTGAAAGTGATGGCCGAGGAGTTCGCGAAGGCTCCCTCGGGCTCGATGCTGATCGGCCTGATGCCGAAGCTGATCCAGCAGGCCAACGCTGCGGTCCACGACTGCACGATCTCTCCTCAATATGGGGGGCGGAAGATGGCTACGACGCTGGTGGCATGCGCTCTGCGCCACGATCAGGCGGTTGTCTCGCATGTGGGCGACTCCCGCTGCTATCTCGTCCGCAACGGAGTGGCAAAGCAGGTGACGCAGGATCACACCTGGGTCAACGAGCAGAGAAAAATGGGGCTGCTGACGGCCCAGGAGGCTGCCGAGTCCGACTCCCGCCATGTGCTGGTTCGCTCGATCGGTCCGGAGATGTTTGTCTCTCCGGATACCACCGTCCTCACCCTGCTGCCCAACGACGTGCTGATTTTGTGCACCGACGGACTGCACGACGAGATGCCCGAGCCGCTGATGGCCGAGATCGTCTCGCAGAAGAAGGACATGCAGAAGATTGCCACGGAACTGGTCGCTCGCGCCGTCGAGATTGACGGGGGCGACAACACCACGGCGCAGGTGATTCGCGTCCGTTCGGTGGAGCAGGTGGGCATGTATCGCGGTCGCCCCTACCGGCTTCCGGTCTAAATCTGCCGAAGTCAAAAAGTTCTCGGCAACCTTTACGAAATCCTTGCTTTTGTTCGCCCTTTCGCTGGTAGAGTTAACTGAGATTCCTTGACGGAGAGTGCCGCCCCATGGGTTACCACGACGGCTTTGAAGCCGGTGCGCAGATCGATTCCTACCGCATTCTAGAGCCGGTTGCCCGCAGCGGCATGGCGACCATTTACCGTGCCACAGACACGCGCAACAACCGCCAGGTCGCCCTCAAGATTCCTCATCCGGACATGGAAGCCGATCCGATTCTCTTCGACCGCTTCAAGCGGGAGTCGGGCATCGGCGAGAAGCTCGATCATCCCAAGGTGATGCGCGTCTATGGCGACGAGAAGCGCTCCCGCATCTACATGGTGATGGAGTGGTGCGAGGGGCGCCTGTTGCGCAAGATCCTCGATGAAGAGGGCCCGCTGCCAGAGGAGCGTGCCATCCGCATTGCGATTGAGGTTTTGGATGGTCTTGACTACATCCATGCCAACGGCGTGGTGCATCGCGACTTGAAGCCGGAAAACATCATGGTCGACGCCAATGACCATATCAAGCTCATTGATTTTGGCATTGCCGGCGACTCGGCGGCGCGGCGGCTGACGTATGCCAACTTTACCGCGACGCTGGGGACGCCGAATTACATCTCGCCGGAGCAGGTGAAGGGCAAGCGCGGCGATGGCCGCTCGGACATCTACGCCATGGGCGTGATTCTGTATGAGATGCTCTCGGGCAAGCTGCCCTTCTCAGGGCCCTCGCCGCTGGCGGCGATGAATGACCGGCTGTTGAATCACCCCACGCCTCCCAGCGTCGCCAATCCGGCGATCTCTCCCCAGTTGCAGGAGGTAATCTATCGCGCGCTGGAGAGAGACCCCAAGAACCGGTATGCCAGGGCGGGCGAGTTTGCCAAGGATCTTGCCCATCTGGATCAGGTGGGTGTAGAGGACCGGATCGAACTGCGGGACTGGCAGAAGCGCAAGTCCCAGCTCTCGCGCAAGATCCTTTATTACACGGGTCTGGCGCTGATTCCGGTGGTGATTCTGCTGCTGATGATTCTGGTGGCCCACAACCATTGATTCCAGTCGGCGCTCGCGGTGCCGATAGAAGACTTCATGCTCCCCCGCGATTTCCCGATCCGGGCCGGCGAGTCCGTGCGGCCGATCGGCATGATGGCGGAATTGACATTGCCGCGTCTCTGCCGACCGGCTTCATAGCCGGGAAGAATCTCGCCTGGCCGTGAACATTAGAGCCCAATCTGCCGATCAATTAAATCAAGGTGTGTTCTGCCTGCGGGCGTGCCGCTTTTCCGGCTGCGTCCGCGACAGAGAGGCTGGCGATGCGGCAAGACCGGTCCGATCGATTCCGGTTTTCATTCTGGAGCAGAAAGCCCGAACCGAACTCAGGTGAAGTGCGTCCAGAATCGCTGCGGTCACGCGGTGTTGGCAGGGTTGTGGCCGCATTGCTGGCAGTTCTGCTTGCATTGTTTGCGGTTGGTCCGGTGGTGCGCCAATGGCGCCACATGGATCACTTCGATTTGATCGGCGACCTGCGCGCGCTGCCGCAAGGCAGCAGTGTCAAACTGCACGGCACAGTGACATATTCCGATCAGGAACACCTCTATATTCAAGATGATACGGGAGCAGCCAAGGTAGCTCTCAAGGACCCCAAACAGACCTTTGGCGCTGGGCAGATCCTGGTGGTCACGGCCCGCACGACCAGTCGATACAACCGATTGTTCGGCCCGAGCAGCGTCGGACTGGTGGATGGAGTTGCGACTCCGGACGGCCAGAATGCGCTGCCTGCGGCCGAACTCCGCTCCTTCCAGACCCTGCCCAGCCGGTCCGCCAGCAATACGCGCATCCAGTTGCAAGGCATCGTTCGCGAGGCGAGCCTGGACAATTCGCATCTCTCGATGACCTTGGCGTTGGACCGGCACGAGATTCGGGTCATCATGCCACTGTCGACCGCGCCCGCCAATCCGGGCGGACTGGTGGATGCCCAAGTGACTGTGACGGGAGTTCCCGATGTGAAGCCGGCCGGCAATGCGGACTACCCGGAGGTTTACCTGTGGGCGCCAAACTGGGCGAGCCTGACGGTGGATTCTCCACCGCCCGCTGTGATTCCGCTTGTTTCTTCGCTTGAAGATCTGGGGAAGGTCTCCGGCTACCAGATTGGACATCGCGTTCGCGTCCGTGGTGAGGTGGTCACTCAGGAGCAGTCTGGCGGAGGCCAGACAACGGTCATTACAGGCGTCCCCACCATGCTGCGAGTCCGGTTGAGTCAACCGCAGACTTTGAGCCGCGGGACCGAGATCGAGGCCGTTGGCTTTCCCACCCCGGCAGACAATGTTGGAGATGTTGTTCACGCTGTCGTCGAGCAAGCCGTGACTCCCCCGGTTGGCTCACCCGGTCAGACCTCGTTCGAAGCCGCAGCAATGCCCACGCTGACCAGCGTTTCGGCGATTCACTCCCTGGACAACCGGGAAGCCGACCGGGCACTGCCGGTCAAGTTGCGCGGCGTGGTCACCTACTCCGATTCAGACTGGCACTTTCTCTTCCTGCAGGACGCGACCGGCGGAGTCTTTGTCCGGCATGTAGATACGCCAGTGACGGCAGGAGAGGAAGTGGTGATCGAGGGCAAAACCAAGTCGGGCAATTATGCCCCGGATATTACCGCTTTTCACATTAGCATTCTCGGCGCCGGACATTTGCCCGTGCCGCCGGCGATCACCGCAGCTCAGGCCTCTTCGGGAACGGAGGATTCCCAGTGGGTCAGCGTTGAGGGGATTGTCCATGCAGTGGGCGTTCACGCCATCGGCAGTCATGGGGAGATCCACGGATTTTTAGATATCGTGACGCAACTGGGGAAGGTTCACGTTTGGACCTTCAACCTGCCCCAGTCCTATCTTGAGGGTCTGGCAGACTGCAACCTTCGCATCAACGGAGCCTTTGGGACCATCTTCAATCGCGATCAGCAGCTCATGGGCTATACACTGTCGGTCTCCCGCGCGAATGACATTACGATTCTGCAGCCCGCTCCGGGGGATAAGGCGGAACAGTCGCAGCCGATCCCGATCTCCCATCTCTTCCGCTACTCCTCAAAGACCGATTTCAGCCATCGCGTCAGAGTCCGGGGCGTCGTGACAATGAACTCTCTGGATCATGGACTTTATCTCCAGGATTCTGCTGGCGGTTTGCAGGTTGAGACTCAATCGGAAGACTTGAAGATTGGGGATTTGGTTGAGGCGGCCGGCTATGTTGTTTCCGGAAGCTCCTATTCTCCGGTGATGCGTGATGCCGTGGTGAGGAAGATCGAGAATAGCTCTCCGCCCGCGCCAGCGATAGCGAACTCGGCGAACATAGACAACCGCCTGGACAACCAACTTGTGCGGATGGAGGCTCGGCTGCTTCGTGTGATCAACAGCACGTCCGGCAAGACGCTCGTGCTCGAGTCCGGGACACGAACGTTCAATGCGCAGATCGACGACGATACTTCGCTGCTCTCCTTCGATGGCTTGCGCCCCGGCAGCCTCTTGCAGTTGACTGGTATCTACCAGGTGCAACTCGATTCGGACCGGCTGTATCGCTCGGATATCTTCGATCCGGACACTTTTGCTTTGATCCTGCGGTCTCCAAAGGACATTCAGGTGCTTAAGAATGCGCCATGGTGGAACCAGGAGCGAGTGCTTTACATCCTCGCTGTCGTTCTGTCCTTCGCTGCATTCGCGATGGTTTGGGTGACCGTGCTGCGCCGCCAGGTGCGGCTGCAGACGGCCGCGCTGCGCCGGGCGATGGATGCCGCAGAGCAGGCCAACCGGGCCAAGAGCCAGTTCCTGGCCAATATGAGCCACGAGATCCGG
>Ga0302321_100002908_pt1 | contig 14708 bp, 13 predicted proteins | sample Fen_T0_1_FD_202505 | JGI IMG/M metagenome (GOLD analysis project Ga0302321, IMG submission 202505) | Peat permafrost microbial communities from Stordalen Mire near Abisko, Sweden - Fen_T0_1 | ecosystem: Environmental > Terrestrial > Soil > Wetlands > Permafrost | place: Sweden: Abisko...
AATGACTCGGTGGCAAGGAATGAAGAGGCAGATCGGATTGGTCGCATTTGCTCGACCAATCGCGCGCGCCGCGTCTGGGCTTCCGCTCTTGGCAGCCAGTTCACCATAGCTGCACGTCTCACCGAAAGGAACGCGCAGAAGCGCGGCCCAAACGTTCTGTTGAAATGGCGTGCCGCTCGGCGAGAGCTTTGCTGAAAAGCACTGACGAGAGCCGGAAAAATATTCGGCGATCTCAGTGCGAATGCGGTGTATACGAGCCACATCACGGACGATTTCCTCAACCACAAAGCGTTTCTTCAGCGCAGACAAATCTCCGAACGCTGTAGCAATGATCGCCCCGGTGGCATCAGTGGCGACGGAGAAATCTCCGACAGGCGTAGAAAATGTGTCATAGAATTGTCTCATGTCGGTATGGGTTGGTTAAGCTGCCATAAGTGCGCCGTGGCGAGACTGCGATGCGGAGAAAATCTCGCCATAAGGCGGCGAGTGGCATCATTGTCCGGGCGGTCTTTGAGCTTCAGTAGCGATTGCAGCCCACTCGTCACCCCTGTATCGCCTAGAGGCACACAATCGGGAAAACCGAGCGAGCGCATCATCAGATAATTCACCGACCAGGGGCCGAGCCCTCGAATGGCGAGAAGCGTGCGTTCAGCCCGCGTGGCAGACATCGCACGCAGGCTTTCAAGATCGAGTTGACCGCTGGAAACGAGCCGAGCCGTCGCGATCACGTAGTCGGCTTTTTGTCGGGAAAATTGGAGCGGCAACAAATCGACTGGCTCAAGCGCCGCAATGGCGTCAGGCGTCGGCGGCGCGTAAAGCCCACCAGCCATTGGCACACCCGTGCGCTCGACAAGCCGTCGTCTAAGGAGACACGCAAAGGGAAAATTGATTTGTTGCCCGATGATCGACCACAGCAATCCATCGAAAATGGACGGTGTTTGACTGATTCTGAGCTCCTGCCGACCCGCAACGAGCGGCGCATGGCCGAGCTTACGCGCAAGTCGTGCGAAAGCAGCAGCATCTCCTTCGAGTCCGAGTAAGCCAATCACGAGTGAATGCGCCTCAGCCGTGACCGGCAACTCAGGCGTGAGCGTTCGCGGCCCCTTAGCGTCTCGTTGCATCGAGGTTATTTCGACACGAACGGTACGCGGCTCGATCTTTAAGGTCAGTAACACGGGTCCCTGGCGAAACTGAACTGCGGCCGTATATTTATCTCCTTCGAGTCGTTCGGTTATGCTGTGTACGTCCCGAGAAAGCGCGCGTCGGAGGTAGCCGTGAAGAAAACTTTCAGGCAGCGAAACATTGAAAGACGTTTCATTCCGCAATGCGCGGTAGGCAACGGGCGTGAGCCCATTAAGTCGTCGGAAATTCTCGTGAAAAGCGGAGAGTGATTCGAAGCCAACGCTAAATGCAATTTCGGACAAGGCGTTGTCGGCCGTGAGCAACTGCCGCTTCGCCGCAGCGAGTCGCGCTCGGAGCAACAAGTCCGCCGGCGTCGCGTGATAGTGTTGGCGAAACAGCTCGAACATACGGGTAGCGCCAAAACCAGAACGCCGCACAATCGCACGGGCGTCAGCAAATGCTTTCGGATTCGCGCGCACTTCGGCCACAATGGCCTCAATCGTCTCAAGCACAGGATCGGCACCGCGCGCAAAATCGTCCGGGTGACATTTTTTGCAGGCGCGCAATCCCGCGGCTCGCGCCGTTTCGCACGACGGAAAAAACCGGACATTCTCGAACTTGGGCTTACGTGCTTTGCACGAGGGCAAGCAATAGATGCCGGTCGTTAGCACACCCATAAAAAAATGCCCATTCCACGCCGGATCACTCGCAATCACACGCGCATACATTTTTTCTACACTTAATCGGCGCGAGGATTTAGTGGCGGGGCCTTTTTCGGGCAGGTTCGACTTTGAAGATGAAGCAACCATGACTGATCAGACATGTATACGGCCAACCGCCGGATCGGCAAATAGCCACGGCAATCCAGATCCGATACAACCGATATTCATGAACGCATCATACCCTCATTTCGGGTGCCTGTCGTCCGGATAAGTTCGCTCCAATTTTTTGGAAACGACCACGCCCTTTTCTAGGCGAGAATTTTTGCCGCCAACGCACGCGCTTGCACCCGGATCTCAGCAACGGCAGTGCACTCCCAGAGTACGCCTTTCAGCGGCGAACCAATCGCCAGTAACCAACCGCTCGGTTCTCCACGATAGCGGAAAAGTTCGCCTGAAGCAGTCGCATTAATGCCCAGCGCAAGCGGATCGTGATCGATCAAGCTGCGTGAAAGCAGATTGATGAAGAGCGGGTGTTGATATTTGGAATAATCCGAACGCGGTCCGGTGCAATTGATGACCTTCGCCACGTTGAGCGTCACGAATTCTTCAGCACCGCGCCGGCGGAAAACCGCTTCGGCACCGGATGGAGTGTCGGTTAGCGACTGCAGCCGACCTCCGTAAAACAACAGTTGCCCTCGGCGGCACAATTCATCGATCCGGTCACCCGTCTGCGGAGGCAGACGGTGACGATAGACCTCCCAGTATGGGCGCAGATGGCGCAGAAAACGCGCACGCTCATCCCAAGACCAACCCTGCCAGATCGCGCCCGTGTGGGGCCGAATCGCATCGATCACGGCGCGCCAATCCACGCCCTGTGCTGCGGCAGCGCGAACTTCCTTCCTTATCCTCTGCAATGCCTGCCGCGCCGTCGCTGGCAAAATCTCGCTGGCCAAAAAATCGTGGTAGCCCGCGAGTCCAACCAGATGCACCTGCGGTCGAATACCGCGCCGCGAAAGTGCGTGAATTTTTCCACGGTGCCCGTTTCGTGTAAGTTGGATGATCGTGTCGGCGGCAGTTAGTCCTGCACCGACGATCAATATGTCATCGTCAGGTTTGATACCGGCCACCGCGTCCGGCGCCCAAGGCACATGTGTATAGTGTGGTCCATGAAAAAAACGCATCGAGCGCCGGATCGGATATTCACCAGGAAGATTTCCCAGCGCGAGTACAACGCGCTGCGCCGAAAGCGTACGCCCATCGGCGAGAACGATTGCGGCGCCATTGGGCGTTTCCTCGATATCGATCGCTTCTCCGACAAGGACTTCAAGAGTCGCATCGCGACGGGTCTTTTCGCGGGCCTCATTAAGGACAAAATAAATGTATTCGCCGTACAGATACCGGGGCAAATAATCGGTAGGTGCGACCGCAGCGGGGAATCCCGTCCGCCCTACTCTCACGGCAACCCATTTATAGAAACCTTCTGGATCGTCTGGATACGCTCCCATGCGAGCCGCGGGCACATTGAGCAGATGGTCAGGGCAATCAGTTCCGTAAGCCACTCCTCGTCCCACCGGAGGCGATCGGTCGACGATCACCACGTGCAACGGGCCCATTGCGAGTCGCAGTAAATTGGCGGCCACTAGCGCTCCGCTCACTCCGCCTCCTATGATGGTTATGGTTTGCATAGTAAGACTGCGAACTTAAGACCACGCGGTGCGGCCAACGTCTTTGTTCTGGGTTTCGAATTATAGAAATATCCGGGGCTAACATCGGTCCAGATTGCATAATACGAGACGCAATCCACCCTATCGAGTGCGACCACAGAGGCTAGCCCTCGCTTATCACTGGACTTCGTACCGACGACCTTGCCGGAGGGAAGGCGCGTTATTTCGCGCCTTCCGATTTCAGAAATTATGCTGTTACCGGAGTTCCAAGCAGACTCTCGATCGAATCGCTTTCGGTGTTGAGATCGGCAAACAACCACGTCGACAAATATCGTTCACTGCTCGACGGAATGATCACGACGATCTGCTTCCCCTTATTTTCAGGACGTTGAGCGAGTTGCAGGGCAGCCCACACCGCGGCGCCGCTAGAGATACCAATCGGTATGCCATCAAGAGTATTAACCTGTTTGGAGATAGGGCCTGAATCGGCTTCCTTCACGCGAATGACTTCATCGATGACTTTCGTGTTGAGCACTTGAGGAACAAAGCCAGCGCCGATACCCTGCAGCTTATGCGGGCCAGGTTGTCCGCCGGAAAGCACCGGGGACGCATCAGGCTCGACCGCGACGATTCTCACGCTGGATTTCCGCGCCTTAAGCACTTCGCCCACACCGGTGATCGTGCCGCCGGTGCCAACGCCAGAGACAACAAAGTCGACTTTGCCGTCGGTATCTTTCCAAATTTCTTCTGCGGTGGTTTGACGATGGATCGCAGGATTAGCGGGGTTGGAAAATTGCTGGAGGATGACGCTGTTGGGAATCTGCTTTTGCAGCTCCTCTGCCTTCGCAATGGCGCCTTTCATGCCTTTCGGCCCTTCGGTGAGGATGAGTTTTGCGCCGAGAATTTTGAGCAGCTTGCGGCGTTCGACAGACATCGTCTCAGGCATCGTGAGGACGAGCTTGAGGCCTTTTGCCGCGGCGACAAACGCTAGAGCGATGCCGGTATTGCCGCTCGTGGGCTCGATGAGAACCGTGTCTTTGGTGATTTTGCCAGATTTCAGTGCGTCTTCGATCATGGAAAAACCGATACGATCTTTCACGCTTGAGAGAGGATTAAAGAACTCCAGCTTTAGAAGGACCTCGGCTTGAGCGTTGTGCTGAGCCGCTGTCCGGTTGAGGCGCACGAGCGGGGTGTTACCGATCGTTTCTGTGATGTCGTTGTATATTTTAGCCATGATAACTTTGGGTTGAGTGAGTTTCTGGGGAGATCAGATTGCGTAATCGTGCTGGAACGTGTGGCTCGGCCTCAAGCGCAACAGCACCAAATCGTTAAGCTTAATGTTCAATTCGGCAAGTTCGGTTCGGGAAATTTCCGCTTCCACCGTCTCGCGGGTATGAACCAATTCCATCGTCAGCAGCATCTGCGAGCCAGCCGTATGCACATGACGGAACACCGCAGGCACGCCCAGCGCACCTGAATCCTGCCGGGCAACCGCGATGTCGTGAGGACGCACGTAGAGGAGCCCATCGGCGGCTAGCCGGCCGTTGTCGCGAATCGGCCCAGTGGTGCCCCACGACGACGCTTCGCGCAGCACATTTACATTGCCAAGAAACTGGTAGACGAACGGTGAGATAGGACGGTCGTAGACTTCTTGGGGCGTGCCAACTTGTTCGACCTTGGCCTGGTTCATGATCACCACTTCATCCGCAATTTCGAGTGCCTCTTCCTGATCGTGGGTGACGAAAACGGTTGTCAGCTGAATCTCGTCGTGAAACTGACGGAGCCAGCGGCGCAGATCCTTGCGGACTTTTGCGTCGAGCGCACCAAACGGTTCGTCGAGCAGCAGCACCTTCGGTTCCACAGCGAGCGCACGTGCGAGAGCAACTCGTTGACGTTGTCCGCCAGAAAGCTGGCTCGGAAAACGCCGGCCAAGATCATCGAGTTGCACCAACTGAAGCAGTTCATTCACGCGCGCCGCGATTTTCTTCTCGGGCGGACGTTCCGCGCGCGGACGCACGCGCAGACCGAAAGCGATATTTTCAAATACTGTCATGTGCCGGAAAAGCGCATAGTGCTGGAAAACGAAACCCACGCCACGCTCGCCCGCGGAGACGCGACTGACGTCCTCACCGTGAAACTCGATTCTGCCACTGCCCTCGTCGGCAAATTCAAGACCAGCGATAATGCGGAGCAACGTCGTCTTTCCCGAACCAGATGGCCCCAGTAAAGCGACGAGTTTCCCACTCGGCACAACGAGATCAACGTTGTTGAGGGCTTTGAATTGGCCGAATGTTTTTGTGATGCCGGAGGCGATGATACTCATGGTAGTGCGTTCACGCTTCGGCGCGCCCTTGATGAAATTTCCATTCGATGAAGCTTTTCAAAACGAGCGTGATAATGGCCAACACCGCGAGCAATGAAGCGATGGCAAAGGCGCCAACAAAGTTGTACTCGTTGTAGAGAATTTCAACGTGCAGCGGGATGGTGTTGGTCTCGCCACGGATATGGCCACTCACGACGGAGACGGCGCCAAATTCGCCCATCGCGCGGGCGTTACAGAGAATGATGCCGTAGAAAAGCCCCCACTTAATGCTGGGTAGGGTCACGCGCCAGAAGGTCTGCCAGCCGCTCGCGCCAAGTGTAATGGCTGCGTGTTCCTCGTCCGTACCCTGCGATTGCATGAGCGGGATGATTTCCCGCGCGACAAACGGGAAAGTTACGAAAGTCGTCGCCAGCACAATGCCCGGCACGGCAAAGATAATCTTGATGTCGTGCTCAAAAAGCCATGGGCCAAACCAGCCTTGTAAGCCAAAAACCAGCACGTAAATCAAGCCGGAGATCACGGGCGAAACCGCGAATGGCAGATCGATCAAAGTGATGAGTAGACTTTTTCCACGAAAATCAAACTTCGTGATCGCCCAGGCCGCAGCCACGCCGAAGACGAGATTGGCCGGGACAGAGATCGCCGCCGCGAGCAACGTGAGACGAATCGACGAAAGCGCGTCAGCGTCGTTGAACGCCGCAAAATAAGCTTTTATCCCACGACGGAACGCCTCGGCAAAAACCGCACCCAGCGGCAAAAGCAGGAAAAAACCGACGAACAATAATGCAATCGTCGTAAGCAGCCAGCGCACCCAGGCAGGATCCTGCGTCACTTTCGGCTGCGAAGTCGCCGGTGGACGATGACGTTGGAGATTTGAAACAGTTGCGGAGGCCATGACTCAGATCCGGTGGTAACGACGGCTCCACTTCTGGAGCAGGTTGATAACGAGCAAGAGGACGAACGACGCGACCAGCATGACCACTGCGATGGCCGTGGCGCCGCGGTAGTCGTATTGCTCCAGCTTGGTCATAATGAGCAGCGGCACGATTTCAGTGCGCATCGGCATGTTGCCCGAAATAAACACCACCGATCCGTACTCCCCGAGCGCACGCGCGAACGAGAGCGCAAAACCTGTTAGCAACGGCGGCACCAGCTCCGGAAAAATCACACGCGTGATCGTTTGCCAGCGGCTCGCGCCGAGTGTCGTCGACGCCTCCTCGAGTTCCGGTTCAAGTTCCTCGATCACCGGTTGAAGTGTGCGGACCACAAATGGCAGCCCGATAAACGTCAGCGCGATTAGCACGCCAAGCTCCGAAAACGCCGCCTTGATGCCGAGTGGTTCGAGATACTGGCCGATCCAGCCGTTCTTCGAATAAATTGCCGTGAGCGCAATGCCCGCGACCGCAGTCGGCAACGCGAAAGGCAGATCCACCAGCGCATCGATCACTTTCTTACCGGGAAACGGATAACGTACCAAAACCCATGCAAGCAAAAGGCCAAAAACCAAGTTAACCAACGCCGCAAGAAACGATGCGCCGAAACTGATGCGGTAAGCAGCCATCACGCGAGGCGAAGCGATCGCCTGCACGAAGTGTTCCCACGTCATCCCAGCCGTGCGCAAAAACGTAGCTGAGAGCGGCACAAGCACGATGAGCCCGAGATAAAAAACGGTGTAACCTAGCGAAAGGTTAAAGCCTGGCAGCGCCGAACGTCTGGATTGAGAGAACGCCATCAGAGATCCTGACCTTGGGCGATGAAACCGCGGTATTCATCGAGGATGGCTTGCAGCGCTAAAGCGGCAGCTTGCGCTTGAATTTCGACGGGGCGCAGAGCGGGAGTTTCAAAAATCACGTCAAATGGTTGTGGCCGCTGTTCGGGAGGCGCCGAAAGCACTCCGCAAAAGCATTGTTTGATGATACCATTGTTAGCCGAAAAACCGTCGATTATCGCACGTTCGTCACGAGGTAAAATTTGCTCCGAGGCCGCCAGTGCAGGCCGTAGCAGCGCTTCATTCAACAAACGATCATGCGCATATCCATACAGCCCCGAGCAGGTATCATCGGCGTGTAGCGAGATGATGCCGTAAAACCGATTCGCCGACAATTCAGCCTCGAGAATACGAATCTCCGGTTCAACGGAGTCGCGCCAAAACTCTCGGTTCAAATCTTTGCCTCCACGATTGTGCCGAGTGCCATCCTCGTAACCAGTCGGATTTGTGATCGGATAAATATATAGTTCATACCCTCGCGCACGCCACGGCTCGCGGAGCAGCTCGGTCAAGAAAAGAACGACCGCTTCAGGCCCGGCCGGCTCATCGCCATGCAATCCCGCGAAAAGGCCGAGCCGGATTGGCGTTTGACCTTCAAGTGGTCCTGAAAACACATAACGCGGGATCTCATAACGTTGACCATCGACGACAAACTCACCCGTGCTTTTGCTGCGCAGCAAGGATCCCCCCTGCCCGACCAGCGCGTCGAGCTGATCGATCAGGAGATTGAGGTCGCGCACAGGCATGGTGGTGAGTGAGTGAGTCATCGATAGCGACCAGCGGATTATTTCGCGTAGATTTGATCGAACACTCCGCCATCGGCAAAGTGCGTCTTCTGCGCCTTGGTCCAACCGCCAAACGCCTGGTCAATGGTGATCAGCTCAAGCTGCGGGAAGGTGCCGGCGTACTTTGCAGCGATAGCGGCATTGCGCGGCCGGTAGAAATTACGCCCGGCGATTTCCTGCCCTTCGTCCGAGTACAAATACTCAAGATAAGCCTTCGCGACTGCCTCGGTGCCTTTCTTCTTCACGACCTTGTCGACCACGCTGACGGTGGGCTCGGCCAGAATGCTAAGCGAAGGCACAACGATTTCAAATTTATCCGCACCAAACTCCTTGAGGGAAAGAAACGCCTCGTTTTCCCAAGCGAGCAGCACGTCGCCAATGCCACGCTGGACGAAAGTCGTGGTCGAGCCACGCGCGCCAGAATCAAGCACCGGAACGTTCTTGTAGAGCGCAGAGACGAAGTCTTTAACCTTGGCCTCGTCGCCATTGAATTTCTTCGCCGCAAAACCCCAAGCCGCGAGGTAGTTCCAACGTGCACCACCCGACGTTTTCGGATTTGGCGTGATCACAGAGACACCGGATTTAATGAGATCGTCCCAGTCTTTGATGCCCTTGGGATTTCCTTTGCGCACCAGAAACACGATCGTGCTCGTGTAAGGCGCGGAGTTTTCCGGCAAACGTTTCTGCCAATCCTGTGGCAGGAGTTTGGCGTTGTCATAGAGCGCATCAACATCAGCAGCCAGTGCAAGCGTGACCACATCGGCCGACAAGCCGTCGATGACCGAACGAGCCTGCTTACCCGAACCACCATGCGATTGTTTCACAGTGACGTTATCGCCAGCAGCGGTACTGGTCTTTGTCTTTTCCTTCCAGTATTTGGCAAAAGCGATGTTGTATTCCTGATAAAGTTCGCGTGTAGGATCGTACGAAACGTTGAGGAGTTCGATGTCCTTCGCGAAGACAGCGCCAGTAAAAACCAGTGCGAAAAATGAGAGGGAAAGGATTTTAGATTTCATGTGTAGTTTCAGCTGAAGATTAGAAGGATAGTTGGAAACGGGTGATGAACGCTTTTTCATCCTGGCGGAGGAACTGCGTGCCAGAGATAATCGGTGCAGCACTATTGAAACCGAACTTCGTCTGGTAATAGTCGAAGGTTAGCCGGACCGCCTTGCTCAGGTACCAGTTGAGACCAAGACCGACCGTCGAGGCTTTTTCGGCGCTAGCCGAGGGAGAGGCCAGAAGCGGAAACGCAGCGTCATCGACCTCAAGCGTCGCGTAACGCGCCGCCACTTCAAAGGCACCCCAGGTGCCGGCCGACCAGTCGAAATTAGTCTTCGGGACCACGCCTGCGTAGGACGAGTCTTCACCGGTCAGAACATAACCAGCCGCCAGTTGCCATGCTTTGTTTTGCAACTCGATCTTAGCGGCGGTGGCGGACGGACGGACATTAACGGTGGACACCACGTACTCACCGATCACGCCGAACGAACCGTTGCGATAGTCAAACTGCGGTGACACCCTCCAGCTCTGGCCATCAGCAACCACAGTCGAGAGATAAGAGAAGAGCGTCTGCTGGCCGTCGGTTTTGTAACCGCCCGTGCGCCCTGTCGCCGTCTTTTCGCGGCCAAGCGAGCCTGAGACGCCGAACGACAAACCCTGCACTAGAGAGCCAGCGGAGTTTTTGAACGGCGAAGCAAAGATACGGGCAACGAGGTCTTTTTCGTTATCGAAATCAGAGTTCGTCGTGCTCGCGCCATCGGCCACGCCACCGAAAACACCAGCCGCGTAATTGATCGCGCCGCCAGCAAGGTCGCCCGTGACGAGAATGCCGGTGTCGCGATTAGGCACCAAATTGGTTACCAGCGAACGCTCGTTGAAGAAGGTCCACGAATCAGACTGGAGCAGTTCAAGCCCGACCGGAGATTTCTGACGTCCGAATTTAAACTGGAACGCCTTATTGATGGTCACTCCAAAATTGGCGTCCACGAGGGAAACACTGTTGCCGCCAAATTCAGGAACAATTTGAAAGGAATAATTTTTTGCGAACGTGCCTTCGCTGACGATACGCGCTCGGCGTAGCACGAAGGAGTTGTTCACCAGCGTGCCGCCGTCGTCCCCAAAAAACAGTCGGGAATCAAGCTGCGCGAGGCCGCGGATTTTAACGGCGTTGGCGCCGTCGGCGGAAGAAAAGATGAACCCTTTGTCGGTCAGCGCGATTTTTGGAGTGGTTTTGGCGGTGGCGGAGGCGTCTTCGTCTTTGAGCTCCTGCTTGCGCTCAATCACTTTGAGTTTCTGGTCAAGCTGGCGGATTTGGTCGCGCAGCGTTTGGAGTTCTTCGTCACGTTGGTCGGCACGAACAACAGTCAGTCCCGTCGTGAGCACAGCAAGAGCCAGCACAGAACGGGCATGGGATCTGAGTAGAGAGGTCATGTATTTTAGTTGAGCTCTGGTCCAGTTGACTGGTTAGCGTTCTTTGCAGCCTCCGATTCGAATCGGTAGGCAAAAATTTCAAGCGCTTGTGTGAGGGCGCAGGATTTCGGTTTTGGCAGAATCGAAACGCGTTTTTTCCGTGCGCTCGATCTGCGTCACTTGGTTGTCGTGGACGACAATTTGCACAACGCCGTAGCGGAGGCTTTCCACCTTGCCACGCACGAGCTGCAGCCATTCAGGTGCAGCTGTTTCGAGAGAGTTATGGGAGAGGATGGCAGACATGGCTTATTCCTAGTTGTTTACTATACTTAGTGGTTTTTATAAGAATAACCCGGAAAGAAAGGGCAAGCCCTATTTTTTTAAATCACTACTCCCTCGAACTAAACCTGCGTTAAACAGACTTTAGTCGATTTATTGGAACCGCTTACAAATAATGTAAGCCTGCCAATTAAACCAATTTTAAGCGCAGGCCATCGTACGCAAACGCGACGCCGGTAGAAAATTTTGCGCCATCACTGACGTGCTCCAAAAGATGCGTCATGTGCGTAAGGTAAGTTTGAGGCGCGGCTATTTCCCGCGCTACTGCGACTGCTTCAGTCACGCTCATGTGCGACGCGTGTGACTCGTATTTTAAGCCGTCCAGCACGACCACGTCTGCCCCTTTCGCAAGTTGTATCGCTTCGCGCGGTACACATTTGCAATCTGTATAGTAAACAAACTTTTTTCCACTGCTGCGTTCGGTAAACGCAAGCCCTAACGTGTTCACACCGCCATGAGGCAACAGCGTCGACTCGATCGTGCCTTGCCCCAGCTCTAGTTTCGTCGGCAAAGTCTGAAGTTTGAACGCCGGGTAACCTTTTACTACGGGGCGTTCCATGATCGCATACGGATACATGGCGAGTACGCGCCCCACGCCTTCGTCCGTCGAATAAACCGGAAGCGCGTTCCCACCGAGCAGATCACAAAAACGACGCAAGTCATCCATGCCTGCGACGTGATCCGCATGACCGTGCGTCAGGATGAACAGGTCGATCCATGTCACCTTATTTTGGATACACTGGAGTCGAAATTCTGGCGCGGCGTCGACCTGGATGTGCAAGCCGTCCATGATAACGTGAACGCTCGCTCGGGAGCGTTTGTTGCGCGGATCTTTTGAAGCGCAAACCGCACAGTCGCACGCGATCAACGGAACGCCCTGAGAAGTACCTGTACCTAGAAAGACGACTTCCATGGGAATAACCAAGGTGAGTCACGGGAAAGCCGCAAGCACAGGCATCGATCATCGTAGCAGCCTCGCCATGCCCGGCGATCAACGGTGTCGAAATCGTCCCTACATTCACACCATCTCGCGATAGACGTCTTTGTGCGGACGGGGAATCACGACGGCGTTCACGAGCATGCCGGCTTCGCCAATCAGGCGGCGGCCGGCGGCCACAGCGGCTTGCACGGAAGCCACATCGCCAGTCATGGTGAAAAAGGCTTTACCGCCCAGCGCCATCGCGAGACGGACTTCGAGCAATTGAACGTTGGCGCTTTTCGCGGCGGCGTCGGCCGCGCGGATGAGTGTGGCGACGTTGAAAGATTCCAAAATGCCAAGTGCGCCTTCTGGCGGTACGACATTGGTTCGGCCTAGCGCGATCAGCACATCCGGGTGGATGTTCGAGATAACAAATTTATCGATCATGACGCCCTTGGCTGCTTCAGCGCCGCTAGAGACTGCGCTCTCGACCGACGAGGTGTCGCCCGCGACGAGCACCATGTACTTGCCCGAACAAATAGACCGCGAGAGATACAACTTCACATTGCCCGCTTTGAGCATCGTGTCCGCCACGAGGAAACCAGCGGCCACGCTGGACATTTCGATCATGCCAATGGAGTTTTCGTTCATACGGTGGAAAATTTCAGGGTTCGCGGGCTCAGACTCGTTCGAGAATAATGGCTTGTTCGGTGACTTCGGCGACAACAGCAGCCACCGGAGCATGAATGCGAGCGCCCAAAGTCTTCTCGACAATTTCGGTGAGTTGCTGGCCAGCCGCAACCCGGTCTCCCGCTTTGACGATGGCAACCGAAGGAGCGCCAGCGCTCTGCTTGAGCATTATAACCAGCCGCTTGAAAGAAATTTCTTTGTCCTGCCAGTGCGCCGGATCGTCGTACTGGGCGATATCGAGTCTCGCCATCAGGCTTTTGATCGGCACGCGACGGCCATCGCGCATCGGATGTACTTCAACGGTGGTCGGACCGGAATACTTGATATTATTCTTGCGCAGTTCGGCCTTCGATTGATCGCAGGCTTCCTTCGGGAAAAGTTCTTCAGGGCAGGCAAACAGCGTACACAGGCCGCAGGAACAGCACATCGCCGCCCAGTCGTTAAAACGTTCCGCGCCGGTGGCAGTGAAGGCCAGCGTACGCATGACCTGGTGCGGCTCGACAGCGTAGCCGAGCAGGAAGCGCGGGCAAAGTTCGGTACAATAGCGGCATTGGTCGCAGGCGGATTTGCCGATGGCGTTTTGTTGCGCGGCGGGCTTCAGCTTGCGCTCCACCACGTGGTGATCACGCGCGAGCACAATCACGCCGCCGGTGGTTTTTGTGACAGGTCGGTCAAAATTGTCGGTCGTTTCTCCCATCATCATGCCGCCGATCGCCATCACGGGATCAGAGACAGTCGCGCCGCCAGCCAGAGCAATGCACTCGCGCAAAGTCACACCAATCGGTACCGTTAAAGTCATCGGTTCGCGCACGGCACCCGCGATAGTAAGGGTTTTGTGTGTAACGGGTTTTCCGTCGGCAGCGGCGGCGATGTTGACGTAGGTCTCCACATTGCAAACGACCGCGCCGACATTGAGCGGAATGCCGCCCGGCGGGATCAACCGACCCGTAGATTCATAAACCAAATCGTATTCGTCGCCCGCCGGATAATAATCGCCAAGCAGGTGGACTTTCACGGCGGTGCCAGCGCATGCGGCTTCAACGGCTTCGACGGCGTGCTTGTTCTTCGCCTTGATGCCCACGATGCCGACCTTCGCGCCGACGGCTTCCATCGCGAGTTGCATGCCGCGGATCATTTCTGCGGCCTGACGCTCCATCACGACCGCATCCTTGTGCAGCAATGGTTCACACTCGGCGCCGTTGGCAATGACCGTGTCGGCCTTGGCCGCAAACTTCACATGCGTGGGAAAACCACCGCCACCGGCGCCGACAACACCGGCTTGTTTGATCTTTTCAACGAGGCTCATGGGTAACGAAGGTCGAAAAGATATGATTGAAGTCCGTCATTTATCAATCCGAAAGGATTTAGTCCCGAAGAATGTGGCTAATATACTTTCCCACTGACAATTATCACTACTTATCGAAGCCAAAAGTCCTGCAATAGAATCAATCATATAGACACAAAAAAACAGCGCCCCATTTCTGGAGCGCCGTCGAATTGAATCTTTGGATACGAGTCGGACTTGGACTTAGTAGTCCATGCCGCCGCCCATACCGCCCATGCCGCCGCCGCCGTGACCGCCGCCGGAAGCTTCTTTCTTCTCCGGGATTTCGGTGATCATGCACTCGGTGGTGAGGAGCAAACCAGCAATCGAAGCTGCGTTCTGCAGCGCGGTGCGGGTAACCTTCGTCGGGTCAACCACGCCGGCTTTGACGAGATCTTCGTATTGGTCGGTGGCTACATTGTAACCAACGTTGCCCTTGCTCGCGAGGACTTCCTTGACGACCACACCACCGTCGACGCCTGCATTGGTGCACAGCATGCGGATGGGGTGTTCGATCGCGCGACGCACGATCTGAGCGCCGAAGGCTTCGTCGCCTTCAAGCTTGAGGGCCTCGATGGCTTTGATGGTACGCAGGAGAGCGACACCGCCGCCGGCGACAATACCCTCTTCAACCGCAGCGCGTGTGGCGTGGAGAGCGTCTTCGACGCGGGCTTTCTTTTCCTTCATTTCAACTTCGGTGGAA
>Ga0302321_100002909_pt1 | contig 14704 bp, 12 predicted proteins | sample Fen_T0_1_FD_202505 | JGI IMG/M metagenome (GOLD analysis project Ga0302321, IMG submission 202505) | Peat permafrost microbial communities from Stordalen Mire near Abisko, Sweden - Fen_T0_1 | ecosystem: Environmental > Terrestrial > Soil > Wetlands > Permafrost | place: Sweden: Abisko...
CGCGTCGATACCGCGATGTACTTGGCCACCGACCCGAAGCCGGGGCAGCAGTCGGTGATGGGCAGATCGTTGTCGACCGTCTTCGGCACACCGACGCACACCACGGGGTACCCGAGCTGCTTGCCGATCTGCGACACCTTGTAAGCGGTGTCCATCGAATCGCCGCCGCCGTTATAGAAGAAGTAGCCGATATCGTGGGCCTTGAAGACCTCGATCAGCCGCTCGTATTCGGCGCGGTTCTGGTCGAGCCCCTTCAGCTTGTAACGCGCGGAGCCGAACGCCCCGCCTGGCGTGTGCCTTAGAGCCGCGATGGCCTTCGCCGATTCGGCGGTCGTGTCGATCATGTCCTCGGTCAGCGCGCCAAGAATGCCGTTGCGGCCGGCGTAGACCTTGCCGAGCTTGTTGCGGTGCTTGCGTGCGGTCTCGATGACACCGCAGGCGCTGGCGTTGATGACGGCGGTCACGCCGCCCGACTGGGCGTAGAAAACGTTCTTCTTCAAGCGACCTCCGAGGCGGTTTTCGAGCGTAGGGGGAGAATACCGCAGCCGCTTCCGGTTTGACGAAGCCAGCAGCCGTCGTTAGCGTAGCCCCGACTTACCTGGAGAACGACATGCGAATCGTCATGCTTGGCGCGCCCGGTTCGGGCAAAGGCACTCAGGCCCAGCGCCTGCAACAGGACCACCAATTGCCGCAGGTCTCGACGGGCGATCTGCTGCGCCGCGCCGTGGCCGACAAGACGCCGCTCGGGTTGAAGGCTAAAGCCACCATGGATGCCGGTGAGCTCGTGTCCGATGAGATCGTGCTCGGCATGATCAAGGAACGCCTTGCCAAGCCTGATGCGAAGCGCGGCTTCATCCTGGACGGCTTCCCGCGCAATCTCGCGCAGGCCGACAGTTTGAACGCCGTGCTTGCCGAGCTCGGTCAGAAGATCGACACGGCCGTGCTCATGGACGTCGACTTCGAGATCCTGATGAAACGCCTGACCGGTCGACGGACTTGCTCGAAGACGGGCCAGGTGCTGAATATCTACTTCTCCGCACCGGCGGAGCTCGAGGCTTGCAAGAAGGCCGGCGGCGAGCTGGTGCAGCGCGACGACGACAACGAAACCACGATCCGCAATCGCCTGCAGGTCTACGAGCGCCAGACAGCGCCCCTGATCGATTACTACCAGAAGCGCAGTCTTCTGAAGACGGTCGAGGCCACCGGCGACGTCAACGACGTATATGCCCGCTTCAAGAAGGCCGTGGGCCTCAAGTAGCGGTTCGAGTATCTGGCCGCCCTATCAGCTCGGCGAGCTCGGCCGCGCGCCAGCCGTGGGTGAGATGTGCCGGCGGCCTGCCCGCGGCCACGGCCACGAGATCGCGCCGCGTTGCGAGAATCTCGGGCTCGATGCGCAGTCTCGCGGCCTGCTGGCGCACTTGCTCCTGTAACCCTTTGACCACGTTTTTATCGGGCGGGGCCTGCGAAGCATTCGCTCGTACCTCGGCCTGCAGATCCGGTTCCGTGTGCGCCGCGACCGCCGCGAGCACCGCGCTGCCGTTGCGAGAGGCGAACTTCTCCGGCACCAGCGCCTCGAGAGCGGCGATGTCGCGCGGCATCTCGGCCGCGATCGTAAGTAGCAGCTCGTCGGTCAGCAGCCAGCGCCGGGGGCGGTCCGAGCGTTGTGCGGCGGCTTCGCGCCAGCGCACGAGCGCGAGCGCCGCGCATTGCCCCGCGAACGGCAGCCCGTGCACGCCTTTCAAGCGGGCCCACACGGTCAGCGTGTCGGCCTCGGGCCGCTCGGCAAGCACACGCGCGCACTCCTCGCCGAGCCACGCGGTGCGGCCGAGCTCATTGAGCTGCGCTTGAAGCCGATCCCACGCGGCCAGCAGGTGGCGCACGTCGTCGAGCGCGTACGCGAGCTCAGGGGCGGGCAGTGGTCGGCGGCTCCAGTCCGTGCGCGCGTAGCTTTCCCCGAGTTCAACGCCGAGCGTGCGTGCGAGCAGCGTCTCGAGGCCCATCTGCGGCGCATTGCCGGTGAGGGCGGCCGCGATCTGTGTGTCGATGAGCTGCGGTGGCATGCGTTGCGTCCGCTGCCAGACGACCTCCAGGTCCTGACGCGCGCTATGCAGTACCCACGCGAAGTCCGGCCGAAACAGCTCGGCATACAAAGGCGAAAGATCGAGAGGCGCTAAGCAGTCGACGCACGCTACGTCGTCGCGTGTTGCGATCTGAATGAGGCATAGCTGCGGATAGTAGGTTTTCTCGCGCACGAACTCGGTGTCCACGGCCGCGAGCGAGGTGCCCTTCAAGGCGGCGACCAGGCGCTCGAGCGTGTCACTCGTGTCTACCCAGCCGATTTCGTTCGCGGTGGTCATCGTCAGTCCTGTGCTATCTCTACCGTGAGCTATTATCCGGCCCCGTGACCGCAGAAACATCCCCGTGCTTCGCCTGATTCCGGTCATCCTGGGTATCACGGTCCACCGGCGTGGCCCGGACGAGCTACCCTCGTCGCCTTTCGTTGTGCTGTTGCTGCTCGGCGCGTCCGAGTGCGCGCAGCTCGTGACCTTGCGGCTCGCGGCGGCTCCGGACGACGCCATTCTCGTGATGCTGCTGTCCGTCGCCATGGACTTCCTGTTTGTGTGGGCCGTGCTCGTCGTGTTCGAGCGGCGCCAGCGCTTCTGGCAGACGATGAGCGCGTTCCTCGGCGCCGGCGTCGTCTTGAACGCGATCAGCGCGCTGTTGGTCGCATGGAATCAATCGCTGCAATCGCCCGCGGACGCAACGACCGCGCCCGAGGTGCTGCTGCAACTGCTGCAGGTTTGGTCCGTCGACATCGGCGGCTTTTTGCTGTCGCGCGCGATCGACCGCCACTACGCGCTCGGCGTTGTGATCATGCTAGGGTACGTGCTGTTGTCGACGAGCCTCCTCAGCACTCTGCTGTTCCCATCGGGCGTCTAATGCGCGTTCACGTTCTCGGCATTTGCGGCACGTTCATGGGAGGAATTGCCGCCATCGCAAAGGAAGCCGGGCACGACGTGTCCGGAGCCGATCAAAACGTCTACCCGCCAATGAGCACGCAGCTGCGTGACCTCGGCATTTCGCTCGTGCAGGGCTACGACGCGGAGATCGACCGAAGCGTCGACCACGTCGTCGTCGGCAACGCGCTGTCGCGCGGCAAACCCGTCGTCGAGGCGTTGCTCGATTCCGGGCGCGCGTATTATTCCGGCCCGCAGTGGCTCTCCGAGCACGTGTTGCGCGATCGTTGGGTGCTCGCGGTCTCAGGCACGCACGGCAAGACCACCACCACCAGCATGCTGGCGTGGATCCTGGAATACGCGGGCTTAAAGCCGGGCTTCCTCGTGGGTGGTGTCCCGAGCAACTTCGGTATTTCTGCGCGCCTTGGAGAATCGCCGTACTTCGTCGTCGAGGCGGACGAGTACGACACGGCGTTCTTCGACAAGCGATCGAAGTTCGTGCACTACCGGCCGCGAACCCTGATCGTCAACAACATCGAATACGACCACGCGGACATTTTCGCGGACGTCGATGCGATCCTTTGGCAGTTTCATCAGTTGCTGCGCACGGTGCCGCGCAGCGGCTTGATCGTCGCGAATGCAGTCGACGCGAACATCGATCGCCTGCTTTCGCGTGGCGTGTGGACACCGCTCACGCGGTTCAGCGCACGCGATCGCGGAGCGCAATGGTGGGGCAACTACGACTCCGTCGGCGAGCGGTCACGCGTGAGCGTCGTGAAGGAGGGCGTCGCGGTCGGCAGCGCCACCGTGCCCCTGCTCGGCGTGCACAACCTCGAGAACGCACTCGCGGCGATCGCGGCCGCAGGGCACGTCGGTGTCGCGCCCGATGTCGCGCTCGCCGCGCTCGCGCAATTCAAAGGGGTCAAACGTCGCCTCGAGCTTCGCGGCACGTTCGGCGGTATCGCGCTGTACGAAGACTTCGCGCACCACCCCACAGCGATCGCCACCACGCTCGCCGGGCTCAAGAGCCGTGCCGGGGCGAAGCGAATCGTCGCCGTCATGGAGCCGCGCTCGAACACGATGCGCATGGGCGTGCATGGTGACGCGCTGGCACAGTCGTTCGCGGTCGCAGATCGCGTGTTCGTGCTCGGCGGTTCTACGCTCGGCTGGGACCCAGCCGACACGCTCGCGGCAGTGGGCTCGCGTCTCGTCGTCACGACCGACGTTGATGCGTTGCTGAAAGGCCTGCTCGCCGAGCTCGCGGCCGGCGATCAGGTCGTGTTGATGTCGAACGGCAGCTTCCAGGGCCTGCCCGCGCTGCTGCAGGGCGAGCTGGAAAAACGCCATGCCGCTTCTTGAGCGGCGGTCGGTCGTCTGAGTGCGCCATGAGCGGCGCGCTGCCCTTGTTTCCGCTGAAGACGGTGTTGTTTCCGGGCGGGCCGCTTGCGCTGCGCATCTTCGAACCGCGCTATGTCGACATGGTGGCGCGCTGTATGCGGGGCCCGAACCGCTTCGGTGTGGTGGCGATTCGCGAGGGCGAGGAAGTCGGGGCCGCGTCGATGTACCAAGTCGGTACTACGGCAGAGATCGTCGACTGGCATCAGGAGGAGGGCGGGATGCTCGGCATTCTCGCCACGGGCAGACAGATTTTTCGGCTCGGTGCGACGAGCCGCCAGCCCGATGGGCTGTATGTGGGCGAGATCGAGCTGCTGCCGAATGAGCCCCCGCAGTTGCTGCCACCCGAGCACGTGCCGCTGTTGGCGTTGCTGAAGCGCGTGCTCGAGGGTGTGCCGCTGTATCGGAGCGTAGAGCCTTCCTTCAACAACGCCGTCTGGATCGCGGCCCGGCTGGTCGAAGTCTTGCCGCTTGGGCTCGCTTTGAAGCAGTCGCTGCTCGAAGCCCCGGACGCGCTGACCCGGCTCGACCGCCTCGCGGCGGATCTCGCAAAAGGTCAGGCTGGCTCGTGATAGGCTTCGCAGCCGACGCGAGCGGTTGCTCGAGCCCTAAGACGAAGACCTGACCCGTGAAGACTTACATGTGCTTGATCTGTGGCTTCATCTACGACGAAGCCAAAGGCCGCCCGGAGGAAAGCATTCCTGCCGGCACCAAATGGGCCGACATCCCTTTGTCTTGGCGCTGCCCCGACTGCGGGTCCGGCAAGGAAGACTTCGAGATGACCGAGGTCTAACGAACCTCACTGCAGGCGCACGGCTGGGTGGCCGCGTGCCTTCAGCATGTCGATGACGTTGTCGCGGCCGACGAGGTGCAGGGCGCCGACGACGACAAGGTAGTGTCTTCCGTCCCCCAACATGCGCTCGAGCGGTTCGACCCACGAGGCGTTGCGGTTCTTTACCAGCGTTTCGTAGAGCCCCGGGAACGCCTTGAAGTCGGCCAGCAGCCCCTCGCTCAACGTCTCGAGGTGGCCTTCTCGCCACGCGGCCGCGAGTTTCGCCATCTCGGTGCTCGCGTCGTCGAGCTCGTTCAACGTTTGCTCGAGCATGGCCTGCTGCGATGCCGGTGGCAGCGCGTCGAAGATTCCGATCTGCAGCTCGAGGGTCTCGAGCCCTATGATGGGCTTGTGCGCTTCGTGCGATTTTCGCAGCAGGTATTGCTCGAGACCGCGTTCGCCCTCGAAGCCGAACTTGCGCATGCCCTGATCCAGGATCGCGATCGACAGGAACCAAGGCTCGAAGCGTTCGAGCAACGAGAGGTCGATGCCCATCGCGCGCGTGCGTTGCTCGGCCAGCTGGTAGACCTTCGGATCCACGACATCGCGTAGCACCCTGCCCGGCGGCAGCATGGCGGCGCGCATGATGGTGGCCTGTTGCGTGGCGGGATCCGTCGCGTCGAGATCAAGCTCCATGATGAGTGCGTCGGAGCGCTCGAATAACTTGTCGATCGTGGCGGGCAATGGGTAGTCGGTGGCACGCAGCACGTGCATGGACCCGAGGAACGTGATGTCGCCGCCCTGCTTGCCCGAGATACGCCACGCAGCCGGGTCGGCCGCCGCGGTGCCCGCCGTGCAGAGCGCAGCGGCAAGCGCGAGCAACGCGCCGATCAGCCGGCTTTGGGAACCCATGCCACCTCGGTTTCGATGTGGCCGTCCGCGTGCAGCTCGAGCCAGCGCAGACCGGGCGGGCGTTCGTCGAGTGCGAAGAAGTCGCTGTGCGGCAGGAACTGCGCACAGGTAGAAGGTGTGCTCATGAACCGCAGACCGTTGCGCTCCTGGTCGTGCGCTTGGTGCACATGGCCGCACACGACGCCCCGCACCTCCGGGTGCGCGTCGATGATCTGCCAAAAGTCTTTCGCGTCGCGCAACGCCACACCGTCGAGCCAAATGCTGCCCATCGGCAACGGGTGATGATGCATGGCGACCAGCACGTGCTGGCCCACGTGCGCGCTGAGTGCTTTGCGCAGGCCCTGCAAGCGTGCGGGCCCGAGGCCGCCCGCGTCTTCGCCCGCAAGGAACGTGCTAAGCAGCACGATCGACCACGGGCCGTGTCGTAGCTCCCCGCCGAATTGGAACGATCCACTGTTCAAGAGCTCGCCCATGAGCTTGGGATCGTCGTGATTGCCGGGGATCGTCAGCACGGGCACGCCGAGAGGTTCGAGCGTTGCACGAAACCGTTCGTAACCGGCCCGACTTTCATCTTGGACGATGTCGCCGGTGGCGAGAACGATGTCGGCCGGCCACCGCCGGTCGCGCCGCACGTGATTCAGCACAGCGAGCAGCGTTTCGTAGGTCGTCACGCCTCGCATGCGACTGTCGGCCGTCGCATGCAGGTGCGTATCGCTGATCTGCAGCACGGTGACGACAGAGTCCGGTCGGCGCTGGGTCATGCGGCGGGCGAGTTCGAAGACGACTTATGTGAGGTTCGATCATACCTGCAAAGCCGCGTTCCGATCGGGGCACTGGCTCACAGAAGCCCCGGCGTTGCACCTCCTGTTCCCGTTAGGCGACAATCGCCGTTCGTCCGCGCACTTCCACGCTCCCATTGCACGGGTCGCCGCCGAGCGGTCCAGGCACAGTAATTCGAACAACAACGCCATGGCCCTCCGCAGCGACAACGCGGCTCCCGCATCCCGACCCCCGCGGCGGCGTCTCGCCAATGCGATCCGTGTGCTGTCGATGGACGCGGTCGAGGCGGCCAAGTCCGGGCACCCGGGCATGCCGATGGGCATGGCCGACATCGCGGAGGTGCTGTGGAACGACTACTTGAGGTTCAACCCCGGCAATGGTCATTGGTGGGGTCGCGACCGGTTCGTGCTGTCGAACGGCCATGGCTCGATGCTGCTGTACTCGGTCGCGTACCTGACGGGCTATCCGCTCGGCATCGACGAGATCAAGAATTTCCGTCAGCTCGGCTCGCGGGCCGCAGGCCACCCCGAGCGCGAGCTCGAAATCGGCATCGAGACCACGACCGGCCCACTAGGTCAGGGCCTCGCGAATGCAGTCGGTATGGCGCTGGCGGAGAAACATCTCGCGGCTGAGTTCAACCGGCCCGACTTGAGCCTCGTCGATCACTACACGTATGCGTTTCTCGGCGACGGTTGCTTGATGGAAGGCATCTCGCACGAGGCCTGCAGCTTTGCTGGCACGCACAAGCTCGGCAAGCTGATCGCGTTCTACGACGACAATGGCATTTCAATAGACGGCGACACGCGCGGCTGGTTCACGGACGACACGCCGAAGCGTTTCGAGGCGTACGGTTGGCACGTAGTGCCGCACGTCGACGGCCACGACGCCGCCGCCATTCGCCAGGCAATCGATGCGGCGCGCGCGGACACCGGGCGGCCGTCTTTGATCTGCTGCAAGACGATCATCGGCTACGGTGCGCCGAACGTGCAGGGCACTTCGGCCACGCACGGCGCCGCGCTCGGCGCGGCTGAAGTGGCCGCGGCCCGCAAGAATCTCGGCTGGGACGAGCCGCCGTTCGTGATCCCGGCGGACGTCAAAAATGCCTGGGACGCGCGGTCGCGCGGTGAGCAGCTCGAAGTGGACTGGCAGGCACGGTTCGCCGAGTATCGCAGCGCGTACCCCGATCTCGCCGCCGAGTTCACGCGGCGCATGGACGGCGAGTTGCCGTCGGCGTGGCGCGAGCACGCGGACAAGGCGATCGCCGGTATCGCAGCCGCGGGGAAGGTCATGGCCACGCGTAAAGCGTCGCAGTCCGCGCTCGAAGCGTTCGCGCCAGTGCTCCCGGAGTTCGTGGGCGGCTCGGCCGACCTCACGGGCTCGAACAACACGCAGCATAAATTCTCGAAGCCGCTGACTCCGGCGAACCCCGGTGGCGACTACATCCACTACGGCGTGCGCGAGTTCGGCATGGCCGCGATCATGAACGGCATGGCCGCGCACGGTGGCATCGTGCCGTACGGCGGCACATTCCTCGTGTTCTCCGACTATGCGCGCAACGCGCTGCGCATGGCATCGCTGATCGGCCTGCAGAGCATTTTCGTGTTGTCGCACGATTCGATCGGCCTCGGCGAGGACGGGCCCACGCACCAGCCGATCGAGCACCTCATGAGCTTGCGCGTGATGCCGAACATGGAGCTGTGGCGTCCCGCGGATACGGTCGAGACGGCCGTTGCGTGGCGCGCGGCGATCGAGCGGCGCACGGGACCTACCAGCATCGTGCTCACGCGGCAGGACCTGCCGCACGTGCAACGCACGGCGGAGCAAGTCGAGTTGATCGCTCGCGGCGGCTACATCGTTTCGAGCAGTGCGGCGGCGCCGGCGCTGACTCTCATCGCCACGGGATCGGAGCTACAGCTCGCCGTCGGTGCGGCGCGAGTGCTCGAGCAGTCGGGCGTCGCGGTGCGCGTTGTGTCCATGCCGTGCACGCAGGCGTTCGACCGCCAGAGCGAGGAATACCGAAGCCATGTGTTGCCGGCAAGCGGAGCGCGGCTCGCAATCGAAGCCGGCGCAACCATGGGCTGGTGGCGATACGTCGCTGGCCGTGGCACCGTGATTGGGATCGACCGGTTCGGCCATTCCGCGCCGGCGAAAGCCCTGTTCGAGCACTTTGGCTTTACGGTGGACGCCGTCGTCGACGCCGCCAAGCGCTTGCTCTAGTCTTTTTCGTTGTCGTCAGGCCTGTCTAGGGAGGCATCATGCCCGTGAAAGTAGCAATCAACGGCTATGGCCGTATCGGTCGCAATATCCTGCGCGCGCTCTACGAAGGTAAGCGTCGCCACGAGATTCAAATAGTGGCCATCAACGACCTCGGTGATGCCAAGACCAACGCTCATCTGACGCGTTACGACACGGCACATGGGCCGTTCCCGTTCAAGGTGGGTGTCGACGGCGACAGCCTCGTCATCGACGGCGACCGCATCAAAGTGTGTGCGGAGCGCGATCCGTCGAAGCTGCCGTGGGGCGCACTCGGCGTGGACATCGTGCTCGAGTGCACCGGGCTCTTCACGACGAAGGACAAAGCCGGCATGCACCTGAAGGCGGGCGCCAAGAAAGTCATCATCTCGGCGCCGGGCGGCAAGGACGTGGACGCCACGATCGTCTACGGCGTGAACCACAAGGTGTTGAAGGCGAGCGACACGGTCATCTCGAACGCGTCGTGCACGACGAACTGCCTGGCGCCGATCGCGAAAGTGCTGCACGAATCCGTCGGCCTCGTGCGCGGCATCATGACCACGGTGCATGCGTACACAAACGATCAGGTGTTGACCGACGTTTATCACAGCGATCTGCGCCGCGCCCGTTCAGCCACGCATAACATGATTCCGACGAAGACTGGCGCCGCCGCGGCCGTGGGCCTCGTGCTGCCGGAGCTCGACGGCAAGCTCGACGGCTTCTCGGTTCGCGTGCCGACAATCAATGTGTCGCTCGTGGATTTGACGTTCGAGCCCGGGCGCGCGACGACCGTGAAAGAGATCGACGAAGTGATGAAGAAGGCGAGCCAGGGTGCGTTGAAAGGCGTGCTCGAGTACGTCGACGAGCCGCTCGTGTCGAGCGACTTCAACCACAATCCCGCGTCGTCGTTGTACGACTCGAGCCTGACGAAGGTCATCGAAGGCAAGCTCGTGAAGGTCTGCTCGTGGTACGACAACGAGTGGGGCTTCTCGAACCGGATGCTCGACACGACGCTCGCGCTCGCGGCCGCGAAGTAGTTTAGCTATGGCGCTCGCCGTCAAACGCATGGCGGATCTGGCACTGCGCGGCAAGCGCGTGCTGATTCGCGAGGATCTGAACGTCCCGGTCAAGAACGGCAAGATCACGAGCTTGGCCAGGCTCGAAGCGGCGCTGCCGACGTTGCGTGCCGCGCTCGATGCGGGCGCGCGCGTCATGGTGATGTCACACTTGGGCCGGCCGAAAGAGGGCAAGATCGATCCTGCGGCGTCCCTGGCGCCCGTGGCGGCAAAGCTCGGCGAGATGCTGGGCCGCAACGTGCCGCTCGCCGCCAATTGGCTCGACGGAGTGTCTCTCAAGGACGGCGAGCTCGTGCTGTGCGAGAACGTGCGCTTTGAAGTTGGCGAGGAAGCCGACGACGACAAGCTCGCGAAACGAATGGCCGCGCTTTGCGATGTGTTCGTCATGGACGCATTCGGCACCGCGCATCGCGCGCAGGCCAGCACGAACGGCGTCGCTCGCTTCGCGCCGGTCGCGTGTGCGGGCCCGTTGCTCGTTGCCGAGCTTGAGGCACTGGCCGCGGCGCTGCAGGCGCCGAAGCGGCCGCTGGTTGCCATCTTGGGTGGTTCGAAAGTTTCGACCAAGCTCGAAGTGCTGCAGTCGCTGTCTTCGCAAGTCGACGAGCTGATCCTGGGCGGCGGCATCGCAAACACCATTCTCGCGGCATCCGGCGCGCCGGTCGGCAAATCGCTGTACGAGAAGGACATGCTCGACTTCGCGAAGAAGCTTTTGAACGGTGGGTTCGGCAAAGCGAAGATTCCGCTGCCCGTCGATGTCGTCGTGGCGCCGAGCTTGGACGCCGGCGTGCGCGGCACTATCAAGAAGGTCGGCGCCGTGGGCGCCGATGACATGATCCTCGACATCGGCCCGCAGACGGCGGATCTCTATGCCACGCGGCTCGCCAGCGCCGGCAGCATCGTGTGGAACGGCCCCGTGGGCGTGTTCGAGAATCCGGAGTTCGCGGCCGGCACGCAGCGTATTGCCGAGGCGGTTGCCGCGAGCCAAGCGTTCTCGATCGCCGGCGGCGGCGACACGCTGGCCGCGATCGAGCAATTCGGCGTGGGCGACAAGATTTCGTATGTCTCGACGGGCGGCGGCGCGTTCCTCGAGTTCCTCGAGGGCAAGAAGTTGCCTGCCGTCGCGACGCTGGAGCAACGCGCCGCGGGAGGCTGAAGCCGTGCCAGGCGAACTTTCCCCGCGCCAACTGCTCGAGCTCGCGTTCACTACTGCCTCCCAAGCTGCGGCGCCTTCCGTGTGCCTGCCGCCGGCGCTCGTCGGCATGCAGCGGCGGCCAGCGGTCGTGCTCGGTGCGGGTAAAGCCGCGGCATCGATGGCCGCTGCGTTTCACGCTCACTGGGGCGCGCCCGTGCGCGGCTTGGTGGTCACTCGCTACGAGCACGGCCTTGTGCCGGGCGAGCAGTGTGGTGGCGTCGAGGTCGTCGAAGCCGGCCACCCTTCGCCGGACGGCGCGAGTCTCGCGGCAGGCGAGCGTTTGCTGTCGCTCGCGGCCGGCGTGCGTCGCGACGAGACATTGATTTGTTTGATTTCGGGCGGCGGCTCGTCGCTCGCGTCGCAGCCCTTGCCCACGATCTCGTTCGAGCAGAAGCGCGCCGCCGCAAACTTCCTGATGCGGCAGGGCGCGGACATTCGCGAGATCAACTGCGTCCGCAAGCATCTGTCGCTCCTGAAGGGCGGGCGGCTTGCGGTTGCCGCGCATCCAGCGCCAGTCGCCACGTTCGTGATCTCCGACATTCCGGGCGACGACGTCGGCGCAATTGCGTCGGGCCCCACGATCGCGGACTCGACGACGCAGCAAGACGCGTTCGCGATTCTCGAGAAGTACCGCTATCCGAAAGTCGCCGAGCTCGTGCCTGTGCTGGGCGATCCGCAATGGGAAACGCCAAAACCTGGCGACCCCGCGTTCGCCGGCGACTCCGTGCACCTGATTGCAACGGCGGCCACCGCCATCGCGGCCGCGGCGCGGCTGCTGCGGGAGCGCGGCTACGCAGTGTTACAGCTCGGCGACGATCTCGACGACGAAGCGCAGGCGCTCGGTCGTGAGCACGGGCGCCTGGCGAAACGTATGCGCGCCGAGGGCGAACGCGTGGCGATCCTATCCGGTGGCGAGACACGCGTCGTGCTTGGCGAGGGCGGCGGCCGAGGAGGGCGTAATACCGAGTACGCGTCGGCGCTCGCGCTCGAGCTCGACGGCGAGCCCGGCGTGTACGCGCTCGCGGCGGACACCGACGGTATCGACGGCCACGGCGACCACGCGGGCGGCATAGTCGTCCCCGAAATGCTGGCGCTCGGCCGGGCGCGGGGCTTGTCTCTCGCCGCGCTACTGGCGCAGCACGACAGTTACAGTTACTTTGACGCGTGTGGATTGCTGGTGCGAACCGGCCCCACGCGAACCAACGTCAACGACTTCAGATTAATACTTTGCGAAAACCAACACGACGCACCGCAACTTTAGTACCCGAAACAGGTCCCGAGGACTTACGGCGACGCACCAAAATAGTCGCCACGCTGGGTCCCGCGACCGACAACGCCGCCGTCATAGAGAAGCTGATTCTCGCTGGCACGGACGTTTTCCGAATCAACTTCTCGCATGGCACGGCGGCCGATCAGGCGGCGCGAGTAACCATGGTGCGAGAGGTCTCGGCTCGAGTTGGCCGGCACATCGGCATCATGGGCGACCTCCAGGGCCCGAAGATCCGCGTCGAGTCGTTCAAGAATGGCCCGATCATGCTGAATGAAGGGGCCGAGTTCGTACTCGATACGGCGATGGATCCGAACGGCGGCGACGAGCACGCGGTCGGTTGCGCCTACCGCAATCTGACACAGGACGTCGAGCCCGGCGACAACCTGTTGCTCGATGATGGTTTGATCGTGCTCGGGGTTCAGAGCGTCGAAGGCACGCGCATTCATTGCCTCGTGAAGCAGGGCGGCAAGCTTGCCGATCACAAAGGCCTGAACAAGCAGGGTGGCGGGCTCTCGGCGCCGGCGCTGACGGACAAAGATCGCCGCGACGTCGAAGCCGCCGCGCGCATGAGCCTCGACTTCGTGTCGGTATCGTTTGCGCGCAATGCGGGCGACATCGAGGAGGCGCGGGCGTTGTTGCGCGCCGCGGGCGGGCAAGGGCACATCGTCGCGAAGATCGAACGCGCCGAGGCCGTGGAGAACATCCGCGACATCATCGACGCGAGTGACGTGATCATGGTGGCGCGCGGCGATCTCGCCGTCGAAGTCGGTTACGCATCGATGACGGGGTTGCAGAAGGGCCTGATCCGCCTCGCACGCGCGCGCAACAAGGTGTGCATCACGGCCACGCAGATGCTCGAGTCCATGATCAATTCGCCGTCACCCACTCGTGCCGAGGTCTCGGACGTGGCGAATGCCGTCATGGACGGCACCGACGCGGTGATGCTCTCGGCGGAGACCGCCGTTGGCAAATTCCCCGTGCGCGCAGTGCAGACGATGGCGGAGCTGTGCGTTGGCGCAGAGAAGCACGAGACATTCCGGCGCGCGGCCAACTACAGGCTCGAGGACGTGTTCGCGCACGTCGACGAAGCGATCGCCATGGCGGTCATGTACGTCGCCAATCACCTCGAAGTGCGCGCCATCATTGCCTTGACGGAGTCCGGCTCCACGCCACAGTGGATGTCGCGCGTGCGGTCCGACATTCCGGTATTCGCATTCACGCGCCACGAGGGCACGCGCAGGCGCGTGAGCATGTACCGCGGCGTGTATGCCGTGGCGTTCGATGTAGAAAGCTCCGACCCCGCCGTCGTGCAGCAGAGTGTGTTCGATGCATTGCTGCAGGCGGGCGCCGTAAGCCCTGGTGAGCTGGTGCTGCTGACAAAGGGCGATCAGCAAGGCGTATCCGGCCGCACGAACGCCATGCAGATTCTGACCGTGCCAGGCGTACCCGCCGCCCGCTAGCCGGCGAGTGCCTGACGGCAAGCACAAAGCCCTCGTTCTGCCTGGCGCCGGCGCGCGCGGCGCTTACCAGGTGGGTGTGCTGAAGGCTGTCGCACGGTTGCTCCCGCCCGGTGCGCCGAATCCGTTCGCGATCATTGCGGGCACTTCGGCCGGCGCCATCAATGCCGCGGTGCTCGCCGGCCGTGCGGCGAACTTCGAGCGCGGCGTAGCTGAAATGGAGCAGGTGTGGGCTAACTTCCACGCCAACCAGGTTTATCGCACCGACGCCTTGGCGATGCTCAAGTCGAGTCTGCGCTGGGTCGCGGCGCTCGTGTTCGGCGGCCTTGGCGTCAGCAATCCACATTCGTTGCTCGACAACGCTCCGCTCCGCGAGCTCCTCGAGCGCAACGTGCGGTTCGCGGCCATTGCGCGTGCAATCGACCAAGGCCAGCTCGATGCGGTCGCCGTGACGGCGTCGGGTTACGCGACGGCGCGCTCGGTTACTTTCTTTCAGGGCCGCCCGGAGCTGAAGCCATGGGTGCGCGTGCGCCGCATCGGCCGGCCGGCGCGGATCGACATCGATCATCTGATGGCGAGTGCCGCCGTGCCGTTCGTATTCCCGCCGGTGCGCATCGGCGGCGAATACTACGGCGATGGCTCCATGCGGCATCGCGCACCG
>Ga0302321_100002911_pt1 | contig 14702 bp, 15 predicted proteins | sample Fen_T0_1_FD_202505 | JGI IMG/M metagenome (GOLD analysis project Ga0302321, IMG submission 202505) | Peat permafrost microbial communities from Stordalen Mire near Abisko, Sweden - Fen_T0_1 | ecosystem: Environmental > Terrestrial > Soil > Wetlands > Permafrost | place: Sweden: Abisko...
CCCTATCGCTCATAGTCACCCGATTGAGGTACATGGGCTGACAGAGATGGAAGGTCACGACTTCTGGCTTAAGCAGGACTACGCCATTTTACAACATTGTAAATTGATGTTCGTCTACAAGCTTCCCGGTTGGACCATGAGTAGAGGGGTAGCTGCTGAGATTGCCTTCTGTTCCAAGCACAACATCGAGATCAAGTACATTGAGTTCGAAGACAACTGCAAACTGGTAGCAGCATAATGGGACGATATCGGAAGTTGACAGAAGAAAATGTACAGTTCCTTCGGGAACATGTTAAAGAAAAGACTCTGAAGGAATGGGCGCTCTTCTTCGATACCTCGAGCCTCACAATCTTCAACGCTATCCACGGAAAGGAAGCTTATGCAAGTAAGACCGGAGAAGTGGTGGTCAAGGGACCACAGGCTTAACCCGTGGGAATGGCCCGCCTACTTGACAGACATCTACCGGGTCTTCCCGAGGGTGATCTTCTTACTGGCAACGTTCATGGTAATGAAGATGGGGTTGTGGTACATGTACACCCTCTTACCGTTGGAAAGGACTGCCGAAGTCTCAGCCTTTGTGGCAGTATGTGTAGGTGCTTGGACGAAACTTATGGACTACTACATGCAAAGAGGGAATGATTGGAGCAAACGATTACTCATAAATGGAGGAGAGGCTAGTGTTTCCACTGGTACCAATAGCGTTACAATTTCTCAAGGCTAACTGGATTCCTATTGCGATAGGGGTTGCATGTTTGGCCTTGTTGGGGTACATTAAGGTATTGCATTTGGAGATAGACCACTACAAGGCTAAGTCAGTACAGATGCAGTTGGCGATCGACGCAGCAGCAACTAAAGAAAAACAGTTGGAAGTAGCGGCTGAACAGATCTCCACCAAGTATCATGAGTCTCTGGCTAACCAGTTCAAGTTGCAGGATGCAGCAGGTGCTGCTGTTCACGAAAGGATTACCAAGAATGCTGAAGCTAATAGCACTCACATCAGTTCTGATATTGTCAGCCTGTTCAACAGTAGTAAGCCCACCCTTGTCATCAAAGACCCTGCCGCAACCAAGCAAGGAAATGATGCAAGAGCCAGCCCCAATACAGACGATTCCGAACCAGCCACCCAAGCCTACGAACACACGTTAGCAGAACTGTTGGATGTATCAGCAAGCAATGATAAAAACCACGCCAAGTGTATTGACACAGTACATGAGTGGCAGAACTTTTGGACGGACTATACTATGAACTACAAGGCAGCAGCAACACAATGAGCCACATGGACATCCTCTTGGAACGACTGCGTGGATTTGAAGAAACACACTTGATGGAGTTGCTTGATCTTACCTCTGGTGAGTTGGTTGATAGATTTCGTGATGTGATCTTTCAGAAGCGTGAGCAACTCTATGGAGAGGTAGAGTTGTTCTGTGAGCCAGAAGATGATGAAGAAATCTTCTCCGATAACCGTGAATCTAATTTTGAAATGGGAGATTACTCAGATGCCGAAGATCAATAAAGACCAGAAAGATACATTGCAAAGTTTGGTACCACCTATGGTAGGTGACATTGATCCAGTCCAACACCTGAAGAATATGGAAGTTGTAAACAAGGTTAGAGACCAGATTGAGAATGGACACGTCTTTGTCTCCAAAGATGCGGCAGGGATTAAGGGAGAGGTAGATGTCCTCTTTGCAGCAGCTCAGGCTGAAGTTATGATGGAAGAACAACCTATTGACAAACCGAACGAGACTCTTTAATGAACCAGTTTCAAGAGTTCATTCATCTGAGTAGGTATGCTAGGTTTCTGGAAGAGAAGCAACGTAGGGAGACTTGGGAGGAGACGGTTACTCGTTATGTGAAGTTCTTTAGCGATCGTAGCGATCTCTACCCAAGTCAACTGGTGTATGATCACATCCTTGGAATGGAAGTAATGCCTAGCATGAGGGCACTGATGACGGCTGGTCCCGCCTTGGATAGGGACAACATGGCAGGGTATAACTGTGCTTATGAAGCGATCGAAGATACTCGAGACCTTGATGAGATAGCTTATATCCTGTTGTGTGGAACTGGAGATGGGTTCTCGGTTGAACGCCAATGGATTAATAAACTACCGGAGTTACCTGATGAATTTCACAAGACTGAAACAACCATTGTGGTCTCGGATTCTAAGATTGGTTGGGCTTCGGGGTTCAGGGAACTTATTTCCCTACTCTACGCTGGAAAGCTTCCCTCTTGGGACCTATCTAGACTTCGACCTGCCGGTTCGAGACTCAAAACTTTTGGTGGACGCGCTTCAGGACCGGGGCCTCTCGACGATCTCTTCCGATTCACTGTCAATCTATTTCTCTCGGCTAAAGGAAGAAAGTTTAATTCGGTGGAAATTCACGATCTGGTCTGCAAAATCGCGGACGTTGTGGTTGTTGGAGGCGTCCGTAGGTCCGCCCTATTATCACTATCTAACCTTACTGACGAGCGGATGCAGCGAGCTAAAGCAGGACAGTGGTGGGAACAGCATGGACAAAGAGCTTTGGCAAACAATAGTGTGGCTTATACAGAAAAACCAGATGTGGGAATTTTCTTAAGAGAATGGAGCAATCTATATGATTCAAAATCAGGTGAGAGAGGATTCTTCAACCGAAATAGTGCAAAAGCTACAGCGAAAGCTACAGGACGTCGCGATCCTAATCACGAGTTTGGAACGAATCCTTGCGGGGAAATCATCCTCCGATCTCACGGACTTTGTAACCTTTCGGAAGTGGTTGTACGAAGCACAGATGGTTTCAATGACCTTAGACGCAAGGTTGAAGTGGCTGCGATCATTGGAACATTTCAGTCCACCCTTACCAATTTCCGGTATGTTAGATCCATTTGGAAAAAGAACGCCGAAGAGGAACGACTCTTGGGAGTTTCCTTAACAGGTATAATGGATCATCCTATCTTAGGAGGGATGTCAGATGAAGCCGACCTTAGTCAATGGCTTAACGATCTTAAACAACATGCCATCGCCACCAATCAAGCTTGGGCTGATCGGTTGGGGATTAACCATAGTGTTGCTGTTACTACAATTAAGCCAAGTGGGACAGTTTCACAGCTTGTGGATTCATCTAGTGGTATACACCCTCGCTTCAGCAAGTACTATTTGCGTAGTGTGCGGGCTGATAACAATGATCCACTATGCCGATTCATGGTCGAAAAAGGGTTTGCCCACGAAGTGGACGTTACCAAACCAGATCACACAACAGTATTCTACTTCCCTGTCCGAGCGCCAGAAGGAAGTGTTAGAAGTAATGATCTTACAGCTATCGCGCAACTCGAACACTACCTTATTTACAAAAAGCACTGGTGCGAACACAACCCTTCAATCACAGTTTACATTGGGGAAGATGAATGGATGGATGTGGGAGCATGGGTATATGGACACTTCCATGAAATTGGAGGAATTGCCTTCCTACCTCGAGATAATGGAATATATCGGCAGGCACCTTATACGGAAATAACAAAGGAGGAGTATGAAGAACTTAAAGGAAAAGTTCCAGAAGTGGACTGGACAGAACTCAGAGAAACCGACGACCAAACAACAGGATCTCAAGAGCTGGCTTGTACATCTGGATCGTGCGACATTCTATGATGATGGGTTCTGCTTTACGTTGGTGTGTAATGACGATCAGGAAGGGGTTGTGGCTAATGCTTGTTTTGGGGAGTTTCTAGATGTCGACACAAGCTTGGGGTATTAGAGTACTAGCATCATTTTCAGCCTGTGTCTTAGGGTTTGCTTGGGGACCTCACTACTTCAGGTTCTATGTGGGTCCCTTCGCACTAGATTTGTTTTGGGGGTATGTAGATGACGATGATGAATAACCCTGATTGGGAGGTACAGAATGTCAATAACCTTAGGTCCTCTCTTAAGTTCACCTTGGCCGAAGAAGGAGGATATGTCAATGATCCACGAGACCCCGGTGGAGAAACAAAATGGGGAATCAGCAAAAAGTCCTATCCACTTCTTGACATTAAGAACCTCACTCCAGAAACAGCAAGTAATATCTACTGCAAGGATTATTGGCTCGCAAGTGGAAGTGACAGTCTCCCTTGGCCTCTGTGTGCTGTGGTCTTCGATACGGCAGTCAATTGTGGTGTCTCACGAGCGGTTGGTTGGTTGCGAGATTCTCCCAACCAGAGTGCCACAGATTACATTCGTAGACGAAAGCAATATTATCTTGATCTTTGCCAAAGAAATCCGTCTCTTAACAAATTCGCGTGGGGATGGATGTCTCGTCTTGGAAGACTTCAGAAGTTAGTAGACACACCTGTTACTTCTGTTTAGTTCGGATCAGATCATTGCGGAGGTCTCGTATCTCTGCTTTGATCTCGTCCTTATTGTCCTTCATCACACCTTTGATGTCTGCAACTATCTTGTCTTGTCGGTTATCTTGAGCTACATTTTCCGACTTATCATCCTGTCTATGTTGACTGGCTTCTAACTGAAGTGCAGCAATGTCCCGAGAGTTGATTCTCGTATCACTCTTCACGTCATACCAAGCCCCTACTCCGCCAAGTATTGCCATGACTACGACTCCAATGTTAGCTATGTTCACTGACCAATCGGGCTTGAATATGACTGCCATTATTACATTCCTCCAAGATTTTTTTGTTGAGTAACGTCATTCAACTGCATTGCAGGTTTCTCCGTGAGTATCTTCAACAAATCCCTCAGATGTTGACTGACTACTCTACGCTCCATCTCCTTCATAACACCTTCTTTGATGGAATCTCCATCCAACCCACGGTTAGCATTAACCGCTTTGTTGATTAGACGGGCAGCATCATCAAATGGATTCAATCCTACCATCGCATCGGTTATCTTCTGAATCTGTTCCTGTCTCCAAGTAGCATCCATAGCATTGTTGTACTTATAGAGACTGTCGATGGTTCGACGTTCCTTCTCCGTGATGGACAATGCTCCAGTTGTCTTATAGATCATCTCCTCTTGGGGAGTTCTATAGGTAGAAGCACCAAAGTTAGTAGCATTGGGGACGTTCTGTCCCATCCCTTGTTTCTGTTGGATCAACTGCTCGATCCAAGGAATAGCAAGGTTCGGAGCCAACGATCTAGAAGCAGCATAGACCGCTTCCATATTGGCACCCTTATCTCCCATCCCATTCAATAGTTCGCGGGCCAGTACCCCGGTATGCCAAGCCACAGAAGCACCGGGAAGTGCTGCCATCTCCGTCATCGCAGGTGCGTTCAATGATGCCCCAATGTCGAATCCCAAAGCCTTACCCAACGTTCCATAGAGCATCCAATCAGGCGCACCATGTTGTCTAAGGAACTCTCCGGGTCTCCTCCAAGGAGTATCTGGATTGAACATTGTATTAACTAGACGAACGAAAGCATCCATCTCCTGTGCCCCAATCACTCCCATTGCTCCGGCAGCAAACAGATAGGACATCTGCATCCCCACGAAAGCACTCGTAGCAGCAGCAACCTGTGGAGCCTTAGACGGATCTTTCATCGCAGCTTTGGCTGCCTCACCCACCAAGACCAAGGACTGCATCGACTTTCCAATGTAGACATTCCTCAACAGTCCGAACGGACGAAGGGCTTGTCCAAGAGTACCATAGTCGGTATACATGGAAGCAGAGTTAACCTTCTCATAGTTACCCATCATAGTGTCAGTCTTCAACTTGGCAGCTTGGAGTGCCTGAAGCTCTGGCATGATAGTCCTGAAGTACATATAGGATGTAAGGAATGAGACTGTCCGACCCCGTGTCTCGATCTTGTTGTTCAACCAGCTAAACCCATAATGCTTGGCCTGAGTAAAGATATCAGTAGAAGATTTAGTCGGACTGATGTGATCAGCTTGTAAGACATCCTGATAACCATTCTCCTGCATCCATCTCATAGCTCCTTCAATAATCGGGCTACCCTTACCCTGATTCCATGCAAGAGTTTCCGTCAAGAAGGTCCCAAAGGCTTTAGCTATATCACCTGTAGGTTCTCCTCGAGTTACTCTCTCGATATGGGCCATCCAGATATCACCCAGATTGGTCATAGGCTGAAATATATTTGAGGCAATGAAGCGGGGATTTGGAACAACCAACTTAGCAAAGGACAGGTACTGAGACATCTTTCCAAAGATGGTGTGCAGGAAGGTAGGATTCAATCCAACTGCCTTGGACATAGCTCGAGGAATCTCATCCAGCCAAGCAAGCTTGTTGACCGGACTACCAGTAGCTCTAGCGATCAGTTGATTGAGAGCATTCTTTAGGTTGGGGGTCTCATCAAACATACCAGCAGCACTAGCTTCATGAAAGTCTTTCGCCAACTCTGCGGCAATGTGGGTGTTGGTCCAGAAGTGAGCGACATCCTCCAGATGCTTTTGGAACATACCCATCAGCTTATTGTTGTGGTTGAAGGAGAACAAGTTACCTTGGGAAATACCACTCTCAGCAAAGTGACCACCAAGATTAGCATTACGCTCCAAGACATCCTTGATAATCCCACGCTTACCAGCCTCATCAATCCGTTGGAGAACCTTCAGCATTGCTTCGCCAAAACCACCCTTCCGGTTGTTAACCAGTTCCGCAGCATCTACCCAAGTAGACATCAGATCATTGGTCTTAACCTTGATGCTAGGAGATTGGAGTTCAGCAGTGATGCCGGGTTCTTTGTTTCCAAAGTACTCATAGGCTTTAGCAGTGTACCATGAGTTGAAGGGCTTCATAGAGACTACCTTCCCATCACTGTCCGTCAGGATAACTTTCCATGAACCCATCCAGACGTGTGGGAAGTATCCGGGAATCCTCTTCGGAGGTTCCAGACCTATCCGTTGGAAGGCAGACTCAATCATTTCATAAGACTTATCAAAAGCTCTAGTCAAGGATTGGTAGACAGAGATCTCTTTAGGACTCAGACCCTGCTCACGGAGCATCTCAGCATTGGGCCACTGAAGACCACGATTCACCAGCTCATCATTCATGAGACCATCAAACTTAATCCAGACTCCAGTAATCTTCCTCTGACCTTCTCTACCAACCGTCTTGAAATCCTCTACGACAGAGGCCATATCTGCATACTTCTTAGACCCCATCGTGATCAGATCTTGAACGTTGGAGATGAAGTTCTTGAGAATCTTCCCACCCAATTTGTTGTAGCTGATCTGACTAGCAACCGCAGCGGTATTACCAATCTCACCAATCTTAGCGATATCGTCCTTTGCAGTTAGAGGCAGAGGATTACCATCCTTACCAAGAGGCAAGTCCTCTTTAGCCATCTGTTCAAAGGGTCGAGTGTCGGCAGACTGTTGACGGGTAGACTTATCCAGTTTGGTATAGAGGGAGGGTCCAGCTTCAGCCAGAATCCTATTCTTATCTCCCCAGAACTCATTAGCTCTGGATACAATGTTTGCTTGATACGACGGATCACTCTGGAAGTGATAGAGCTTATCCCGAAACTCTCCAAGACTCCTACTGGTTATGAGGGCCTTATAGACAACCTGTTTGTACTGATCCACTCCCAAATCCACATGAGCAGACTTCAGTGCCAACTCACCTTTAGAGATCAAATCATACATTTTGTCAGTGACATGATCTGTAATAAAGTTCCGCATGTCCACGAGGGCTTTCAAGGTAGATCCGGTTGGATCTGAGGGAGCTTTAAGGTATCCTTGTCTCGGACCCTCTTTTTGTATTCCACCCTTTCTTGCTTCCACTCGGAGTCTCATAGCAGACATACTCTGATCCTTCGGAGTCAGGGCATGTTCGTCCATGATCCGACTACCAGCCTTCAGGATGTATTCTAAGGCAGTACCGTTCTTGATTCCAACAATCTCACCGAGGGCTGCTTTCAGGGCATCCCAAGCAGTATGTAGATTATAGTGGTCTTGGGCCTTAAGGAGCCTGTTAAGTTTGATCCTTTGGGATACAGTTAACTTGACACCCTTCAACTTGTCCATTACTTCTGCCCGACCCATCGCTTCAGCAATGAACTCCATGCCATTCTTCAGACCATAAGGATGATCTTTGAGGGCACCACTATCCGTAACAATTTGATGGATTACATCTATTGCTTTCGAATAGGGATGGTCTGGATGAAGGCGTTGGAAGTTAGCAACTGCCGCATGGACAGCTTCATGAAGGATGTTTCCACGATTGAGTCCACCCCTTGAGTTGAGGGTGATACTGTTATCGCTGGCATGATACACCCCACCGGGGACTGTACCATTCTCATGATAGCCTAGTTTGGTCTCATCAAATCCAACAGACAGATCAGCCACAGACCTCTCGAGGATACGAGCTACTGCCTTAACGATCGGATTCTGCTCTGTATCTATAATGTGCCTCAGATAACCACCAAGGGTACTACCTTCAGGGGTGGTAGATAGAGCTTCAATACCCGGCTCATTGACAGATCCTTTGCCAGCCAAAGACTCCTCATCCAAGACTGTCCTAATAGGACTTTTGTTCGGTTTGGTGGGTCCCTTCTCTAAGATCCGACTACCCTGTTCTGGGGTCCAATTATCGTCCAGTGGGGCAGCAGCAGCAGCATCATGGGCATTCTGTTCATCCTGTTGACGCTGCCGCTCATCCCAAGCACCATTGACCTGTTCTTCCTTAGTCTTGGCTTGGGCAGCTTCGAAAGCTTGATTGGCTAACTCTGTCTTGGTGAGGTTCTCATGGTCAAAGAGTTGTCTCTGAGGATCAACCTTAGATAGAATTGGAGCCTGTTCTGGAGTAAATAACTCTCCTTGACCTGTGGGATTGCCTCCCTTCATTAGGTCATCAGCAGCTTTCTTAGATAGATCTCCAGCCACTTTAGCGACTGGGCTTTTACCTTTGACTCCGGTATCAGCCATACCAGAAGCCATCATTCCTAGACCACCCACAAGCCCGGTCAGACCTACCACACCGGCAGCGTTGGGGTATCCAGCTTCTTTAAGGGCATCCTGAGCCTCTGTGACGGGCGCAAATGGGATTCCAGCCATCTGGGCAGCAGCTTGAGCTGAAGGTGTGTCCAGAGTCTTCTGAAGCCCTTCTGGGAGGGTTTTCATCACATCTTGACCAGCTTGGTTAGACCTCTCCAGCATGGTAGCCGGAGAAGCTGGCATCTCACCAAATGGTAGTCCAGAAATACCGGCAGCTACTTCACCCATACCCCTAAAACCACTAGCAGCAGCTTGGGCACCGGCACCTAAGATACCACCTACTCCCTCAATCGCTGAAGCGACAGGTTGGTTAGTATCGAATTTCTGTAATGGGTCTGTGATATACTTCTTGCCCATCTTGGCATTCCAGTCCGCATAGGCTTTGAGACCCGGAATCTTCTCGAGAAGGTCTTGGACATCTTTCCCAAACATCCCCGTGGTCGGAAGATCAGGAGTCTTTTTGTCTACCTTATCCCAAGGACCTGTAGCCTGATCAGAGACCTTATTCCACGGACCATCTTGGTTGTCAGCTACCTTGTCCCACGGTTTCGGAGAACTACCAGAACGATCGTTCTTCTCAGCCATGAGCAGGGCAAGTTTTTGAGGATCATTCTTGTTAACCTTGATAGCATCCTCAAGTTGCTTATCCCAATAGGGTAAAGCCTCTTGTCTCTGGGTTTCAGCAGCCAGATTAGGACCTGTTACAAAAGCACCAAGACCCGAAGGAGTCTCGGGTTGTTTAGTGAGGTTAACAGTTTGTACGTCAGCAGCATTTTCCCACGGCATCGGCACTATTCTTTACTCCAGTTTTTCTTATCTTTAGGATCACCACCATTAAACTTATATCCATCTTCCACATAACCCGGAACATACTTAGAACCGGCAGGAGTAGAAGGAGCAGAGGTTGGTGTTGCCTGAGTAGTTCCAGTCTGCGGAGAGCTAGATTTACCACCATTGTAAAGGTCTGGGAATGTAGACTTTTTCCAGTTATCAATCCAAGCCTGTTTCAGTTTGTTGCCACCTTCGAGGTCTCCCTTTTGGAAAGCCAACAGTGACGCAAGACCCAAACCAGTAGACTTGGAATCAGCATCATAGGCTTGTCCACCAGCCAAATTAACAAGAGCATCAGACGGCGGTTTCCCTGCACGGATATCGTTAGCAATAATATTAACTAGTGCGGCATTGCTTTGCGTTGCTGCTGCACGAATTTCAGAAGACTGTACTCGAGAATCTGCACCAATCTTAGCAGCTTCAACTTGACCACCAACATGGATCTTCGCAGCATCAGTAACGGCTTGCGCTCCAATCTTAGCATGCTCGAGCGTGTTACTATTGGTCTTATCCAGTTCTTGCATCTTCTGCCAGAAACGAGGATCAATGTTCAAAGCATTCTTCTTGTTGACGATAGCACTGATAGTATCACTTCCACCATCAGGACGCATATCAGGAGCGGCAGGAAGATTAAAGCCAAACTTCTTCCCTTCTTCAACCTGTCTATCCCACCAATCCTTAGAGGTCTTATTCATAGGATCATAGGTAGGTTGTCCAGCCTTCTGTTTGGCTTCAATCTCAGTCCCTAACTTATAGATAAAATCTGCCTTCTGAGCCAGCATATTACTTTGGGAATCCATCTGAGCAGCTTGTGCTTGAGCAAGTTTCTGTTGAACACCAGCCTGAATCAGTTCTGGGTTGTTAAGAGCTTCAGCTTGAGATTGATCAAGAGAGTTCTTAGCTCGATTCATCGGGTCCTCAGACTCCTGACGCATCTTCAGTTTATCCAGATCACTCATGTTCTGAATGTCTTGAGACTGTAGGACGTTCTGGCCTGATTGAGCAGTCATGGGGAGACCCATACCCGTCAGTGCCCCTTGCATCGGATTGACACCGAGCAACGGAGAAGTTGGCATTGTCCCAAATGGGTTTTGAATTACAGACATATCAGCCATGATTAATCCAGTGTGAATTGGTTGAGTTGATTCGTGAAGGAATTAGAACTACTATTCCCCACAGGAGTATTTACTCCATTGGCAATATCGGTGACAGTGGGAGCAGTTCCACCCATATCGTTTCCATTTCCATCAGGTAGTCTGGTGATAGGCCCAACGGTTACGGTACCAGTCGGCTCTCCACCAGTACCTAACGAACCATTACTACCAGTATTCGTATTGTTAGGATCAAACGGATTCGTTCCACCCACTCCCGGACCTGTAGGTTGTTGGAAGAAGGGAGCATAGGTCGGGTCTTGCTTCATAGAAGCCAAGAGGCTCATCGTAGCAGGATCACCACCCGGAGAATTGACATAGGCTTTTATCAAGTCAGCAGCAGATCCACCAGCCATCGAGGCATGATCGGAGAACCACTTCGCTACGTCAGCCGGAGAAGCAAACTTTGGAATAGCTGCGATAGCTGCCGGAGTAAGAGACTTAAAGTTATCCGTAGACAGAGGGTTGGCACCATTGTTGTTGTTAATAGTTGTACCTTTTGGTTGGCTAAGTGCTGCCATGAAAGGCATCAACAGATCTTGAAGTGCAGCGTTCTGAGACTGAATCTTCTGGTCTCCACCTTTCATGATATCCGATGCAGCATTCTGCGGATCGAATTGAGCACCAGCCAGATTAGCCAATCGTTGACGTTCTTGGTCAAGGAAGGTATAGTCAGACTGTGTTTGGTAAGATCCAAGATCCTTCATCATGTTACCAGACCCAAGATATCCACGCATGGCATCCTGTCCAGCAACATTCTGCATCCCACGTTGGAGGATAGCCTGATGTCCCGGATCATTCAGGAAGGCATTCGGATCGTTATAGGACTGAGCAAGCTTATCCTTGTACATAGTACGGTCACCAAATGGATTCGCCAGAGCAGCAGCTTGGTTGGCTGTGTCTTGGTAGGCACCTGCATTGTGATATTGTTGGGCAGCCGTAGCGAGTCCCGCAGCTCCAAGGCCAGCCATATTTAGACCATTAGCTCCTGTACCAAAGAGATTTGTTACCCAATCAGGAAGACCACTAGACGTAGAAGCTGATATGTCCGTGGGAGCTGGAGTCTGTGAGGGGTCAACTACTAGCCACGGGGAAGTTGAAGAAGCATCTGCCATAATATACCTTATCCGTTAATTTGTTTGAACATGTTGTAAGCCGCGAGAGCCTGATTCCCACCGGGGACTAATGAGGCCGCATAATTCTCTGCGAAGTTCTTTGCGAAACTTCCACCATCAATCTTTCCACCATTTAACATTGAACCTGCTGCACCTAGACCTGCATTGAGTCCTTGTTTAGCTAGAGACTGTGCCCAAGGATCAAGTCCCTGAGTTAGTCCATTCGTAGCTCCACCAAGCAATCCACCAGCAGCACTTGTAGCAGCATTGATTCCAATCTTCTTCCAGTCTGGTTTCTGTCCATCTACCATACTTGGGATGATACCACCGGGACCACCAGCAGACATAAGAGCAGCACCAAGAAGAGGACCAGCACCTGCACCTAAACCAGCAGACATAACCGCTGATACAGCATATGGAGCATACTTACCAAGCTGTCCCATGAAACCACTGGTGCTATCTCCGGGTGCTACATCAAGGTTATTCTTAGCAACAAAATCACCATAGTTCGGATCATGGATGATCTTAGTGGGATCTTTGATATGAGCGCCACCATTAGCTTTTCCACTAGCATCGACCAAAGCATAGTTATCCCAGATGTTTCCACCTTTACCACCACCTAGATCAAACTTGGAAAGATTCCCCATAACTGAGGTAGGCAACTTAGATCTATCAAAGACTAAGGAACCTTCCATACGACCATCAGAACCAGTTCCAATATGAGCATTTGGATCATATTGCTGTGCAAGTTTTAGAAGATCAGCCCCTCTAGTACTACCCGGATCATCTGGGTTATTTTGAAAGACATCATTCGAAATTAGACCTGCTTGGGGTCCAGAACCTCCATACATTGCCAGCAGATCGGCCAGAGTAGTCATTCTTAGCCCTTTGCAGAATCCGCTGCCATAGATGGTCCATAGTTCCAAGCATTACCGAAAGCCTGTGGTGCATTGAATCCGTAGTTAGCTGAGTGTCCCATTAACCACGGGTTGTTCACGAAGTTGGTTGGGTTATACATCGCAGCAGTAGAAGCAGAGTTCTGTACAGTGCTATCTCCCATGTTACCGGAGTTACCGAAGTCCTTAATCAGTTGCTTCGTCCCATCGGTACGGATGTTCCAGAGTTGGTTTCCAATCTGTTGGAACGAGCCATTGATACCATTCATCATCTGATCAGTGTTCAGACCCAGACCGTTGAACTGCTCTCGAGTATTGTAACCAGCCGGTGCCCCAAATACAGAACGCATAGTGTTAATAGTCCAAGGATCAATTCCTGCTTGACTCAGATAGCTATTAAGATATTCTCCATTACCACTAGCTCCATTCTGGTAGGCGTACCGCATACGAGTCACGGGATCAGCGATCGAGTTGAAATTCTTCTGCCAATCCTCTGTAGGGTTCTGGAACTGAAACTTCTGCCACGCTTGGTTAGGATCAGTGATGTCCACACCAGAGGAGTATGGAGTTCCAGTATCCTTGTACTGACTACCATCCCACGGATTAACTTGTTGTCCAGCGTCATTGTGCCAGTTCCCTTGCCCCGGATAAGCCGGAGTTGTAGGAGCAGCAGGAGTTGCAGGAGTAGTTGTAGCTGAAGGACCATATGTACCAAACCCAATGTCTCCGGGACCGAACTGCATACCCACAGTACGATTACCACCAGACCAACCATCAGGAGCATTCCTGATGTAAGGGTTGATGTAGTTGCTATTGCCGGGATCAGCAGGATTCCAGTTATTCGGATTACCAGTGTTAGCCATAGGGTTCACATAACTAGGGATAGGTTGTCCAGCAGCTACCGCAGCAGCATTCCCACCGGGGGCTTGTCCAAAAACCGGAGGAGGAGTTACAGGATCAACCGGGGCAGTAGAAGGAATAGGATTACCGGCGGCTGCTTGACCCGCATTGTTCGTACCACCAAATTGGGGATTACCGAACGGATCAATCAGATTTCCTTGATCGTTTCTGAATCCGAGAGAGTTGCTGTCACCGAAAGCCATAATTTATCCTTTAAGATTTGGAGATACAGTACCACTTAGCTGTACCGTCTGAGACTAAGATTACCGATGTGTTGTTAGCAATCGTAAGAGCCGCTGGTCCACTAATAATAGCGTCTGCTCCACTTGCTACAAAGGTCAATGCATTTGCACTAGCTACTGCTTTCTGAAGAACATACTGTTTTCCAGCACTGTTCGCCGCCAGAGGTATAGTTACTGCAAAGGCACCTGCTGTTGTATCACAGGGATAGAAGAATGTATCAAGATCACAAGTGAAGGCCGCAACCTTGACAAGAGAGATGGTAGACTGTCCTCGAATATATCTCCACAACGACAGAAACCATTCTTTCCAGACAAAATTATCAGAATCCACATTCACCATCGGTTTACCCGGTTGATATTGGTATGCCATCCTATCCTCTTTGAGAGATATCTAACTCAATTGCTCTCGCAGCAAAAGGTTGGTTACTCTTTTGGATAATTCCGAATGTCCATTTACGAGCAGTACCGAGGTTATTCAGGTTGGTTCGAAAGACAAGAGCATTCTGAATAATAGCTCTCTTCCAGATCTTAGTCTCTACGAAAGTGCCATTATTGGCATTATCTAGATTACCGTCCTGTTTGTTGTAAATAACCCAAGTGTAGGGAGTTATCCCTGTTCCAACACCACCGACATTGGTACCACCCGGTTG
>Ga0302321_100002912_pt1 | contig 14701 bp, 12 predicted proteins | sample Fen_T0_1_FD_202505 | JGI IMG/M metagenome (GOLD analysis project Ga0302321, IMG submission 202505) | Peat permafrost microbial communities from Stordalen Mire near Abisko, Sweden - Fen_T0_1 | ecosystem: Environmental > Terrestrial > Soil > Wetlands > Permafrost | place: Sweden: Abisko...
GAAGGCAACTACCGAATGTACGAGGAAGACCGCAAGCGCCGCCTGGGCGGCGACGCGGACCAGCCGACCCGCATCAAGTACAAACCGCTCAAAATCTAGCCTATCGCTCGCCGCGCTTCGGCCCGTGCCCGGTCTCTCTTCGGGGATCGGGCCTTTCCTTTTTTGATGGTCATGAACCCGTCGCGTCTCGTCGTGGCCTTCGGCGTCGAGGTTCGGGAACACCGGGTAGTGCGAGGTGCGACGCGGGGTCGCGATCGCCCCTGAAACGCGAACCGCCGTCCTTCAGCGGTTGAACCGTCGAACGCTTCGAACGTCCAGGCCTCGTTGGGCGGCTCGAACGGGTCGTCACCCAGATGGGTTATGTCGAAGGGTCCCCGGATCCGGCTCGTTCACCGAGATCGAGCGGACGAGGCAACGTGACGCAAATTCTGCGGCTCACTATTGCAACAGGCTCAAGAATCGGCGGCTGGAGTCGTTATGAACCATTGCCGTGGGCCGAATTGTCCGCGCACCCCAGCAAATGCCAACAACAGCCATCCTAGTCGACGACGATCCGTTCATGTTGCGGCTGCTCGAGACGATGCTCGTAGCCTTGGGCGTGACTCAAATTCAGTGTGCGGAAACCGGCCAGGAAGCGCTCGAGATGGTCGAGCAGAGCCGCGGAGATTGCGTCTGCTTCGTCGACTTGCACATGCCCTCGATGGACGGTTTGGAGCTCATTCGTCACCTCAGCACGCGGGTGAGCTGCGCAGGCGTCGTGCTGATGAGCGCGGAGGATCAGCGCATTTTGTACAGCGCCGAACAGTTGGCCAAGGCACAGGGTGTGCGAGTGGTCGCCGCCTTGCGCAAGCCCATCAAAGCAGAAGCTCTGAAGCAGGTGATGGCGAAGCTGCCGCGCCCGGCAGACCCGGTTGCGAGGAGGCCGACCGCCTCGAGCTTCACGGCCAATGCGGAGGATCTGCGCCGCGGTATTGCCGCCAATGAACTGGTCGTGTTCTATCAGCCGCGCGTGTCTCTCCGCAGCAAGCTGTGCACGGGCTTGGAGGCGCTGGTGCGCTGGCAACACCCGGAGGCTGGTCTGATCGGCCCCGCCGGCTTCGTCCCGCTCGCCGAAACGAGCGGCTTGATTGACGCGTTGACCAGCAGCGTCTTCGAACAAGGCATTCGAGACTTGTCGGATCTCCGGCTCACCAGTTCGGATTTGCAGCTATCACTGAACGCTACCGTCGACACTTTGGCAAGGCTCGACTTCACCGACGAGCTGCTCGGCAAGGCTGCGCGCCACGCGGTGCCGCTACGCAGTCTGATTGTCGAGGTGACCGAGAGCCGCCTCGCGGACCAGTTCGACCGCGTGCTCGAAACGCTTACGCGCCTGCGCCTTCACCGCGTCGGCGTGGCGATCGACGACTTCGGAACCGGCTATTCCAGCATGGAGCAGCTACGGCGAATCCCCTTCACCGAGCTCAAGCTCGACCGACAGTTCGTGAGTGGGGCGCACCAAGATGCAACGACGCGAGCCATCTTGGACTCGAGCGTCGCGCTCGCGAATCAACTCGTGATGTCCACCGTGGCCGAGGGCGTGGAAACCCAAGCAGATTGGGAGTTGGTGTGCCGCATCGGCTGCGATGAAGCACAAGGCTATTTCCTTGCTAGACCCATGCCCAAGGCGGCCGTGCTGGCCTGGCTCAAGACCTGGCGCGGTCCCATCGTCAGCGACGACGCAGCCGCCACCCCATGAGCCAGGCTGGTGGGACGGCCCCGCCCGCCGCGAACGGCTCGGATAAGGAAGCGCAAGGCCGAGTCAGCTTCTTCGTCGCTGCGCTCGCCGTCGGACTGAACGCGGTGCTCTGGGCTACGCTGCTCGCGCCCCAGGTGGGGGGCCGAGCTCCAGCTCAGCTAGCGACGATAACGCTCTTGCTCATCTCTGGCTGTGTAACGCTGCTGTCGCTGCTGCTGCTACGGGCGAACAGAACCTTGGCCCGGTTGGCGAAGAGCGACGCGGTCGACGGGCGCTTACTCGCGCGCGAGCGCAGCGCTCTGCCAGTCGCAACCCCGGGCTTGCTTCCTTCCGAAGCGGAAGCGAGAAGCTTGGCGTTCGTGGCACAGCAGATCCGCGATGCACTGGTAATCAGTGATCCCAAGGGCCATGCCGAATGGGTGAACCCCGCGTTCACTCGCCTGACCGGCTACACGCCGGACGAAGTGCTCGGACGAAGACCGGGACAATTACTTCACGGGCCGGAGACCAATCCGGCGACGATCGCCGAGGTACAAGCTGCTATCGACGGGCAAAGGAGGGTCAGCGTGGAGATACTTCACTACACGAAAGATCGGCAGAAGTATTGGACCCAGCTGAGCTTGCAGCCCGTGTTCGGACTCGATGGCGCTTTGGAGAAGCTGATTTCTTCCCAAACCGACGTCACGGCTCGCAGAGCGGCCGAAGCGGCACTGGCCACCAGTCGCGCCTTCCTACGCCAAGTGATCGACGTCGTACCGGTGGCGTTATTTGCAAAGAGCGGAAACCCAGCCACGTTCGGCCAGTTCACGCTCTGCAACCGCAAAGCCGAAGCCTTGTTCGGTCATGCCCCGAATCAAGCGATTGGCAAGACCGACCACGACTTCTTCCCACGAGCGCAAGCCGAGCTGTTCGAAGCGACGGATCGCGAGACCTTTGCCACGGGCATTCCTCGCCTGATTGCCGAAGAGCTCGTGGACAGCTTGTCCCTCGGACCACGCGTCCTCCGTACCATCAAGATACCCATGTTCACCGCCGACGGCAGCCCGGACTACCTGCTGTGCGTCTCCGAAGACATCACCGATCGCATCAAGAGCGAAGCCGACTTGCGGCAGGCGAAAAACGCTGCTGAAGCCGCCACACAGACCAAGTCGGCGTTCCTGGCCGCGATGAGCCACGAGATTCGCACGCCGATGAACGGTATTCTGGGGCTCATCGATCTGATCGCGGAGTCTCCCTCACGCGGCGAGCGCAACCAGCTCTTGCGTACGATCAAGGAATCGGGCCACGCGCTGCTCAGCATCATCGACGACGTGCTGACGTTCTCGAAGGCCGAAGCCAATCGCCTCACGCTCGAAGAAGTCGACCTGGACTTGGACGAACTGCTGGAAAGCGTGATGAGCACGCTGGCTCCGCTGGCCAGTCGCGGCAAGGTGATGTTGCTGCTCGATTTGCAAGCCGATCTGCCCCGTCGCCTGGGCACGGACCCAGTTCGCTTGCGTCAGGTGCTGTTCAATCTGCTCAGCAACGCCATCAAGTTCACGCCTCCAACCCTGGGCCGCCCCGGCGAGGTGATGCTGACGGTTGGGACCTCGCCGAGTGACGAGCCCTCGCGCGCAAAACTGACGTTTACCGTCAAGGACAACGGCATCGGGATGTCGCAGGCGACCGTGGACGATCTATTTCAGCCATTCTCGCAGGCGGACGCTTCGACCACCCGACGTTTTGGGGGCACGGGGCTCGGGCTTTCGATCGTCAAGTCCATCGTGCGGCTGGCGGGGGGTACCGTCAGCGTGGACACGATCGAGGGAGCAGGTAGCGAGTTTACTCTGACGTGGTACGCCAGTCAGGGCGCGGACCCTCCGCCCGTGTCGCTGGTGCTGACCGGGACTCGCGTGATCGTCTGGGGCGAAGGTCACCTGGAGGAGATCGTGAAGCGCTACCTGACGGCCGCTGGGTGCGCCTCCGTCACGGTCGCTGCTCTGGACCTCTCGGACGCTTCACCGGACTCGGACGGGCAGCCGCTAGTGTACGTGCTCAGAAGCTCGCTACTGGCCGGGCTCAGCGCCGAGGCGACGGCGCGCCTGGCGCGGCGGCGTTTCGTTCTGCTGGCCGAGCCCAGTTACAATGCGACAGTCGCGCAGGGCGTGCGGGCCTCGACCCAGCCCCTGTGTCGCTCCGACTTGCTGGCCGCGGTCGCGGTCGCGGCTGGCCGCGCCAGCCCCGCGACGGTCAATCGCTTCGGGGATTCCATCCCGCCACAGGCGCGCGTGCCGACCTTGGCCGAGGCGGAGGCCCAAGGTCGCTTGATCTTGGTGGCGGAAGACAACTCCATCAACCGTGATGTGATCGAACGGCAGCTCACACGCCTCGGCTACGCTTGTGTGGTCATGCCGGACGGGCAGAGTGCGCTCCAAGCGTGGCGCGAGAGGCGCTACGCGCTCTTGCTCACGGATTGCCACATGCCGGGCCTCGACGGGCTCGAGCTGGCGCGCACGATTCGTGCGGCCGAAGGCGGCGCCGCCCGCATGCCCATCCTGGCACTCACGGCCAGCGCGATCGCCGGGGAGGCCGAGCAGTGCATCGCGGCGGGTATGGACGACTTTTTGACCAAACCCATGGGCCCCGAGGGGCTGGGCTTGGCGCTCGCGAAATGGCTGGGCCCCAAACCCGTGACGAAGGACGCCTTGGATAGGCACGCCCTCGCAGCTTATGTCGGCGAGGACATCTCACTGCAGCAAGACCTCCTGCGCAGCTTCGTCCCGCAAGCGCGTGAGCTGGTACAGGTGATCGTCGCGAGCCTTGGCGGAGAAGTGCAGCGGGCCCGCGCGGAAGCGCACAAGCTGAAAGCCTCCGCGGGCGTCGTCGGAGCGCACGGCATCGTCCAGCTGTGCGCACTGATCGAGGCGCACACACCCGACAGCGGTCAGTCACTGGCTGATCTAGTGAGCCGACTACAAGCGGAAATGCTCCGCGTTGCAGACGAAATCGCCGCCATATTGCAGCAGATTTAGCTCGAGGACCGCAATCGTACGGGTAAAACGCACGGGCACGGCCGAACCCATTCTGAAGGTCAGCGCAACACGACGATGAAATGCTCGACCAGTGAGCCGATGCCGGTCATCAGCAGCGCGCCGATCAGCGCGGTCCCGAAGCCGTCGATCTTGATGCTCGAGGACACCTTGTCGGAAAGCTTCAGGATCAGGGCCATGATGATCCAGCGGGTGATGAAGGCGAGCAGGTAGGCGATGCCCAGCGTGACGATGCTGAGCACGACGAAGAAGAACCAGCCGAGCAGCCAATTCAACGTACCGAAGACCGCGGCTGCTTTCACGGCGCCCCAAAAGCCGTTGACTTTGAAGCCCGGCAAGATGGCGGCGGTCAGCCAGACCGAGATGCTGAGCACGAGCCAGGTCAAAAGCAGGTGCATCAGTTGAGCTCCGCCAGCTGTTTTCGCGCGCGATCCGCCCAGCGCTGCTCACGCTTGCGCACGTTTTCCGGGAGGGAGTCGAACTCACTCAGCGCCAAGTCGAGCTCGTTGCGCGCGGTGATCGAATCCCCTCGTTCCTTCGAGTAATGGGCCAGGGCTAGGCGATGATTGATCCGCTTGGTAACGCTGACCAAGCCCGTGAGGAGGCCGATCGTGTCTTCTTGCTTGCCGGCTTGCCAGAGCGCTTCGGCGTAGTCCAAGGCGGCGGCGTAGTCGCGAAACTCCGGCTCGAGCTCCATGAGCGCCGCCAACTTCTCGACCGCGTCGAGCGGGCGGCCGAGACTCAGAAGGGCGCGGGCCAAGCCGTGCAGGGCCGCCTTGCTTTCGCGGTTCACGCGCAGAACGTCACGGTAGCGCCCAATGGCTTCCGGGAAACGCTGCAGCTCGGCCAGCTTGTCGGCAAACGCGAGCTTGTTCAGCTCACTGGGCGTCTGGCGCGCGAGCTCGGCGAGCTCTTCCAGCGTCGGACCGAGCGGCAATGCGCCTTTTACCGGCCGGCGACCAGTCAGCTCCGGCAGCTTGACCAGGAAGAAGTAGAACAGCGCCGCCAGCGGCAGCAGGAAAATCAGCAGGTGCCAATAAAACGGCGAGCGGCGCCGGACCGAGTCGACCAGCATCCAAAGCTGGAAGGCGCCGATCACCAAGTAAATGGCGATTAACTGCGGAGTCAGTTGTGGGGGTTGCGGCATTAGAATGCTGAGGCCTCCGCGCTAGGCGCTTCGTGAATTGCGGGCCGCTTGCGATAGAGTTCGAGGTCCCGGGGGCTACCATCACCGGCGAGTAGCGCGTAGCGCACGCCGCGATGCGGAAAGTCGCGCACGCCGAAGAGTGCTTCGACGACTTCCGAAACTTTGGCGGAGCCCCGCTGGCCAATTTCAATGGTCACGTCGACGGCAATCATGCGCCCAATCAGGCCCGCGCCCTCGATCAGGGCACGTGAGTCTTCGTCTCCGAGCTGCATTTTTTGGACGAACTGGCGAACGTTGACCATCTTACCCAGGCCTTCAACGTCTCGGCGGATGGTGCATTCCGTCTTCGCCAAAAATTCAGCCACGCGCCGTTCCAGCTCCGGCACGCCGCCCAGTTCAGACAGCGCGCTTTCGGCCAACGCGATGACGTAGCGTGCGCCGGTGACGATGGTGGTGATCACGCGGTCGCTGCTCGAAAGTGGCTGGACGCTCTTGAACTGGATGCCGCCGCTGGCCGCGGCGTTCAGCCGGACCAGCAGTTCTTCCGGCGCCGGCGCGTCGATCAGGGCCACGTCCAAAAATTCGTCCAAGCTCGCTACGCCTAGCGACAGCGCGGGCCCGAAAGACATTTCCGGCTTGGGGTGGAAACCCTTGCTGTACGCGGTCTTGGTGCCGGCGCGCCGCACCACCCGCGGCAGTTCGCGGATCAGGTCCAAGTGGCCGAGCAGCGCCGCGGGTCCAGTCTTGCTGAAATTCAGTCGAAAACGTTGAGCTTCGCCACCCGAGCGCGCGGGCCTGAGGGCCTCGGGCAAGCTGCGCGGTTTCTTCTTCTGTCTATTGGAGGCAGACCCGGCCGCCACTGCGGCAGCGTCCGGCACCGCCTCGAACGCGAACGGCTCGGGCGCCGATTCGTCGAAGATCGGACGCGCGGGCTCGGCCGCAAGCATGGGTAGCCGCACGCGATCCGTCGCGCCGAGCTTGGTCAAAAATTCTACCCGCTCGCTGCGCATCTTGGTCATGTCGCAGGCGATGCCGCAGTCGTAGCAAACCAGCTTGCGCGCATCGCTGGCCGCGTCTTCCACGTTCGAATGATGCACGAACATGCCGGCCACCTTGCCGCACGGCGGACTGAGTCGGCTGGCCAGTGCTCGTCGGTATTCGCGCGCGAGGAAGCCGTCTTCCAGCCCGATGTCGAAGTGGTCCCACGGCAGACGTGCCGTGACCGGGATCGTGCCCAGGTACGGCGCGATTTGAACGCCGTAGAACGCCAGCGCCTCTTTCCAGGCCTCTAACTTGAGCTGGTCGTCCCACGAATCGAATTGGGCGCCATGCAAGAAGGCACGCTCGATCACGTTGCCGAGCTTGCGATCGCCGCGCGCGAGCACGCCTTCAAGCACGCTGGCGGTCGAATCGTGAACCTTGAGTTTGAGGCCTTTGACGCGGCTCGCGTCGTCACGCAGCAAGTCCTGCTTGCGTTGCACGTCGGCGAAGGAGTCCTGGGCGCACCACTGAAAGGGCGTGTGCGGCTTGGGTACGTGCGTCGACACGCTCACGGTCACGATCGGCTTTTTGCCGACGCGCTTGCCCACCGCGAGCGCATTCTTGCCGACGGCGATGATCCCGCGCACGTCTTCGTCTTCCTCCGTCGGCAGTCCGATGATGAAATACAGCTTCATCTTGTCGAAGCCGCGAGAAAACACGCGTTCCGCGGTTTCCATCAGCTGCTCTTCGGTGACGTTCTTGTTGATCACGTCGCGCATGCGCTGCGTGCCGGCTTCCGGCGCAAACGTCAGACCACTGGCGCGTACCTTGCGCATATCGTCCAGCAAATCTTCGGCCAAACCGTAAGCGCGCAGCGAGGCGACACTCAAGCTGACGCGTTCCGGCGCGGTCTTCTCGACCAGCTGCTTGATCAGCGGCGAAATGCAAGACACGTCCGCGGTGGACAGTGCGGTCAGACTCACTTCGTCTTGCCCTGATTTCTCGAGGGCGCTGAGCACCGTGTCGATGATCTCTTTCGGATCTCGCTCGCGCACCGGACGATAGATCATCCCGGCCTGGCAGAAACGGCACCCCTCCGTGCAACCTCGCGCGACCTCGATGCTCATCCGGTCGAAGATCGCTTCGGGACCGCCCACCGGACCATCGTCGGGGAACGGGAATTTCGAAATATCGGCCAAAAGACGGCGTTCGATCGGGAACGGAATGCCCGCCACGTTGGCGCCAGTCACGACTTCGAAGCTGGTCTCGGGGTCGACCGCGACATCATACAGCGAGGGCACGTATACGCCCGGGATCTTGGCCAATTCGAGCAAACGCTCGGCGCGCGACAGGCCGCGTTTCTTGGCATCCACCCAGGACAGCGCGATTTCGGTCGTGGCCTCTTCGCCATCGCCAATCAAGACGGCATCCAGGAAGATTGCCATCGGCTCCATATGCGTGGCTACCGGACCGCCGGCCACAATCAGCGGATCGTCGTCGCTGCGGTTGGCACTGCGCAGGGGAATGCCCGAAAGCTCGAGCATCTTCAGAATGTTGGTGTAGGTCAGCTCATACTGGAGCGAAAAGCCGACCACGTCGAAGTCGCACAATGGGCGCGCACTCTCCAGCGACAAAAGCAGCTTACCGTGCGCGTAGAGCTCCCGCTGCATGTCGACCCAGGGCGTGTATGCGCGCTCCGCCAACGTGCGCGGGTGGTCGTTCAAGATTTTGTACAGCATGCGGAAGCCCAAGTGGCTCATGCCGATGTCGTAAATATCTGGGAACGCCAAGCACACGCGAGCGTCCACCGATTGCCAGTCTTTCCTGCGCGTGCCGTGTTCTGCGCCGGTGTAGCGGGTCGGCTTCTCGACGCGCTGCAAGAAATTCGCGTACGGGTGTTCGAAGAGTTGCATGGGGGTAGGTCCGGTGCCGAGACGCAGGGGGGCGATGCTATAGCCCGGAGAGCCGCGGGGCGGTACTTCGGCGCCGAAATGCCGGGGTGAGTCGGATCATTGCTCGACGAACCGCCGACGGACGCGGGTTACGCGCGCGGCTCGCTGCGCTGAGCGCTTGTACAGACTCTGCGAGGCGGCAGAGCAGATTGGACGAGCTAATTTTGGCCCCGTGCCCCCGCCAGCTGCGCCGCCGCGAGCGTCTGGGCACGCTCTAGCCGCAGGCGATTACTTTCGCTACAACTCGCCGGCCATGTTCCCAGCTGCTCCGCTTCGCATTCCCAGGCTCACGCGCCCGCCCGAGCTGATTTGGCGTGTTCCCGGCTCGAAGAGCATTACCAATCGAGCGCTGGTCCTGGCTGCCCTGGCGGAGGGCGAAAGCACCTTGGAAGGCGTGCTGCACAGCGACGACACGCGCCACATGCGCAGCGCGCTATCGGCGCTGGGTATCGCAATCGAGGACCGAGGTCCGACCACGCTGCTCGTCCGCGGTGGGCGGGGCCAACTGCGAGCGCCGAAGGAGCCGCTGTTCGTCGGCAACAGCGGCACCACCGTGCGCTTCCTTTCGGCACTCGCCTGCTTGGTGCCCGGCCCAGTCACTCTCGTCGGTGACGAAGCGATGGCGCGCCGTCCGATTCAAGATCTGGTAGACGGCCTCCGGCAGTTGGGCATGCAAATCGACTGCGAAACGGGCTGCCCGCCGCTCACCATCCACGGCGGGCGCTTGCCCGGTGGCGCGCTCAGTATGCGTGGCGACCGCTCCAGCCAATACTTCTCCGCCTTGTTGATGGCTGCTGTTTTGGCGGACGGTCCGGTGACGGTCGACATTTCGGGCAACCTGGTCAGCCGACCGTACGTCGACATCACACGCCGCATGATCGCAGACTTCGGTGGCGCAGTGGATGTCACTCCCCTCGGGTACCGCGTGCTTTCGCGATCGTCTTACGCAGCGCGTGGCTACACCATCGAGCCTGACGCGTCGTCTGCCAGCTACCCGTTCGCGCTCGCAGCGGTGACCGGCGGCACGATCACCGTGCCCGGCCTGGGCCTCTCGGCATTGCAGGGCGACTACGGATTTTTGGACGTGCTTTCTCGCGTCGGAGCATCGGTCGAAAAGCGTGAGACGAACACCACCGTCACCGGCACCGGCACGCTGCACGGCATCGCCGTCGACATGCACGACATATCCGACACCGTGATGACCTTGGCGGCAATCGCGCCCGTGCTGAGTGGCGAAACCGGCATCAGCAACGTGGCCAACATTCGCATCAAGGAGACGGATCGGCTTCTGGCCACGGTTCAGGAGCTTGAGCGCCTCGGCCAGGTCGTCAAGCACGGGGACGACTGGTTGAGTGTGGACCCGCGCCCGGTTACTCCCGCTACGGTGCATTGCTACGCCGATCACCGGATGGCCATGAGCTTTGCTGTGCTCGGTGCCGCGGCAGGCGGCGTGAGCATTGAAGACCCGGCCTGCGTCGCCAAAACTTACCCGGGGTATTGGGCTGATCTAGCGGCCTGCTACACGGGTGAGAAACCCTGGTAACGACGAAGGCATGCCGCCGGCTTGTGCCTGGGCTGGAACTCCCCGCGGCCGTGGCGCGTTGCGCCATACTTAGGTCACGATGGCGCAATTGCTCGCGCTGGGTGACGGAGCACGGTAAACGGACTAAGAGCTCCCTGCGCGCGAAGCGGGCGCGGCCAAAAGCAAATGTCGGGTCTCAGCATAATCGGCTCCGGTCACTACGTCCCAGGCCGCCCGTATTCGAACCACGATCTGTCACGTGTGCTCGACACGAACGACGAATGGATTCGTCAACGCACCGGCATCGCGCAGCGGCATTTTTGCCCAGAGGGCCAGGGCGTTTCGGATCTCGCGGTGCACGCTGCCCAACGCGCTCTGGAGGCGGCCGGCAAGCGTCCCGAGGATGTCGACTACATCCTGTTTTCGACGATGACGCCGGATCACATTTTCCCGGGCTCTGGCTCGCTGCTCGCCGCCAAGCTCGGCTGCCCGACGATACCCGCGCCGGATCTGCGCACGCAATGCGCGGCTATGCTGTACGGCTTCCAGTTCGCCGATGCGCTGCTCAAGGCAGACGCGGCGGGCTGCATCCTGATCGTTGGCGCTGAAGCACACGCGGGCCTGATGCCCTGGCGTGATTGGGACATCCTCGAGGGCACGAGTGACCGCCGCCCTTCGCCGGAAGACTGGGACCGGGCGACGCGCAATCGCGGTTGGGCGATCATCTTCGGAGACGGCGCGGGCGCAATCGTCGTCGAGCGCCACAAGACCGCCGGCAAAGGCGTGATCGCGGTGGATCTTCATTCCGACGGCCGCTTCGCTTCACAGCTGTGCATTCCCGCCGGCTTCCGTACGCGTCCCTACATGTCGCGCGCTACGCTCGACGGCGACGCCGCGCTGCTGCACATGGATGGCCGCGAAGTCTTCAAGCACGCAGTGACCAAGCTGCCGAAATCGATCCTCGCCGTCTGCCAGAAGGCCGAGGTGAGCGTGGACCAAGTAGATTGGTTCGTGGCTCACCAAGCCAACGCGCGCATCAACGAAGCGATTGCCTCGCGGCTGAACGTGCCGCTCGAGAAGATGCCGGGCAACATCGAACGCTTCGGCAACACCTCAGCGGCGACCATCCCAATCCTGATGGACGAAATGCGCCGTGACGGCCGCATCAAACCGAACCAGTTGATTTGCGTTGCGGCGCTCGGCGCAGGCTTTCACTGGGGCAGCCTACTGATCCGAACGTGAAGTCGAGCGAGCACTACACGTTTGGTGATACGGACGTCGCCGCCGAGCGACTGCGCTTGCTTTCGCGGGTGTTCGAACCGAGCTCCCGGCGCTTGCTGCAGAGCCTCGGTAATCCCAGCGGTGACTTAGCCGTCGACCTCGGTTGCGGCCCGGGCTCTACGACACGCCTGGTCGCCGAACACGTGGCGACGGCGCGTGTCGTAGGACTCGATCAATCGCAGCGGCTGCTCGAGCAAGCGACGCGCGAGCAGGCCGATTTGCGCGTGTCGTTCCTGCAACGCGACGTGTCGTCGCCCCCTTTTTCGCTGCCGGAAGCGAGCGTTTTGTATAGTCGTTTCTTGCTCACGCATTTGCGGGAGCCGGCGGCGGTGCTGCGCGCCTGGGCACGCGCAGCAGCTCCGAGCGCGGTCCTCGTGCTGGAGGAGACGGCGTTCATGAGCGGCGAACATGCGGCTTTTCCTCGGTATTACGCGCTCGTCGAGCGCATGCAGGCCCACTACGGGCAGCGCATGTACATCGGTCAGGAGCTCTCAGCGCTCGCGAGCTGCCCCGAGTGGGCGCTCGAAAGCGCGGAAATCGCCGTAGCTCCGCTGCCAGCTGCGGATATGGCACGCTTGCATTCGCTCAATTTGCAAACCTGGTCGAGCGATCCGTTCGCGCAAGCGAACTACGAGCGCGCGGAGCTCGAGGCCCTGGGCCTCGAGCTCTCGCAAATTGCGGCCGGTGAAATCAGCGCCGCGCCGGTCTCGTGCGGTATCGGTCAAGTCGTACTGCGTCGCCGTTAGGCGATCGTTTCGATCGTCACCAAGTTCGCGGCCAAGCGCCGCAGAGCTTCCAAGCTTCGCCGCTGCCAAGGTAAATTTGGATTGGTCCGGAACGCGATCTGGTAGCGGGTGTCCGAATTCTTCACGGTGTCGATCCAAACCACGAAGGACTTGAAACAACTCGAATTCATGAAGATCAGCTGAGTGAAATCACAGCTGACTTGAGCCAAGCCGAGCACAATCGCCTCTTCGTGCACCAGCTTCAAATAGTCATTCAACACGCCGGTCGCGTTCAGGTCTCCACTGCCGGTGAATACCAGCCGCAGATTGAAGTCGCTGAGCGTTGGCGTGACTCGAAAGCCTTCGCTGCCGACCGCGGTGAGCTGCAATGTCGTCATCCGGTCATCCGCTCGTTGGCGCTGCCTTCCGCGGTCAAGATCAGCCAGTCTTGGTCGGTCGTGTAACGGAGCTGCATTTCACTTTCGGCCGGGATGCGCGCCAGGCCCAAGCCGGACACGTCGCGCCGCCCCGCGCTGTCGCGAATCAATTCGTCATAGTGCGCGATTGGATCGCCGGCTGCGGCGAGAGCGTCGAGCCGCCAGCGGGCGTCGGCCATTCGCTCCGGCGCGGCGCGGTTCTTGGTGCGCAAACGCACGCGTAGGCCACTCGATTTCGCTTCCAACAGCAGATGGAACTCTGCCGCGCCTCCAGTCGAGTACTTCACGATGTTCTCGAGCAGCTCGTGGGCAGCCAAGAGCAACCGCGAAAGGCCATCCGCATCGGCCAAGTGCGGCTTGCATAAGTCGGACACCAACGCGCGCAGTGGACCGATTTGGTTTGCCAGCGGCTGAAATGACAGCGTGAGCGAGACCAGCGCGCGCGCGTCGTCGGAGTCCGTCATTGGATGCTGATGATCTTGGCAATCGTGCCGGGCAAGCCGCTGAATGCCGGGACCGTTGCGCGCTTCATGGCAGCGGCGATGCAGGCGCCGCTGGACGTGCCCGCGAACGGAGGATCGCTCACGGTAGCGCTCGAGACCTTCCCGCTTGGTTCGAACGTGACCACGACCGTCGCTTGTCCCGTCGGCCCACCCGCTTCCCGGCATTTGGCCGTTTCGAACGCGGCCGCGGCCAACGCTGCTTTGGCGGCATTCTGATCGAAGCGCTGCGTCGGGCCAGCGACGCCCTTCTTCTCGTCGGCGGTGCGCGCTCCGCTCGCAAACAGCTCGGCAAATCCGGCGTTGGGCGTGGCGGCGGGGGAGCCAGTCGGCGGATCGATCGCGGAGCGAGAGCGCGGTGCGGGTTGACCGGTGGTCGGTGTCTCCGACGTCGGGTCTGAAGGGGCACGCTCGACCGGGTGGGACCCAGGCGGCGGCGTGGGCGGCAACGCGCTAATCGGAGCCGGAGGCGGCAATTTTTCGTCGGCCGCGTTTTTGAGCGCGAACACTCCGCCGCCCACCGCGAGCAGTAGGACGAGCCCGCCGATGATCAACGGTACACGATTCTTACGCTCTTCCGGCCAGTCAGGGATGCCGGCAGTCGGAGAAATTGCGCCCACTGCCGTTGCTGGCGATCGTTGAAACGTTTGCACCGGCGCGGCGAACGGGGCGGCGATCGCCGGGGCAGGCACCATCACGGGTGCGGTTGGGAAGGTCGGTGCGGCGGGGAAGGTCGGTGCGGCGGGGAAGGTCGGTGCGGCGGGGAAGGTCGGTGCGGCGGGGAAGGTCGGTGCGGCGGGGAAGGCGGGCGTTTCCGACGCCGCCATTTCAATCCGGTGCGCGGTCGGCGGCATGGGCGGCCGACCGATGCCAGACATAGTGGGGGCCCGCGGGATCGGCGGCCCTGATGGACCGCCCGCACCCTCTCGTTGTGGGACCCCGATCATCGGCGCAGGCTGCTCCGGCGCGCGTGCGTGGGGCTGTTCAACCGCACCAGCTAAAGGCAACTTCGCTCGCGCGGGAGCCGCGGGCGGCGCGGGAGGGGGCGGCGCTGGCTCGGGCGGGATTGGCGCGGCCGGCACGGGCGCCGGTTCGATGTCGGCGGGCGGCGCAATCGACTGCAGCTCGGTCACCTGCCCGAGTTCCAGCCACTCGGCCATTCCTTCACGCCAAACCAACGTGCTGTAACTGATCGTGCCGGCGGCGAGCTCCTGCTGGATCTGCGCTTGCGTCAGTTCTCGATCTTGTCCGTCGGGATAGTCGACCGCCCATAACAGGGTTTCGGTCGCGGGCGGAGGTGCGGCAACTGTCGGGGCTGCGACGGCCGGTGCCTTCGGCGATGGTGCTGCAGGTGCAGGTGCAGGTGCAGGTGCAGGTGCAGGTGCTGCG
>Ga0302321_100002913_pt1 | contig 14699 bp, 17 predicted proteins | sample Fen_T0_1_FD_202505 | JGI IMG/M metagenome (GOLD analysis project Ga0302321, IMG submission 202505) | Peat permafrost microbial communities from Stordalen Mire near Abisko, Sweden - Fen_T0_1 | ecosystem: Environmental > Terrestrial > Soil > Wetlands > Permafrost | place: Sweden: Abisko...
CAAGCCTCGACTTCGCGGTTCCGAGCGGCGTCGTGTGGCATCCCGCGTGGCTGCTGTACACACGCGCGCTGCTCCCGGTCGGTGGAGTGCTCGGCGGCAGCGACTGGGTGCGCGTCGGCCGGTTCCTCGGTCCGAACATCTCGGACTTCTACCGCGCGCATCCTGTGGACACGCTCGTCGACGCGTGGCGCGCCGCCGGCATGACCGACGTGGGCACGCGCACGATGAGCCTCGGCGGCGGCATCGTGATGTGGGGACGCAAGGCCGATGGCTGACGCCGCACCCCGTCCGGCGTACTACGCGGCCGGCCCCGGCTCCGCCCGCGACTGGTGGACGATCCTGCACCCGCCGTACACCGCGTGGCACCTCGCGTACGTGGCCATCGGCGCCGCCCTCGCCCCGCGCGTCGACGCAGGACGCCTCGTCGCGTCGCTCGTCGCGTTCTTCGCGGCCGTCGGCGTCGCCGCGCACGCGCTCGACGAGCTCCATGGTCGTCCGCTGCGCACACACATCCCCACCCGCACGCTCGAGGTCACGGCGGCACTCGGGCTCCTCGTCGCGGTCGGGCTGGGGATCGCGGGGATCGTGGTCGTCGGGTGGTGGCTGGTCCCGTTCGTCGTCGCCGGTCCGGTGCTCGCCCTCGGGTACAACCTGGAGCTCTTCGGCGGCCGTATCCACACCGACCTCGGCTTCGCGGCCGCGTGGGGCGCGTTCCCCGTGCTCACCGCGTACGTCGCACAGACGGGCACGCTCCGGATCGGCGCCGTGGTGGTGGCCGGTGCCGCGCTCCTCGTCTCGCTCGCCCAGCGCGCACTGAGCACCCCGGCCCGTGCACTGCGCCGCCGCACCCGCGCGATCGTCGGACGGGTCGAGCTCACCGACGGGCGCACGGTCGCCCTCGACACCACCGTGCTGCTCGCCCCGCTCGAGCGGGCGTTGCGGTGCTGCTCGTGGGCGATGGTGACGCTCGCCGTCGGCCTCCTGCTGGCCCACACCGCCTGAGCCCGCCTCTGGACCCCGGCTCCGGAGCACCGCTCGGGAACGCTGGGTTACGTTGCGCCCATGACCGACGCCGACGACACCACCCGCACCTGGCCCGAATTCCGGTGCCGCGACGAGGTCGTGATCCCGGCCCCGGTCGAGCCCGTGTGGGCCGCGATCACCGACCTCTCCACCTACGGCGCGTGGTGGTCCCTGATCCGGGTGACCCCGCTCGACCCCGACCGGTCGATCCTCGCGCCCGGGGTGCGCTTCCACATCACCGGCGCCCGCCCCGGCCAGCCCGCGGCCACGGGCTGGACCGTCGAGGTGACGGGAGTGGTGCCGCACGAGCGCGTCGACCTCACCTACACCGACGGTGACCTCGTGGGCACGGTGTCGTGGGACCTCGCCCCGGCCGACGGAGGCACGAGCGTGGCGTACGTGTACCACGGCGTGCGACCGACGCACGCGCGCAGCGCGGCGAGCTTCGAGCGCTATGGCACCGGCCTGCACAGCGTGGCCATGCAGGTCGACGCACTCGCCGGCCTCGGGCGCTACGTCACCGATGCGCCGCTCGACGACGCGTGGCGCGAGACCGTGGCCGAGAACATGGCTGCGGGCCTCGCCGCGCTCCCCGAGCCGCCGGGCTGATCCCGCCCGGACCCGGCGACTCGCGCCCGACGAACTGCCCCTTTGAATACCTCACCTTCATTATATGATATATTTGTCAGATGATCAGTCGACCGATCTCAGAGGTGAAGGCGGATCTGTTCAAGGCCCTCGCCCATCCGGCCCGGATCCGGGTGCTCGAGCTGCTCGCCGAGGGCGAGCGCACCGTGGGCGAGATGCAGCCGCTGGTCGGGCTGGAGTCGTCCCACCTGTCCCAGCAGCTCGGGATCCTTCGCCGGGCACGGCTGGTGACCACCCGCAAGGAAGGGGCGGCGGTCGTCTACGCGATCAAGGACCCACTGCTCGTGGATCTGCTCGCCGTGGCCAAGGAGCTGCTCATCAACTCCCTTGCGGAGACCGAGGACCTCCTCGCCGATCTCCGGTCCGGCTGATGGACCGCGTGACCGGCGCCTTCCGCACCGTCTCCAACCCCGTGGTCCGGCTGCTCCCCCGCCGGGCCGACTACGCCGGGCTGCGCCGCTCGTGGAAGGGCGACGTCCTCGCCGGGGTCACCGTCGGCGTCGTCGCGCTGCCCCTCGCCCTCGCGTTCGGCATCACCAGCGGGCTCGGAGCCACCGCCGGGCTGATGACCGCCATCGTGGCCGGCTTCGTGGCCGCGACGTTCGGCGGCTCCAACGTCCAGGTGTCGGGACCGACCGGCGCGATGACCGTGGTGCTCGTCCCCCTCGTGGCGAAGCACGGCGCCGACGCGGTGTACGTGGTGGGCCTCATGGCCGGCGTGATCGTGCTCGGCGCGTCGTTCGCCCGGCTCGGGCGGCTCCTCGCCTACATCCCGTGGCCGGTGATCGAGGGCTTCACCATCGGCATCGCCGTGATCATCTTCCTCCAGCAGGTCCCGAACGCCCTCGGGGTGGCCAAGCCCGCCGGGGAGAACCCCGCCGCGGTGGCGGTGCGCGCCGTGTCCGACGCGTTCGGGGCCGGCAACCTGGCCACCATCGGCCTGGTCGCGCTCACCGTCGCGGTGATGCTCGTCGGGCCGCGCATCCACCGCGCGCTGCCCGCCTCCCTCCTCGCGGTGCTCGTCACCACGGTGGTCGCGGTGGCGACCGGAGCGGACGTCGCCAAGATCGGCACACTCCCCGACTCCATCCCCACGCCGTCGCTCCCGGGCCTCTCGGTCGGGCAGATGCGCGACCTGCTCGGGGCTGCCTTCGCCGTGGCCGCGCTCGCCGCGATCGAGAGCCTCCTGTCGGCCAAGGTCGCTGACGGCATGGCCGACACCGGCAAGCACGACCCCGACCGCGAGCTCTTCGGCCAGGGCCTGGCCAACCTCGCGTCCCCGCTCTTCGGCGGCATGCCCGCCACCGGCGCGATCGCGCGCACCGCGGTCAACGTCCGTGCGGGAGCCCGCACGCGGCTCTCGGCGATCGTGCACTCCGTGCTGCTGGTCGTCGTGGTGCTCTTCCTGGGCGGGCTGGTCGGGAAGATCCCGCTCGCCGCGCTCGCCGGCGTGCTGATGGTCACCGCGGTCCGCATGGTGGAGCTCCACAACGTGCGCGCGGTGCTGCGGTCGACGCGGGCCGACGCCGCGGTGCTCGTCCTCACGGCCACCGCGACGATCGCGTTCGACCTCATCGTCGCGGTCGAGATCGGGATCGCGGTCGCCGCGCTCCTCGCGCTCAGCTCCGTGGCCCGCACCAGCACTGCGACGCTCGAACCGGTCATGGGCGCGAGCGAGATCGACGGCGACACCGAGGTCGACCTCCTGAAGGAGGGCATCGTGGCCTACCGCATCGACGGCGCGATGTTCTTCGGCGCCGCGCAGCGGTTCCTCACCGAGCTCACCGCGATCAGCGACGTGCGCGTCGTGATCCTGCGCCTGCCCGACATCCAGGTCCTCGACGCGACCGGCGCGCAGGCGCTCGGTGAGACCGTGGCCGAGCTCGAGGCGCGCCACATCACGGTCCTGCTGAAGGGCCCGAGCCCCGAGCACCTCCGCGTCCTCGGCGCGGTGGGCGCGCTCGACCGGCTCGCCCACGAGAACCACGTGTTCGCCGATCTCGATGCGGCCGTGGCCCACGCACGCGTGCACGCGGCACGCGCCGAGCACTCAGGCGTGGACCTCGCCTGACGGCGCAGGCCCGAGCGCGCGGGTCACGGCAACGGGCGGAAGCGCACGCCGGCGTCGGTGGTCACGATGTGACCCGCGGTCGGCGGCGGGAAGTGGGTGCCGATCACGAGCACGTCCCGGTCGAGGCACTCGGCCACCAACGCGCGCCGGGTTGCGCTCGACTGCGCTCCGTCGCTGTCGACGACGGTGAACCAGTCCGGCTCCATGAGCTGCACCGGGCTGTGCACGCAGTCGCCGGTGATGATCGCCTCCGCGCCCTCGGAGCGGATCCGCACCGACACGTGGCCGGGCGAGTGCCCGGGCGTCGGCGTGAGCGACACCTCCCCGGTGACCGAGTGGTCGACGTCGACGAGATCGACGACACCGAAGTCGAACAGCGGTGTGACCGCGTCGTCGAAGGTGACCGCCGACGCGGCGGCGCGGGCCTCCTCCGACGCCGCGTTCCAGTGCTCGAACTCGGCCCGGGCGAGCACGTACCGCGCGTTCGGGAAGGTGGGCACCCAGGCGTCGTCCACCCACATCGTGTTCCAGCCCACGTGGTCGAAGTGCAGGTGCGTGCAGATCACGGCGTCGACGTCCTCGCGGGCGAACCCGGCGCCGGCCAGTGCCGTCAGGAACGAGCCGTCGTCGCTCATGGTCGCGAACAGGTCGGGCAACGGGCGTTGACCTACGCACGTGTCGACGACGATCTTGCGGCCCTCCGACTCGACACAGAGCGCCTGGATCGAGATCCGGAGGTTGCCGTCGTCGTCGAGCGCCCAGGGACTCAACCAGTCGGCGTGCGCGGCGAGGCCCTCGGGCGACGACATCGGGAAGAAGCCCCCGGCCGGGAAGCCGGCGTCCTGCTCGAGGACCCGCGTCACCGACACGGATCCGACCGCCCATCGCAATTCGGACATGGTGTGCTCCCCTGTGGCCCGATACGGTCACGACGAGCGCATGCTCGCAGAGGAGACGACCACACGCCATGCCCGACAGCCTCGAACCCAGTGCCGAACCCGAAGCCGACCAGATGCTCGCCGGAACGGTGGCCGTGGTCACCGGCAGCGGCCGGGGCATCGGCCGCGCCCACGCGATGCGCCTCGCCGCGTACGGCGCCAAGGTCGTCGTCAACGACCTCGGCGTGGCGGCCGACGGCAGCCCGACGTCGGAGACCCCGGCCGAGGAGGTCGTCGCCGCGATCCGCGCCGCCGGCGGTGAGGCTGTGGCCGATGCCAGCGACATCTCGACCGCCACGGGCGGCGAGGCCGTGATCCAGCGTGCGCTCGACGAGTGGGGCCAGATCAACATCGTGGTCAACAACGCCGGCTTCGGCCGCCCGCGCATGGTGTTCAACCTGGAGGAGGACGAGTGGGACGACGTGATTCGCGTCCACCTCAAGGGCACATTCTCGGTGACCGCTCCCGCGACCCGCTGGTGGCGCCGTGAGGCCAAGGCCGGCCGGCCGGTCTACGGGCGTGTGGTCAACACCTCGACCGGCCTGCTCGTGATCGGCGGCGCGGGCCAGTCGAACTACGTCGCCGCGAAGGCCGGCATCCTCGCGTTCGGAGAGGCGATCGCGACCGAGCTCGAGCCCTACGGCGTGACGGTCAACACCATCCTCCCCGGTGCGCGCACCCGGCTCGCCGCGGTGGGCTGGCGCACCGCCCGCAACGCCGCGCGGGGGCCCCAGGAGTTCGACAACCAGAGCCCCGTTCACGTGGCCGAGCTGGTGTGCTACCTCGCATCTCCGTACGCGCAGTACATGAGCGGGCAGTCGTTCCAGGTGAGCGGCGCGCGCATCGAGCACGTGCACACGTTCGTGGGCGCCGAGCTGCTCCAGCGAACCGACCGCGGGTGGACGGCCGGCGACCTCAAGGGCGAGATGCCCCGCCTGTTCGGGGTGGGCCCGTACCGGTCCGACCCGCCGCCGAAGGAGTGGCAGGAGCAGTACCACGCGAAGGGCACCGCATCCACCGCACCGTCGTAACCACGGAGGAGCACATCATGGAGATCCACGACCTGTTGGCCAAGGCGAACGACAGCATCACCGTCGGGCGCGTGTTCGGCACGCCGATCGAGCGCGACGGCGTGCTCGTGATCCCGGTCGCGTCCGTCCAGGGCGGGGGCGGCGGGGGCGGCGGCACCGGCGTCGGTCCCGGTGGTGAGGGCGAGGGCACCGGGTCGGGCGGCGGCTACGGCGTACGGGCCCGGGCGGTCGGCGTGTTCGTCGTGCGCGACGGCGCCGTCACCTGGCAGCCCGCTGTCGACCCGAACCGGATCATCGTCGCGGCCGCGCTCGTGAGCATGGTCGCACTCCTCACGTTCGGGTCGATCCGTCGGGTCAAGCTCCGCCACCGCCACCACCGGTAGCCGACGTGGCCGACTTCCCGATCGTCGACGTCGACTCCCACTTCATGGAGCCGCCCGACTTCTGGGCCGAGCACCTCGAGCCCGCGTTCCGCGGTCGCGGCCCGGTCGGCGACCCCGACCGCGGCGGCGCGACGATCGACGGTGACCGCCGGTTCCCGACGCTCACCTGGCGCAGCCGCAGCGGTGGGCTGTCGACCCTGAACGACATGTGGGCGAAGGAGTACGCCCGCTACGACGAGCGGGGCTGGGATCCCGAGGCCTACGTGATCGCGGCCGACGACCAGGGCATCGACCAGATGGTCCTCTACCCGAGCCGCGGGCTGATGCAGGTGTCGGCGTGGGGACTCGACCCCGCGCTCGCCGCCGCGATCGTGCGGGCGTACAACGACTGGGCCGCGTCCTTCGTGGCCCACGCACCCGACCGACTGCTCGCGGTCGGTCAGCTCGACCTGCGCGACGTCGACGCCGCGATCGCCGAGGCGCGCCGGGGCGTCGAGCAGCACGGGTTCCGCGGGTTCTTCGTGATGCCCGAGCCGCCGCTGCCCGGGGTCACGCTCGAGCGCGCCTACTACGACCCCCTGTGGTCGGTGCTGGAGGAGCTCGACGTCGCTCTCGCGCTCCACAACGTCGCCGGCACCGGGCTGGGTCAGATCGGCGCCGACCGGTTCGGGCCGTGGGCGCTGCCGCGGATCGCGGCGGCGTTTCCGCTCGAGTCGCAGCTCACGCTGTTCTCCTTCCTCGTCGGCGGGATCTGCGACCGCCACCCCGACCTACGGCTCGTGGTGCTCGAGTCGGGCGCGGGCTGGCTGCCGTTCTGGCTGTGGTGGCTCGACGAGCTCTACGAGCGCTACGAGGGGCTCGACTGCGACGAGCTGTCGGCGTCGCCGAGCGAGCTGTTCCGGCGCCAGTGCTTCGTGTCCGCCGAGATGGAGGAGCCGCACCTCGACGCGGTGGTGAACGCGTTGGGCTCGGGATGCATCGTCACCGCGTCCGACTTCCCCCACCCCGAGGGCACGTTCCCGAACGGTGTGCGCGAGTTCGCCGCCCGCCCCGACCTGTCCCCCACCACCGCCCAGGCGATCCTCTCCGACAACCCCCGCCGCCTCTACCGCCTCTGACCCTTGATGCGTCTCCTACCCACTCCCAGCGTGGGGCGACAGACGCATAGTTCGACTGTGCGTCCGCCACCGTCGTGTGGGCCGGGACGCACAGTTCGGCTGTGCGTCCCTGACCCCACGTCCAGCGCGGGTGGGGGACGCCTCTCGGGGTCAGGCGCCGGCGGCGTCGGCGAACGACTTCAGGGCGTCGCGGCCGGAGATGAGGCCGACGATGATCTCCTCGTCGATCAGGGGCACGTGGCGGATCTCGTTGTCGATCATCATCCGCGCGACCTCGGCCACGGTGTCGTGGGGCGAGGCGATGGCGACGTCCATCGTCATCACTTCCTCGACGTGGGTGCGGTCGAGGTTCAGCCCGTCGGCCACGGCCCGGATGATGTCGCGCTCGGAGATGATCGCGGGCGGGTCGGTGCCCCGAACCACGGCCGCGCCGATCGACTCCTCGACGAAGAACTGGGCCACCTTGCGCAGCGAGTCGTCGAGGTGCACGAGGACCGGCGGTCGGGTCACGAGGTTGCGGACGGGCTCAGCCGGTGCTGCGGTCATGGTTCCTCCACCTGTTGACGAGGCGTGTGTTCGACGAGGCGTTTGGCGACGCGCCCAGGCTAGGGGCGGGTCGCCAAACGGTCGAAATCAGCCGAAGAGGACGGGCAGCGTCGCCGGCGCCCGGAACGCGAGCCCGCTGACGTGCACGTCCTCGGCGTCGGGGTCGAGCCGGAGGTTCGGGAGGTCGAGGAGGGCGTTGATGGCGACCGTGGTCTCCATGCGGGCCAGGTGCATGCCGAGGCACATGTGCGGCCCGAACGCGAACGCCATGTGCTGCTTCTGCTCCCGGAGGATGTCGAACTCGTCGGGTCGGTCCCACCGCGACGGGTCGCGGTTCGCGGCCGCCATGCACACGTGCACGGGCGCGCCCGCCGGGATGCGCACACCTTCCACCACGGTGTCCTTGGTGCAGGTGCGACCGATGCCGGTGAGGGGCGGGTCCCAGCGGACGCCCTCCTCGATCGCCTGCGGCATCAAGGACCGGTCCGCGCGGAGCGCGGCGAGCTGATCGGGGTTGCTCAGCAGCCCGAACATCAGGTTGCTCGACGACCGGTAGGTCGTCTCCGCACCGGCGGGGAGCAGCAGGCGGAGGAACGCGATGATCTCGTCGTCGGTGAGGCGCTGACCGTCGAGCTCCGCTTCCGCGAGCACGCTGATGAGGTCGTGGCGAGGGTCCGCCCGGCGTTGGGTGATGATCCCCTGGAAGTACTCGTAGAGCCAGGTCGACGCGGCGAACCCCACCTCGATGTTCCCGGCGATGGAGATCAGCTCGACCGCCTTCGCGTGGAACGTGGGGAGCTCCTCGGTCGGCAGCCCGATCATCTCCGCGATGACCGTGACCGGGAAGGGGAACAGGAGCTCCGAGACGAGGTCGGCGCGGCCCCGGTCGCGGAACGCGTCGACGTGGCGCGCCACCACGGGCCGCACGATCTCCTCTTCCCAGGTCTCCATCGCCTTACGGGTGAACGCCTGCTGGATCAGCCCGCGGTACGCGTGGTGCTCGGGCTCGTCCATCTCCAGGATCGAGTGGCCGAAGACGAGACCGATCGACTCGGCGTAGCCCGCCGAGGAGAACGTCTCGCCGTCGCGCAGGACCTGCTGGACCGCGGCGAACGTCAGTGGCGTGTACGGAGTCTGCGTGTAGAGCGCCTCCTCCATCGACGCCACGCCGAACTCGTCGGCCATCGACCCCGCCCAGACGGGGGTCTGCTCCCGGAGGCGGGCCCACACCGGGTAGGGATCGCGGACCGCGCCGATGCCGGCGGCCGCGTCGAACTCGGCGAACGGGTCGTAGCTCTCGTCGTGCGTGTCGGTCGTCATGGGGAAAGAGTGCCACGCCCCGGCGGCACCTGTCTCGCGGTGGGTTGATCGGGACCTCGGGTTCGATGACCGGACAGTCTCCTACGCTCCGGCACTTCTGGTCGCTCCGCTCGCGCCCACGCGCCCGGAATCGGTCCCCAGGACGCTCACTACGCTCAGGACATGTGCCGAAACATCACCGAGCTCCGCGGCCTCGAGCCCGCCGCCACCCGCGACGAGATCGAGGCGGCGGCCCGTCAGTACGTCCGGAAGGTCAGCGGCATCACGAGACCGAACCTCGCCACCACCGCGGCGTTCGAGCGGGCCGCGATCGAGATCGCCGACATCACCCAGGACCTGCTCCTCGGGCTACCGCCGCGCCGCCGGCCGCCGAAGACCGTCCCGCCTTTGCGCCGACCCGAGATCCGCGCGCGGATGGGCCTGGAGCCGTTCCCGGCCGGGTGACCACCACCGACCGGGATCAGCCGGCGAACACCCAGCGGGTGGCGCGGGTCGCGAACTCGTCCTCGCGCTCGACCACCGCGAACGCTCGGTCGGGTGTGAACTCGAAGATCGCGTTCTGGCGCAGGAAGTCGGGATCGAGGTCGGGCTGCACCGGCCGGTACTTGTCGACGTAGCGCGCGATCCACTGCTCCGCTCGGTCGCCGGGCCCGACCAGCACCGCCGCGCCCTCGACCGAGATGCACTCGACGGTGTCGTCGACCATGACCACGGCCCGCGGGTTCGCGGCGAGGTTGCGCGCCTTGCGCGACCCGGGTGCGCACGAGAAGGCGAATTGCAGGTCGTCGTCGTCCCACACGCCCCACACGGGGAGCGCGTGCGGACGACCACCGCCCGACACGGTCACCACCCAGAAGTTCCGGTTCGCCGTGAGCCGCTCCCCCGCCCACTCCCACGTCAGCGCCTCCCAGTCGGGCGTGTCGACGCCGTACTCCGACATGGCCGGGCGCTCGGCACGCGGTCGCGTCATCGCTGCTCTGCTCCCACTCAGCCGGCGGTCCAGCCGCCGTCGACCGCGAGCACGCTGCCGACGCAGAAGCTCGCCGCGTCCGACGCGAGGAACAGCACGGCCTCGGCGATCTCCTCGGGCTGCGCGAGCCGGCCGATCGGCATCATCGCGGCGTAGCGCGCGAGCAGCTCGTCGGCGTTGGGGGCCGCCTTCACGTTGGCGAGGAACGGCGTGTCGGTGACGCCCGGGCACACGCAGTTCACCCGCACCCCCTGGTTCGCGTAGTGCAACGCGAGCGCGCGGGTGAGGTTGACCACCGCGGCCTTCGACGCCGAGTACCCGTAGATGCCGGGCTCGCCCACGATCCCGGCCGCCGAGCTGACGTTGACGATCGCGCCGCGGCCGCGCGCGGCCATCTGGCGGATGACCCGCCCGATCAGCTGGAACGGACCGGTCACGTTCACCGCGAACTGCCGCTCCCACAGGTCGGGATCGAAGCTGTCGAACGCGGCACGTCCACCGCCGAAGCCCGCGCAGTTGACGAGCACGTCGACGCCGCCGAGATCGTTGCCCGCGGCCACCGCGGCATCGGCCGTCGCTGCCAGGGTGAGGTCGCCCACCACCGCGACTCCTGCGCCGTCGAGGTCGGCGACGGTCTCCGCGGCGCGGTCGGCCTCGAGGTCGACCACCACCACCCGGCCGCCGTCGCGGCCGAAGCCGAGTGCGGTGGCCCGGCCGATCCCGGAGCCTCCGCCGGTCACGATCGCGACCCGGCCGTCGAACCGGCCCGGCCCCTGCGCTGCGTGCATCGCCGGATTCTGGCCCAATCCGTCGGTAGCGTGCCCGACTGATGGTGCACACCGCGTGGCGCGTCTTCCTCTACGGCCTCGTCGCCGCCACCAGTCCCCTCGCGCTCACCACCACGCTCGTCGTGCTCCGCAGCGGCCGGCCTCGCATCAACGGGTTGCTCTACGCCGGCGGGTTCCTGGGGGCGGCCACGGTCGTGCTCGTGGCCGTGGTCGGGGTGGGCGTGGCGACCTCGCTCGGCAACGGTGACGGCCACCCGACGTTCCAGGCGGTGCTGGCGTTCGTCTTCGGCGTCGCCCTGCTCGCCACGGCCGTGTACGTGCGCCGCCATCCCCCCGACCCGCACGCCCACGACGGGCCACCTCGCCCCCGCCGCCCCAGCCGCTTGACCGAGATCACGACCCGCGTCGGGCGCCTCGGACCGCTCCAGGCCTTCGGCATCGGTGTGGCCCTCGGCATCGGCGGTCCCAAGCGGCTGGGCATCACGCTGCTCGTCGCGGGCACGATCACCGCGGCGGGACTCGGCGCCGGAGCGGGGGTCATGATCGGAGCGAGCTACATCGTCGTCGGGACGGTGCTGGTCTGGCTCCCGGTCGCGCTGTACGTGGTGGCCGGCGCACGCGCCGAGGAGTGGATCGCGTCGGCCCAACGCTGGGTCGGCACGCACCAGGCTGCGCTGACCGTCTACCCGTCGCTCGTCGTCGGGCTGCTCTTGGTGGCGGACGCGTTCGTGCAGCTCACCTGACCTCCTTGCGAAGGTGAGCAACGCCTCATTGGGGTGGCTGGACGACGGCTTCCGAGCGCAGCAGGTGCTCCTGCGCGATCGATCCGCCGATGCGGCCGTCGAGGTCGCGCATCACCCCGCGGTACAGCGCGCGTCCCGGCGTCGCCTTCCACGGCTCCAGGTCGAGCAGGACCCACTCGTCGGCCCGCATCGGCTCGTGGAACCACACCGCGTGGTCGATGCTCGGCCCGCCGTTGCCGACCGTCGGCAGCGTCATCCGCCCGAAGCCGGTCCCGAGGTCGGACAGGTACGCGAGCGCACAGGCCTGCACCATCGGGTCGTCGGGCAGCCGGTCGGTGGCCCGCACCCAGATGCGGTCGGAGTAGAGCTGGCGACCGTCGACCACCTCGGTCATGGTCACCTGACGCATCTCGAGCAGCGAGTCGGCCCCGTACGGCGGGCAGTCGAGCGGCGCCGGCGCCTCCAGCGGGCCGACGTCGTCGAACACGTTCTCGGCCGACGCCGCCTGGAACGACGCGAGCATCGAGAAGATCACCTCGCCGTCTTGGATCGCGACCACGCGCCGCGCCGAGAACGACCGGCCGTCGCGGTCGCGGTCGACCCGCAGCACGACCGGGTGGTCGATGAGGCCGGGGCGCAGGAAGTAGCCGTGCAACGAGTGCGGCAACCGGCCGTCGGGCACCGTCCGCCCCGCGGCCATCAGCGCCTGCGCGCAGACCTGCCCGCCGAACAGGGAGGGCCGCACCCGGGCGTGCACGGTGTTGACGCCGCGGAACAGGTCGCGGTCGAGCTCCTCGAGGTCGAGGGTGGCGGCGAGGTCGGGTGCGTACTCCATGGGCCGACCGTAGTATCGGCCCGCTGGCGGACCCCGACGAAGGACCGACGATGGGGAAGATCTGGGCCAACTCCGGCGACTCGCACCTGGTCGAGCCGCCCGACCTCTGGCGCAGCGCGCTGCCGGCCGCGCTGGCCGAGCGCATGCCCCGCAGTGAGCGCGACGCGGACGGCGGCTGGGAGACGATCCACGTCGACGGCGAGACGTTCCGGCGCCGCATCCCCAAGGGGCTCAGCCTCCGAGACATCGAGGGCAACTCCGTCGTCGACCGCATCGACCGCGGCAACGACCCCGCCCGCCGGCTCGAGGACCTCGACGAGGAAGGCATCTGGGCCGAGCTGATCTACCCCTCGATCGGCTTCTGGATGGCGTCGATCCAGACGCCCGAGCTGCTCGCAGCGGGCTGCCGCGCCATCAACGAGTGGGCGATCGAGCTCCAGGCCGCGTCGCCCCGCTTCGTGTGCACCGCGACGATCCCCCTCCTGACCGTCGCCACCGCGGTGGCCGAGGTCGAATGGGCGGCCGACGCCGGGTACCACGCCGTGTACCTCTCGGTCGCGCCGCCCACCGACGAGGACTGGACGCACGAGCAGTGGGAGCCGCTCTGGGCCACACTCGAGGAGACCGGGCTCGTCTGCGGCTACCACATCGGCACCGAGCCGCACGACGCCAGCGGGTTCCACGGCAACTACTACCGCGGCCCCGGCGGGGCGCTGCTCAACTACATGGAGACCACGTACGGCGGCCAGCGCGCGGTGTCGAAGATGATCGCGTCCGGCGTGTTCGACCGGAGCCCGGGCCTGCGGGTGATCGTGTCGGAGGGCGGCGCCACCTGGGGGCCGTTCGTGGCCGACCGGCTCGACGAGGCGTACCGCCAGCACGCGTCGGCGGTGCGCCCCGCACTGCGCCGGCTCCCGAGCGAGTACCTCTACGAGAACGTGTACGCATCGTTCCAGCACGACCGCTCCGCGCCGGCCGCGAACTGGGCCATGGGCTGGAAGAACGTGTGCTGGGGCAGCGACTACCCGCACCTCGAGGGCACGTTCGGCCACTCGCAGAAGACGCTGCACGAGCTGTTCGACGACGTCGACACGGTCACGCGTCAGCGGGTGACCGTCGGCGCGTTCGCCGAGCTGTTCCCGCACGTCCCCCCGGCGCCCCCGTCCGAGTACTGAACGCGCGACATCCGGCGCCGGCCTAGAACCGGGCGCCGCCGGTCACCTGGACGTGCTCGCCCGTGACGAAGCTCGCCGCGTCCGACAGCAGGAACACCATCACGTTCGCGGTCTCCTCGGGCGACTGCATGCGCCCGAGCGGGATGAGGTCACGCACCCAGTCGTCGACGTTGCCCTTGTGCGCCATAGCCGTGTGCTCCAGCCCCGGGTTGCCGCCACCGGCCGACGGCGCGACCCCGAGCGGGCACACAGAGTTGGCCCGGATGCGGTGGGGTGCCAGCTCGTAGGCGAGCACCTCGGTCATCCGCACCACACCCGCGCGCGCCGCGGAGAATGCCCCGAAGTTGGGCTCACCGGTGAGCGCGGCCGACGACGCGAGGCTCACGATCGCTCCACCGCTCCCCTGCTCGATCATCTGGCGCGCACACGCCTGCGCACCGAGCCAGGTGGCGGTGAGGTTGGCGTCGAGGGTGCGGTGCCAGGTGTGGATCGACACGTCGATGACCGGCCCGGTGCCCAGGCGCGGGCCGGTGCCACCGGAGAGGTTGGCGCACAGGTCCACCCGGCCGAACGCCTCGACGGTGCGGGCGACCGACTCCGCGACTCGGTCGGCGTCGGTGAGGTCGACGGCGAGGCCGATCGCCCGGCGACCCTCGGCTTCCACCGCGGCCACCACCGCGTCGAGCGAGGCCTGGTCGACCTCGTAGGTATCGGCCTCGGTGGGGTTCGGCACCACCGCGTCGACGCACGCCACGTCGGCACCGTGGCGGGCGAGCAGCCGCGCGACCGCGGCGCCGATGCCAGGTCGACGCGCCGCCCCCGCCACCCACGCGACCTTCCCCTCGAACGAGATCATGGGCTGGGTCACGCGATCAGTCCTTCACCATGGTTCGCTCACTGCTCCTCGGAACTGCGAGATGCTCGGTCGCTGCGACAATCGCAGTTCGCTCACTCCGGCATCGGGGGATCCCACTGGACCCCGTTCACCTGGGTGCCACCGCTCGCGAAGATCGTGTTGCCGGTGACGTAGTCGCTGTCCGCGCTCGCGAGGAAGAGCGCGACCCCGCCGATGTCGTGCTCGGGATCGCCCATGCGCCCGAGTGGGTTGGA
>Ga0302321_100002914_pt1 | contig 14697 bp, 15 predicted proteins | sample Fen_T0_1_FD_202505 | JGI IMG/M metagenome (GOLD analysis project Ga0302321, IMG submission 202505) | Peat permafrost microbial communities from Stordalen Mire near Abisko, Sweden - Fen_T0_1 | ecosystem: Environmental > Terrestrial > Soil > Wetlands > Permafrost | place: Sweden: Abisko...
ACCGCCGGGCGAGTCCACACCTCCGCCGTGCACCCCCGCGCCGCCTCCCTATGGGGCCGGACCACCGCCCGGGTATGGGGCAGGCCCGCCGCCCGGGTATGGGGCAGGCCCGCCGCCCGGGTATGGGGCAGGCCCGCCGCCCGGGTATGGCGCGCCCGGACCGGCGGCCTATCAGCCGATGCCTCCGGCCACCCGTGGATCGAATGGCCTCGCCGTCGCCGCGCTGGTGTTGGGCATCCTCACCTTCGTCTGCCTCGGCCCGATCGGAGCGATCCTGGCCATCGTCTTCGGCGCATTGGGGCTCAAGCGGGCGAAGGAGATCGGCGACGGTCAGGGCATGAGCATCGCCGGCATCGTGCTCGGATCGGTGGGCATGGTCGGGTCGATCATCGCCATCATCTTGCTCGTGACCCTCGGCGCCACCGCCACCCACAACCTGAACAACTTCGGTGGTGAGGCCGACCCGTCGACCTTCACGATCGCCACGGGGGCATGTGGGGTCGATCTCCTCGGCACCGCCACGTTCAGCGGCACGATCAAGAACACCACCTCGTCGAGCAAGAACTTCTCGATCAAGGCCGAGTTCCGCAACCAGCAGACCGGTGCCGTGATCGACACGTCCTCCGACCTCGTCAGCGACATCGCTCCGGGGGACACCGCGCAGTGGAGGGTGACATCGCTCGGCAACCAGGCCGGATCCGCGGTGCGGTGCCAGGTGCTCGAGGTCGACAACTTCTTCAACTGACGATCGATCGACTGGCCGCCGAGGTCGCCTCCGTTCACCGAAAGCCGCGACTCTGACCCGTTGGTGACATAGGTTTCTCCCGTTCAACCTATGGGGAGGGAACCCAATGCTGGCTCTATCGAGATTGTTCGCTGCGAGTTCAGGCGGTGGGATCGGGGTGCTGTTCATCTTCCTGATCTACGCCGCGATCATCGTGCTCTACATCGCCGGTCTGTGGAAGATCTTCGAGAAGGCGGGTCAGAAGGGATGGTTCGCCATCATCCCGATCCTGAACCTCTACATCCTCATCAAGATCGCCGGACGAGAGGGGTGGTGGATCATCCTGTTCCTCATCCCGTGCGTGAACATCGTGGTGGCCGCTCTCGTGTACATCGACGTGGCCGAGAAGTTCGGCAAGTCCGCGGGATACGGCATCGGCATGTGGCTGCTGGGATTCATCTTCATCCCGTTGCTGGGCTTCGGTGACGCCGAGTACTCGGGCGACAAGACGCCCCTGCTCTAGACCGCAGGCCCTGCAGTTCCAGCCGTCGGCCGGTGCGCCGGATGCCTCCGGGCGTTCGGCGCACTGCCGCGCCGGGGGACGGTAGCGTGCGGCCCGTGCGCATCGCCGTGCTGGCCTCAGGCAGCGGAACCATCCTCGACGCGATCCTGACCGACGGCATCCCGGTCGAGGTGGTCGTCGTCGACCGCCCGTGCGCCGCCACGGCGGTGGCCGAGGGACACCGCTGCCCGGCCTTCGTGCTCGAGCGCTCCAGCTACGGCACCGAGTTCGATCGCGTGGCCTACACGGAGCGGATCGTCGACCTGCTCGACGAGCACGACATCGACCTGGTCGTGATGGCCGGCTTCGGCACCATCCTGGCCAAGCCGATCTTCGACCGGTTCGCCGGCCACCTCGTCAACACCCACCCCGCCCTGCTGCCGTCCTTTCCGGGCTGGCATGCGGTGGAGGAGGCCCTGGCCTACGGGGTCAAGGTCACCGGGTGCACGGTGCACGTGGCCACCGAGGAGGTCGACTCCGGCCCGATCCTGGCGCAGGAGGCCGTGGTCGTGCACCCCGACGACACCGTCGAGTCGCTGCACGAGCGCATCAAGGCCGTCGAGCGTCAGCTCTACATCAAGACCATTCGCGAGATCCTCCAACGTGGGAGTGTGCAATGAGAGCCCTGCTCTCCGTCTACGACAAGAACGGCATCGTCGAGCTGGCCCGCTCGCTGCACGAGTTGGGCATCGAGCTCATCTCCAGCGGCGGCACCGCGGCGGTGATCGCCGAGGCCGGCATCCCGGTCACGGACGTGGCCGAGATCACCGGCGTGCCCGCCATCCTCGGACACCGGGTCGTCACCCTGCACCCGAAGGTCCATGGTGGCCTGTTGGCCGACCGTGACGATCCCGAGCACGTGGCCGACATGGAGCGCTACGACATCACCGGCATCGACCTGGTCGTGTCCAACCTCTACCCGTTCTCGTCCGACCCGTCGATCGAGCTGATCGACATCGGCGGACCGGCCATGATCCGGGCCGCGGCCAAGAACCACGAGTTCGTCGCGGTGCTCACCGACCCGGCGCAGTACCCCGCGGTGATCGCCGAGCTGGCCGAGAAGGGCGGGCTCAGCGACGAGACGCGCCGCCGCCTCGCCCGCGACGCCTTCGCCCAGACCGCGGCGTACGACACCCAGATCCTCGCCTGGTTCGACCGCAAGGAGCCGGGCCTCGGCCGTGCCGGCGCACCGGCCGCCGACGACTTCGACCTGCCGCCCGCCATCGAGCTCACGCTCGAGCGGCGCCAGGTGCTGCGCTACGGCGAGAACCCGCACCAGGTCGGTGTCCGTTACGCCACGGTCGGCGAGCGCGGCTGGTGGGAGACCGCCGAGCAGCTCGGTGGCAAGGAGATGTCCTACCTCAACGTGTACGACACCGAGGCGGCATGGCGGCTCGTGCACTCGCTGGGCGAGGGGGCCGCTGCCGTGGTCATCAAGCACGCCAACCCCTGCGGCGTGGCCGTGGCCGAGGACATCACGACGGCCTACGTCCGAGCCCACGAGTGCGATCCGGTGTCGGCCTTCGGTGGCATCGTCGCGGTGAACCGACCGGTCACCGTGGAGATGGCCGAGGCCCTCGGACCGGTGTTCACCGAGGTCGTGGTCGCCCCCGGGTTCCAGCCCGGTGCGCTCGAGCTGTTGCAGGGTCGCAAGAACCTGCGCATCCTCGAGGCCCATCCTCCTGGAGACCCCGGGCTCAGCCTTCGCGTGATCGACGGCGGCTACCTCGTGCAGACCCCCGACCACGTCACCGACGACCGGTCGACGTGGACCGTCGCCACCAAGGCCCACCCGACCGAGGAGCAATGGGCGGACCTCGAGCTGGCCTGGCGGGTCGTGGCCAAGGTGACGTCCAACGCCATCGTGCTGGTCAAGGACGGTCAGGCCGTCGGGATCGGCTGCGGCCAGCAGAACCGCCGCGACGCGGGCGCGCTGGCCAACGAGAAGGCGGCCGGCCGGGCCGTCGGCGGGGCCTATGCCAGCGACGCGTTCTTCCCGTTCGCCGACGGGCTCGACGGGGCCATCGCCGCCGGTGCCTCGGTCGTGATCCAGCCCGGCGGGTCGATCCGCGACGACGAGGTGATCGCGGCCGCCAACCAGGCCGGACTGGCCATGGTGTTCACCGGCGAGCGCCACTTCCGCCACTGAGGACCACTCGCAAGAGCCGAAACCAGCCGCAAGACCCGAAGCGCGATTGTTGGTCAGGTCGGGCGGGGTGGTCCCCAGGTGACGGTGTCGAGGCCGGCGGCGGCGAGCAGGGCCGCGGTCTGGGCCATGGGTAGCCCGACGACGTTGCTGAGGCTGCCGTCGACCGTGGCCACGAACCGGCCGGCGTCCCCCTGGATGCCGTAGGAGCCGGCCTTGTCGAGCGGATCGCCGGTGGCGACGTACCCGGCGATCTCGGCGCTGGTGAGGTCGCGGAAGGTGACCCGCGTGGTGGTCACCGAGCTGGCCGACCCTGCCGGACCGACGACGGCGATGCCGGTGTGCACCTGGTGCGTCCGGCCCGACAGCGCACGGAGCATGACCGCGGCGTCGGCTGCATCGATGGGCTTGCCGAGGATCGATCCGGCGAGGGTGACGGTCGTGTCGGCGGCCAGGACGACCTCACCGGGGCCCTCGCGGTGGACCTGGGCCGCGGCCGCGGCCTTGCGACGGGCCACCCGCTCGACGTAGGAGGCGGGGTCCTCACCGGGCTCGGGGGTCTCGTCGACGTCGGGGACCCGAACGACGAAGTGCACGCCGAGCCGGGCGAGGAGCTCCCGGCGGCGGGGTGATCCGGAGGCCAGCACGAGCCGGGGGCGGGTCGCCGCGACCCCCGACGACATCTGGCTTGGCGGGATGTCGTCGGTCATGCTGCGGCCACGAGACTCGTCGCGTCGCCTCGTTCGGTTGGATGGGCCGGGTTTCGCGGTCGAACCACCCGGGCTGGCGGGGTCGGAGGTCGGGCGGGGCGTCGTTCGGTTGGATGGGCCGGGTTTCGCGGTCGAATCATCCGGGCTGCCTGCGACGGTGGGGTGGCCATGCGTCGGTCAGCCGCCGGAGACGAGCGCGTCGGCGAGGGCGTTCGGGGGCGTGAGGTCGTCGCGGTGTTCGAGCCACCCCTCCGGCAGGGTCACCTGCTGGGGGCCGGACTGGGTGCCCCGGGGAGCGCCGAGCGCCTCGCGGATGACGGCGAGATGCGGGTCGAGGTCGGCCACGATGGCCTCGAGGTCGGCCAGCGTCGCCACCGTCGACAGGGCGCGCCGGACCTCGCCACCGACCGGATAGCCGGTGAGGTACCAGCCGGTGTGCTTGCGCAGGTCGCGCAGGGCGCCTTCCTCGCCGCGCCGATCGGTGAGCAGACGGGCGTGGTCGACGAGGATCGCCGTCACCTCGCCGAGGAGCGGCGCCGGTTGTGGGGAACGGCCGTCGAACACATCGACCAGGTCACGGAACATCCACGGCCGGCCGAGGCACCCCCGGCCGACGACGACACCGTCGGCTCCGGTCTCGCGGAGCATGCGGATCGCATCGGTGGCCTGCCACACGTCCCCGTTGCCGAGCACCGGGATGGCCACCGCCGCCTTGAGCGCGGTGATCGCCGACCAGTCGGCCCGACCCGAGTACAGCTGGGCTGCGGTCCGGGCGTGCAGCGCGATGGCGGCGGCTCCGGTGTCCTGGGCGATGCGCCCGACATCGAGGAACGTCGACAGCTCGTCGTCGACGCCGGTGCGCACCTTGACCGTCACCGGCACGGGCCCGGCGGCGTCGACGGTGGCGGCCACCACCGCGGCCAGCAGCTGCGGTTTGACGGTGAGCGCCGAGCCACCGCCGTGGCGGGTGACCTTGCGCACCGGGCAGCCGAAGTTGAGGTCGATGTGATCGACGTGGCCCTCGTCGACCAGTCGGCGGACGGCGGCGTGCATGGTGGCCGGGTCGGTGCCGTAGAGCTGGATGCTCCGCGGCGACTCGTCGGCGTCGAAGGCGGCCAGGTCCCAGCTCTTGGTGCCGCCCTCGACCAGCCCGCGGGCGTTGACCATCTCGCTGACGTACAGCCCCGCGCCGTAGCGGCGGCAGAGGCGGCGGAACGCGGCGTTGGTGACCCCGGCCATCGGCGCCAGCACGACGGGCGGCCAGACCTCGAGCGGCCCGATCTCGAGCGGTGCGAACTCGCCGGGTCGGGCGGTCCCGGGCTCGTCGGTGGCCGTCGCCGCGGTCGTCGGTGGTGGTTCGGCCATGGCGCCAGGGTGGCCGAGGGCGGCCTGTCGGGGCAACCGGAGCCGTGCGAGAGGCGAGTAGGTTTCGGGCCATGACCGCACAGACCCTCGATGGAGAGCTCGTCGCCGCCATCATCAAGGCCGACCTGACCCTGCGGGTGGCCGCGCTCGCCGACCGGGGCATCACCCCCGGGTTGGGCACGATCCTCGTGGGCGACGACGGTCCCAGTGCCAACTACGTGGCCATGAAGCACCGTGACTGCGCCGAGCTCGGCATCACCTCGCGGGGCGAGCACCTCCCCTCGACCGCGACGACGGCCGACGTGTTGGCCATCGTCGACGACTACAACACCGATCCCGGGGTCGACGCGGTGCTGATCCAGTACCCCTTCCCCGACGGCGTCGACTACGAGACGGCGCTCATGCGGCTCGATCCGACCAAGGACGCCGACGGCCTGCACCCGGTGAACCTCGGTCGCCTGGTCATGGGCACCGAGGCGCCGGTGGCGTGCACGCCGGCCGGCATCCAGGCGTTGCTGATGCACTACGACATCCCGATCGCCGGTCGCCACGTGGTCATCGTGGGCCGCGGCCTCACCATCGGCCGCCCGTTGGCCAACCTGCTCACGCTCAAGCAGCCGGGGGCCAACGCCGCGGTCACGGTCGTGCACACCGGCGTCGACGACCTGGGCGCGTACACCCGTGAGGCCGACATCCTGGTGTCGGCCGCCGGCACCCCCGGCCTCATCACCCCCGACATGGTGAAGCCCGGCGCCGTCGTCGTGGGTGCGGGGGTGAAGTACGAGGGCCGCAGGGTGCTGCCCGACGTCGTCGACGAGGTCGCCGAGGTGGCGTCGTGGATGTCGCCGAGGATCGGCGGTGTCGGACCCATGACCCGAGCCCTGCTCTACCGCAACACGGTCGAGGCGGCCGAGCGCTCGGCGAGCTGAGCGCGACGCCATCCCGCTTCTCGGTTCCGTTGCGTCACGGCGACGCCTACCCTTGTCGGCCATGACGAAGATCAGCGACCTCCTCGCGGCAGGGAGGACCTCGTCGTTCGAGTTCTTCCCGCCCAAGACCGACGAGGCGGAGCGAGCGCTCGAGAAGGCCATCGGCGAGCTCGAGCCGCTCCACCCGTCGTTCGTCTCGGTGACCTACGGGGCCGGCGGCTCCACCCGGGACCGCACCCGCGACATCGTGATCCACATCCAGCGCGACGCCGGCATCACCGCGATGGCCCACCTCACGTGCATCGCCCACACCCGCGCCCAGCTGACATCGCTGCTCGCCGAGTACCGCGAGGCGGGCATCTCGAACCTGCTGGCCCTGGCCGGCGATCCACCCGTCGATCCCGACGTCGACGCTGGTGATCTGCAGTACGCCCACGAGCTGGTGTCGCTCATCCGCGAGTCCGGGGACTTCTCGATCGGGGTCGCGGCCCATCCCGAGCTGCACCCGCGCTCGAACGGCGATCGCGTCGCTGACCGCCGGCACCTCGCCGCCAAGCTCGACATGGCGGACTTCGGCATCACCCAGTTCTTCTTCGAGGCCGAGCCCTACCTGCGCATGATCGACGAGCTGGCGGCCCTGGGCTGCGCCAAGCCGGTGCTGCCGGGGATCATGCCCGTCACCAACGCCGGCCAGGTGCAGCGGTTCGCCCAGCTCGCCGGGGCCGAGTTCCCACCGGCGCTGGCGGCGCGGTTCGCGGCGGTCGCCGATGACCCGGCGGCGGTGCGCGAGCTCGGGGTCGATGTCGCCACCGAGCTGTGCGCCGAGCTACTCGAGGCCGGCGCCCCGGGCCTGCACTTCTACACGCTCAACCGCTCGACCGCGACCCGCGAGATCTACGCCAACCTCGGTCTCGGCCCGGCCTGACCGTCCGCCCTGACCGTCGGCCTGACCGTCAGGACCGCCTGACCTTGAGGACTGCCTGACGCACGCCGAGCGGCGAAGCCAGGTCATCCGCTACGGGAAGTACTGCTCCTGGATCGCGACCACCCAGCCGCTCTTCACCTCGACCCACACGGGATGATCGACCAGCGTGGCAGCGGCCGCCATACCGGTCTTGGTGGGCTGGAACTGCACGCCGCCGACCAACTCGTAGGTCAGGACCCCGACGGCCAGGTCGTCGATGACGTGCAGCGTGCGGACGGCCTTGCTCTCGTTGCGGACGTAGACGTCGTTGGGCACCGGCACCTCGCTCGCCCCGTCCTCCGTCGCCGCCGCGTTGGCGGCATCACCGGTGAACAGGCACTGGAGGTCGAGTCCGATCGTGCTGGAGGCCGTGTCGACGGCTTTGAGCTGGCCGAACCACCTGCCGTCGGGGAGCGCGGTGCTGGAGCCCGGCGCGCAGCCGCTCCCGATGGGCGAGACGCCGTCGGTGGCCGCGTCGGCGCCGAGGTCGACGAAGGGGATGGTCCCCGGTGGCGGGGGCGGGCCGAGCGTGGTGGTGGTGCTCGTCTCCTCGGTCGTCTCCGGGGCGACCGCGGACTTCTCGGCGTTGGACGCGTCGGTCGAGGTGTTCTTGTCGCCATGGCTGGAGCACCCCGCGGTCGAGCCGAGCACGACCACGAACACTGCCGCCATCGCCGCCGCTCTCCATCGCATGGACCCCATGGTGGCGAGACCGCCGTCGGGCGGCAAGGGCCGTTGGTCCCGGTCTGAAGGCCCGGCCCCCCTCCCGGCGCCAGCCAGGTCCTTCGCACGTGTCTGGAACGTGTCTGTCGCTACGATCGACCACATCCAGGCGAAAGGGAGGTCGGTCGTGGCCCACAGCAAGAGCCGGCGCACCACCGAGCCGGCGGTGCTGGTCACGCCGAGCGAGGATCCCGATCGACTCGTCACCGAGGTCGTCTGCGAGTGCGGCAGCGAGTTCGAGGCCGGTCTGGTGGCCGCACGCCTGCAGGCGTGCGGCATCGACGCCCGGGCCAACGAGCCGTTCCCGTCGCGGCAGCCGGGCCTGGTCCGCAACGTCGTCTTCGTGCGCCGGTCCGATCTCGAACGGGCCCGCGAGGTGCTGGCCACCCCGGCCGACCCGATCTGAGCCCCCGTACCGATCGGTCTTTTCGGGGTTTCGGGGACGGGCCGGTACCGTGTGCGGACCAGACCGTCCGCTCCAGGGGGCCCCGTGACCGATTACTCCAAGCTCTACATCGACGGCGCGTGGGTGCCGTCCGATTCCACCGACACCATCGACGTCGTCAACCCGTCCACCGAGCAGGTCATCGCGTCGGTGCCGGCGGGCACGCCGTCCGACGTCGACCGGGCCGTCGCCGCGGCCAAGGCGGCGTTCGAGACGTGGGGCTTCACCTCGAAGGACGAGCGGGGCAAGTACGTGCAGGCCATCGCCGAGGGGCTGGCGGCCCGCAGCGACGAGATCGCCCAGGTCATCTCCGACGAGCTGGGCATGCCGCTCATGTGGGCCAGCATGATCCAGGCCGGTCTCCCGGCCGGCAACATGGCCGGCTACGTGCAGATCCTCGACGAGTTCGAGTTCGAGGAGACCGTCGGCAACTCGCTGGTCGTACGTGAGCCGATCGGCGTCGTCGGGGCCATCACGCCCTGGAACTACCCGTTGCACCAGATCATCGCCAAGGTCGCGCCGGCCCTCGCTGCCGGGTGCACCGTCGTGGTGAAGCCGAGCGAGGTCACCCCGCTCGATGCCTTCATCCTCGCCGAGATCATCGACTCGGCCGGCCTCCCCGCCGGCGTGTTCAACCTCGTCACCGGCACCGGTCCGGTCGTCGGTGAGGCCATCGCCTCGCACCCTGACGTCGACATGGTGTCGTTCACCGGGTCGACCCGGGCCGGCAAGCGGGTCACCGAGCTCGGCGCCCAGACGGTCAAGCGGGTGCACCTCGAGCTGGGCGGCAAGTCGGCCAACGTCTTCCTCGACGACGCCGACGTGGCCGCCGCGGTGCCGTCGAGCGTCACCTTCGGGTGCTTCCTCAACTCCGGCCAGACGTGCTCGGCCCTCACCCGCATGGTGGTCCCTCGCGACAAGCAGGACGAGATCGTCGCCCTCGCCAAGGCCACCGCGGAGTCCATCGCCCTCGGCCCGGGCAGCAGCGACGCCCAGCTCGGCCCGCTCGTGTCGGCCACCCAGCGCGACAGGGTCCGCGGCTACATCCAGAAGGGCATCGACGAGGGCGCCACGCTGGTCACCGGTGGCGTCGACGCTCCCGAGGGCCTCGACACCGGCTACTTCGTGCAGCCCACGATCTTCGCCGACGTCACCTCGGACATGACGATCGCCCAGGAGGAGATCTTCGGGCCGGTGCTGGTGATCATGCCTTACGACGACGAGGACGACGCCCTGCGCATCGCGAACGGCACGGTCTACGGGCTGTCCGGCGCGGTGCAGTCGGCCGACGTCGAGCGGGCCAAGGCCTTCGGCCGCAAGATGCGCACCGGCCAGGTGAACATCAACGAGGGCGCCTACAACATCCAGGCGCCGTTCGGTGGCTACCGCCAGTCGGGCAACGGCCGTGAGCTCGGCAAGTTCGGGCTCGACGAGTTCCTCGAGACGAAGTCCATGCAGCTCCCGGGCTGATCGCACCACCGTGACCGGAGCCGCCCTTCGGGGCGGCTCCGTCGCGTGGGCACCCCGGTGCCATGATGACCCGATGCGGCTGGTACCTCGGCGGTGGCACAACGAGACGTGGGTCTGCTCGATCCGCGGTCATGCCGCGCCCGCGCTGCAGGCCGAGCGGCTCCGCCCCGAGGACGCCACGATGGGCGTCGACCTCGAAGACGGCACCCGGATGTCGCGCTGCCTGCGCTGCGACCTCTGGATGCGGACCCCGCGGCCCGACGCCGACGCCATCAGCTACGAGGTGATCCCACCGGTCGACGAGCTCGACCTGCCCCGTCGGGGCAAGCCCCTCGAGGACGCCATCCTGTTGCGGGTGATCGCCATCGATCGCGGCATCCACGGTGTGCTGTTCGGCCTGGTGGCGGTGGCCCTGCTGATCGTGAAGCTCGACCTGCCCCGCATCCAGGCCTGGGCCCGTTCGCTGCTCGCCGACCTCAACGGCACGCTCGACAACACCACCTCGGCCGGCCACGTCCGGCTCAGCCGGGAGCTCGAGCGGTTGCTCGACGTGCGCAGCGGCGAGCTCACCGTGTTGCTGGTCACGGCCACCATCTACGCGGTGATCGAGTCGACCGAGGCCTACGGGCTGTGGCGCGAGCGGCGCTGGGCCGAGTACCTCACCGTGGTGGCCACCGCCGGGTTCCTGCCGTTCGAGATCCGAGAGCTCATGGTGCGGGTCTCGGTGCTGCGGGTGGGAGCGCTGGTGGTCAACCTGGTGATCCTCGTCTACCTCGTCTACGCCAAGCGTCTGTTCGGCCTGCGGGGCGGGGTGGCCGCGCTCGAAGCCGCCATCGACTGGGACGAGGTCCTGGCCAGCCCGATCTCGCCGGCCCACACCCCGACGCGCTCCGCCTGACCGCTCAACATCGGCGTCCGATCTGCCGATGCCGCAGCCAGTGAGGACCACGTCCAGCGATCGACCCCGGGTGCCCCCGTTCGGCGCGCTCGCGATCGGGCTGGCCGCGCTGGTGCTGATCCTGACCACCGTGCTGGTCGGCCCGGCGCACGCCGCCGACCCGACGGCGCCCTCCGATCCGACGACGGTGCCCGTCGATCCGACCACGGTGCCCGTCGACCCGGCGGCGCCGGTGGCTCCCGTCGCGCCTCCGATCCCCTTGCCGCCCGAGCCGTCGCTGCCCGATCCGTCGCCCCAGATCCGGGTGCTGCTGGCCCGGCTGCAGGTGATCAGCACCGATCGGTCCCTCTCGGTGCTGACCCTCGGAGTGACCGGCGCGCGCCAGGCCGAGACCGACGCCGCCGCGGCGGTGGCGACGGCGACGCAGCAGGAGGCCGACGCGCAGCAGGTGCTCGACGCACGACGCGACCAGCTCGGCTCGCTGGCGGCCATCGCCTTCATGCGGGCCGGTGGTGGCACCATGAGCGTGCTCATCGATGGGGATCCCACCACCAGCACCCGCCAGCAGGGGCTGTTCGACGCATCGATCGAGCACCACGACCAACTGGTGCGCGACGCCCAGACCGCGCGGGACTTGGCCCAGGACGCACTGGTCGCGGCGCAGCGCTCGGCCGAGGAGGCCACCGCCCGACGGGTCGACGCCGAGGCGCTGGTCGGCCAGGGCCAGGCCGACCTGGCCGGAGCGCATCGTGAGCTGGCGACCGCATCGGCGAACGAGGCCCGACCGCCCTCGACCCGTCCACCCGGACGATCGTCGGCCCGGGCCTGGACGTTGCCGCTCGAGAGCACCAGCGCCTTCACCGCTGAGGAGCTGGCCACCTGGTATGTCGCCCAGGGTCACGGCTCGCAGGCGTCGGCGCCGATGGAGGACCTCACGCGGTTCTACATCGACGAGGGCTCGGCCGAAGGCGTGCGGGGAGACATGGCCTTCGCCCAGTCGATCCAGGAGACGGGCTTCTTCGCGAACTCGGACACGATCGGTCGCAACAACTTCGCCGGCATCGGCCACTGCGAGGCGTGCGGTGGCGGGTTCGTGTTCGCGTCGGCCCAGATCGGAGTACGGGCCCAGATCCAGCTGCTGAAGTCCTACGCCGAGTCGTCCCCGCAGTACAACAGCCCTCGGGCCGACGCGACGCTCGACGGTCCGGCCGGCTGCTGTCCGAACTGGACCGATCTCACCGGTGTCTGGGCCAGCGACCCGAACTACGGCCCCCACATCCTCAACGGCTATCAGGCCATGCTCGAGTGGCTCGTGACCTACCGGCCGACCGAGCCGCTGCTCCCGCCCGCTCCGGTGGCGGCGCCGTCACCGCCAGGCTGACGCGAGCACCTCGCAGACCGCGAGCATGGTGTCGAGCGGCTCGGCGCCAGGGGCGATCCGCACGAACCGGCTCTCGAACCCCGTAGGCGCGCCGCTGGGCGTGGACCTCGACCAGCACGTCCTCGGTGAGGACGTCGGCCCGGGCATCGTCACCCAGCAAATGCCGGAGGTACCGGCGGATGGGGCCCTGGCACTCGCGCACGAGCAGTTCGAACGCACGCCGGTCGCCGGCCGAGGCCGACCGGAGGCCAAGCAGGTCGCTCAGGCTGGGGAGAACCAGTCGTCGACGGGTTCGTCGGGAGGCTCGGCGTGCTCCGTGGCCGGCGCGGGCCAGCGGTGGACGGAGACGGCGTAGGTCGCGTCGGGGCCGAAGGGCTGCTCGTCCCAGGTCGAGTAGCGGCCCTCGAGCTCGAGGCCCGCCGCCGCGCACCACGAGTCGTACTCGGCGATCGTGGGCCAGCCGCCGGCGAGCTGGAACCCGGCCACGAGCCGGCCGCTGCCACCGACGTGGCGAGCGCAGCCGGCCACCGCGGCGGCCCGGTCGGCCTCCGCCACGTAGGGGATGACGTTGCCGGCCAGCGCGACCACGTCGAAGGTGCGATCGAGGTCGAGCCCGGCCAGATCGGCGTGGACCCAGGTCAGGTCAGGGGACTTGGCCCGAGCCCGGTCGAGGAGGTCCTCGTCGAGGTCGACGCCGACGACGTCGATGTCGCGCCCGGCCAGCTCGATGCCGACCCGACCGGTTCCGCAGCCGGCGTCGAGCACCGACGCGGGCCGCATGCCGGCGAGCACGTCCTCGATGAAGTCGGCCTCGCCGTGCGGGTTCTCCCCGGACTCGGCCATCTGCTTCCAGCGCTCGTCATACGCGTCGAGATCGACGTTCTTGCGCCAATGGGTCCATTCCGGCATGCCCCATGGCTAGCCGATTACTGGTCAGGACCGCCGAATTCTGGTCAGGACTGGAGGTCGGCGATGGCCTCGGCCATGGCGATGGCCCGCCGGGCGTTGTCGACGTGCATGTTCTCGATCATGCGGCCCTCGTAGGTGGCGACGCCGCGGCCGTCGGCCTGGGCCTCCTCGAAGGCGAGGATCAGGCCCCGCGAGCGGGTGAGCTCCTCCTCGCCCGGGGCGAACGTGTCGTTGCACGGCTCGACCTGGGTGGGGTGGATGAGCGTCTTGCCGTCGAAGCCGAGCTGGCGGCCCTGCACGCACTCGGCGAGGAATCCGTCCGGGTCCTTGATGTCGTTGTAGACCCCGTCGAGGATCACCTTGCCGGCCATGCGGGCGGCCAGCAGGCACTGTGACAGCCCGAACACCAGTGGTGCCCGACCCGGCACGTGCTCGGCGTGCAGCTCCTTGGCCAGGTCGTTGGTGCCCAGCACGAGCACCGAGAGCCGTTCGCTGGCCGTGGCGATCTCCTCGGCGTGGAGGACGGCGATCGGCGTCTCGAGCATGGCCCAGATGCGCGTGTGGCTCGGAGCGCCACCGGCCTCGAGGGCCCGCTCGACGGCGGCGACGTCGGCTGCCGAGTTGATCTTGGGCACGACCACCGCGGCCGGGCCGGCTTCGGCGATGGCCCGCAGGTCGTCGGCGTGCCACGGCGTGTCGAGCCCGTTGGCCCGGATGGTGACCTCCTTGCGGCCGTAGTCACCGGACGCGGCGGCCGCGCAGACCCGGGCCCGGGCCTCGGCCTTGGCGTCGGGAGCGACGGCGTCCTCGAGGTCGAGGATCAGGGCGTCGGCCGGGATGGTCTTGGCCTTCTCGAGGGCCCGCTCGTTGGCGCCGGGCATGTAGAGGACCGAGCGGCGGGGGCGGAGGTCGTCGTTCAGCATCGGTCGCTCCTCAGAACCCGTAGAGCTGGGCCAGCTCCGGGTCACGGTCGGCCAGTTGGTGGGCCAGGGCGATGATCACCTGGCACTGCTTCACCGAGGCATCGTCTTCCATCTTGCCGTTGAGCAGCACCGCGCCGGTGCCGTCGCCCATGGCCTCGATGACCTCGATGGCGTGGGCCACGTCGGCCGGGTCCGGCGAGAACACCCGCTTGGCGATGTCGATCTGCACGGGGTGCAGGCTCCAGGCGCCGACGCAGCCGAGCAGGTAGGCGTTGCGGAACTGGTCCTCGCAGGCGAGCGTGTCCTTGATGTCGCCGAAGGGGCCGTAGAACGGCAGGATCCCGTTGGCCACGCAGGCGTCGACCATGCGGGCCACGGTGTAGTGCCACAGATCCTGCTGATAGGTCGTGCGGGGGGCGTCGGGGTCGTCGGGGTTCGGGTCCTGGCGCACGAGGTAGCCGGGGTGGCCGCCGCCGACGCGGGTGGTCTTCATGCCGCGGTTGGCGGCCAGGTCGGCCGGGCCGAGCGACAACCCGTGCATGCGGGGC
>Ga0302321_100002915_pt1 | contig 14694 bp, 6 predicted proteins | sample Fen_T0_1_FD_202505 | JGI IMG/M metagenome (GOLD analysis project Ga0302321, IMG submission 202505) | Peat permafrost microbial communities from Stordalen Mire near Abisko, Sweden - Fen_T0_1 | ecosystem: Environmental > Terrestrial > Soil > Wetlands > Permafrost | place: Sweden: Abisko...
CCCGCCGGGGACCGCGATCGTTCGCAGCAGGAAGTCGAGACAGTGCTGCGTGAGCGCTTCGCCGAGATTCCCGGCGCGCGCTTCTCTGTCGGCGGCATGGGCTCGGGCCAGAAGGTTTCGCTGGTGCTCGCTGGGGACGATCAGAGCTCGCTGCTCTCGACCGCGCAGCGCGTGATGACCGAACTGCGCACACTGCCCAATCTCGGCAACATCACCTCGTCGGCCAGCTTGTTGCGCCCCGAAGTGATCGTGCGCCCCAACTTTGCTGCGGCCGCCGAACTTGGCGTCAGCGCCTCCAGCATCGGCGAGGCCGTGCGCGTCGCCACCACCGGCGACTACGACCAGAATTTGCCACGCCTGAATCTCCCGACGCGCCAGATTTATATCCGCACGCAGTTCGCGCCCGATCAGCGCGGCCAGCTCGATCTCATCAAGAACCTCCGCGTCCCCGGCAAGAGCGGCACGGTTCCACTCAGCCGCGTGGCCGACATCGCGATTGAAGGCGGCCCCGCCCAAATCGACCGCTACGACCGCAGCCGCAACATCACGATCGACATCGAAGCGCAGGGACGCCCGATCGGCGACGTGCTCAAGCAGATCAACACGCTGACCTCGCTGCAGCACCTGCCGGTCGACGTGCGCCGGATCGCGTCGGGCGACGCCGAGCGCCTGACCGAACTTTTCGGCAGCTTCGGCCTGGCGATGGCAGCTGGTGTGCTCTGCGTCTTTGCTGTTCTCGTGCTGCTTTTCCACGATTTCCTGCAGCCGATGACGATCTTGGCCGCGCTGCCGCTCTCTCTCGGTGGTGCGTTCGGTGCGTTGGCGATTTTTGGCTACAGCCTGTCGCTGGCCTCCCTGATCGGCCTCGTGATGCTGATGGGCATCGTGACGAAAAACTCCATCCTGCTCGTCGAATACGCGATCATGTCACGTCGCGAATTCGGTCTGAGCCGCACGGACGCGATCATCGATGCCTGCCACAAACGCGCCCGCCCGATCATCATGACGACCGTCGCCATGATCGCGGGCATGCTGCCGATGGCGTTGAACATTGGCGGCTCTTCCGCCTTCCGCGCCCCGATGGCCGCAGCCGTCATCGGCGGGCTCCTCACTTCGACCTGCCTGAGTCTGCTGATCGTGCCTGTGCTTTTCGAGGTGGTGGACGAAGTGAAGTTAACGGTCCTGAAACGCTTTGCTCCCCAGGCAGGAAGATAGAGCCCTTGCACCATCGGATGCAAAATAGGCTAGTTCTTGTGGCCAAGGACACCCTTATGCCCCTCCCGTTGACTTAAGCTTTTGTCAGATTGACCGATAGCACACACCTACGATTTACGGATACAGCATGAGCTCGAAAATGTACGTGGTATTTTCAGACGGAGTAATGAAAGGAAGCGTGGCCGCCGGAGCCGTTAGGAAGGGCGAGTGCGGCTGGGGACTCTTGATCTTCGAGGTGGGTTTCCTGGCGGCGTAAAATCCGCGCTGCCCAGTGCCGGGACCGGAATGCAGGAGACTGAGGATGCCCCGAAAATCTCGACGCTTCTCAGTGGTATGCCGATCTCGGCCATTAAACCGCCGCGTGGTGTCCACTCGTTTCTCACGGCGTGACCAAGATTTCGCCGCAGTGGTTCCCCTTGGGCTACGAAAGCTTGAACCCGAAGACCCGATGTTTTGGGGAACTGTTAACCAGATGGAAACCGAATTTCTCGTAGAACGCCACCGCGCGCGTGTTGGCCACGTTGACCACGAGGTGGGCTGCCGGGCAGTTGCGTTCGCGGAGAATATCGAAGAAGCGGCCCATGAGCTGTGCGCCTAGGCCCCGACCTTGCAGGTTGGGAAGGAGGTCGATGTGAAGGTGCGCCGGGTAATCCCGAGCGCAGTCGGGCGGTTCATATCCGCTGTGCATTCTGCGACGGAGAACGGCGTCGGCGGACGTGTCCGCTTCATCCGGCATCGGAAAGCGTTCGCGAAGGGTGGGGAACCATTGGGTCTCTGACCAGGTTCGGAACCCGGCGGAATCGGCCGTGCCGAGGATGTAACCAGAAGGCACTCCATTCAGAGTCGCGATCAGACACAGCCCGGAATCCTGTTTCACATAAGGGGCCGCATAGAAATGCCCAAGCAAGCGTGGATCGCTATAGTGTTCCGTTGCGTCGCCGCCTCCCCACCCGGTGCGCAAGCAGATCTGGTAGAGCGCATCATGGTCGGTTGACTGGAACGGGCGGATGTTGACCAGCGTCATACGATGAGTGGGCGTCAGCGTTTTCCCGCGCACCTTAGAATGCAAACCATTCCTATCCCCCCGCTGGATCGAAGCCGACACCTCGCTGTCCGATGACCTGACACACGGAAACTGAGCCATTGCTGAAAGTGACTGGGCAAACAAGCGAACAGATGGAGAGTGTCGTTCCAATGCGCATGAACCGCACTGCCTATATGCCTATAGCCATATAGCACCTCGACCTGTGGATACTTGCTCGGCGTGAGCAGCGACAACCACAGTTGGCGCCTTGTTAGTGATTTCCTGCACCTCCATCGGAATGCTCTACGCCACTCGGATTTAGCGTTAAATACATGAGCTCCGGAATCATCCAAAGACCTAGAACAGATGCGCCGTGCATTCGCAACGGTCGTCTCCTTCCCAGCAGCTTCCCCGTTTTTCGTATCGAAGCGATACGAGACATCACACCCCAATAAAACCGACATGAAAATACCAACCTGTAAAAAATGCATGCTGACGCTGTACTCGGCGCTGGCATTTACCGCACTGGCCTTACCGGGGCAGGAAGCGGCCAAGAACGAACCAGCCCTGAACAGGAATGACCCGAAATCCTCTGCGGCTGCTCTGGCAGACGACCAGGTGCAAGTTTTGGACCCATTTACAGTCACCACTGAAACAGAGGGCTACAAAGCCACGGACACCCTGGGCGGTGCTCGCGTGCGCACAAAGCTCGTCGATACGCCTTCTGCAGTTTCTGTGATCACCCCTCAGTTTTTGAAGGACCTGGGTATTACAAATGCACAGGACCTTTTCATCTATACTAACAACACGGAAATCGCGGGACTTAACGGCAACTATTCGGGTGCCGTCAGTCGTGGCGCCGGTATTTCGATTTCTGGCGCCGCTGAAGGTACACGTCTATCCAATCCTGCTGGAGTGAATCGGTCTCGTGGTCTTACAGCCATGGATAGCACCCGTAACTATTTCCAAAGCGATATTCCGTGGGATGGATTCAATATCAACCGTGTGGATATCTCCAGAGGTCCCAACTCTTTCCTTTTTGGCGTTGGAAGTCCGTCTGGTATTTCCAATGTGTCGACGAAGGACGCAACTTTCAAGAACGAGGGCTCGGTTGAGATGCATTACGGAAGTTTCGGGACAACGCGCGAATCTTTGGACTTCAACAAGATCCTCATTCCATCCGAATTGGCCGTAAGACTGGATCTGGTGAACGATGACACGCAGTTCCAACAGAAACCTGCTTATAGTCATAGCAAGCGGGTATATGGCGCGGTGCGTTTCGATCCTAAAGCCTTTGCTACTGATTCGAGTCGCATGAAGATTCAGGCAAATTTTGAACGCGGCAACGTTAATAAAAACGAGCCGCGTTCCCTTCCTCCCATAGATTACGTCACCGGGTATCTAAATGATCCGCGCGCTAGTAAGACCGGTTATAATCCATGGACGTATAAATTCAATGACTCTGGTGGCGATCCAACCGCAAGCTACTGGACGACCAACGGCTCCATTGGGAACCAATATCAATGGGGAAGCGGGGCTCAGTATTTTTGGGATGCAAAGACGGGGTCCCTGCTCAAGGCTAGCCAGTCTGGCTGGTCTGCGCCTACCTCTGCCAACTACAGTGCTGGTGATGTGAGTAATAACATCTACCACGTTCACACGATGGGCTATCAACAGTACGCTAAGGCCTCCAATTATGCCTATCTCCAGTCGCATAATAATGTAGATGGAGGAGAGTTTAGGGGAGCCTATCAAGGTACGGTTAGCTATCAGGACAAGACTCTATCCGACCCGTCAGTTTTCGACTATAAAAACAACCTTATAGACGGGCCCAACAAGCGCGAATGGCAGAAGTGGAATGCGTTTAATATCAGCGCAGTGGAGAGCTTGTTCAACAATCGTTTGGTAATTCAGGCGGTGGTCGACCATCAGAGTTACGACTACGGTCAGGAGAGTTTGTTGTATTCCCGTACTCCGGTTATCATACTTGATCTGGATAGCTATCTGTTAACCTATCCAAGCTGGCTCTCTCAGGCGCAGACTAACCCCAACGTCGGCCGGCCCGTGGTGTTTGGTGATTACGGCGGTGGTAGTGCCAATTATTCTACACGCGATAACTATCAGGTGACGGCGGCGTATGACCTGAATTTTAAAGACTTCGCTCCGACCAGTGCCTTGGCAAAAATTCTGGGTCGTCATGAGATCACCGCTCTCGGCGGAAGATATACAAAGGCTGAAGAAAATCGGTCTTTCAAATTGGACAGTATTGATCCCGCTTGGGCCATGGCCTACGGCGGTGGTACAAAACTTGGCGAAAACGGAATCAATTGGCTCGCATACATGGGGCCCTCGGTACTGGGTACCAGCGGATCTGGCGCGAACCTGAGTGGGTTGACGACTTCCATTGCGCCGACTGCCTATCCAGTATCTACCTACTCAAAAGTATGGACTGCTGGAACGTCGACCCTTCCGACGTCTCCGTGGACAATCACACTGCCGGATGGTACAGTGAAGACGCTCACGCAGGCTGACAATCCAGCAAATTATGCGGGATATGTGGGACTGCCTGTAAGTGTCCTCGGCTCAGCGGCAAACGGATATAGTGGTGGCTCCAAGAAGGAGCAGACAATCACCTCCAAGGCATTGATGTATCAAGGGCACATTTGGGATGATACTATCATTCCAACATTTGGCTGGAGACAGGACAGGACACGGCAGCGTGGTAATGTCGCCCCATTGAATTCGTCGACCGGTCTCTACTCGATAAATTACAATCTCGTGGATTCGGGCGTCGAGGCCACAACCACGTCAAAGAGCTATGGTGTTGCGGTGCATTTGCCGAAGTCGATCAAGGATCACCTTCCGGAAGGCACCGATGTGTCTTTATACTACTTCCATGGTTCCAACGAGACCCCTAAAGTGCGCTACGGTATCGATGGCTCGCAACTTCCGAATGAAACCGGAAAGACGGATGACTATTCGATTCAAATCGATGGATTTAAAGGTCGTGCAAGTTTGCGGCTCACCAAATTTAAAACCGTAAATAGTAATGCTCAGGCGTCCTACGGGCAACCGCTGGGCACCAATGGATGGATGATCGATTCGCTCCCGGTATGGACCGTCACTATGGCTGCGAGCGCGCTCGCGGTCCAACAATACGGTGCCGCAAATGTTCCCACGGACCTGGCGAACAGCGGCTGGTTGTGGCAATGGGCGGTTGATCACCCGGACGTAGCTAACCAAATTGCCACGGCGTTGAAAACGACTTTTGCCGACGCGTTCCCGCAATCCTACTGGGATCAGTATGGTAGCAACGTCGATATCGCGGCAGTAAAAAGAGGCGATTGGCTTCATGTTCTTAAGGACAATAATATTCCTTGGCCATGGAGCGGTACCGCTAATCACTCAATTCATGGCGAAACTCCAATCATTGATCAGAATCTTGTCTCTGAGGGATATGAGTTGGAAGGTACGGTTAGGCCGTTGAAGAATTGGGATATCACGTTCAATGCGTCCAAGGTGAAGGCTTATCAGAGTTCGCTCGGTGCAGCCGCAACGAAGTATCTGAATAGTATGGCCAAGATCTGGCTCGATAGCCCCATCGGCAAGGTTGCTAATTGGGGTGGTTATTCGGACTACGGCGCGCAGAAGCAAAACTTCATGCAGAATCTGTGGGCGCCCTATCTCACTCAAGTCGCGCTTACTGGTTCGGACCAACCCGAAATGAGAAAGTGGAAATACAATATCATTTCGAATTACAGGTTTAATCAGGGATTCGCAAAGGGGTTCAATGTCGGTGGGGCCTATCGCTGGGAATCGAAGGCGATTCTTGGATATGGCACCCATTTGGCCACCGTCTACGGGGAGAGTGCGTGGATCGCAGATGTGAATCAGCCGTTGTACGGTTCTCCCGAGGAGCATGTCGACCTCTGGGTTGGATATGAGCATAAGCTGACGCCCACGATTGACTGGCGAGTCCAGTTGAATGTTCGGAACGTGACTGAACACGCAGGCTTGGTCCCGATCTCCCTTGAGCCCGACGGGTCCGTCGCTCAATGCCGCATCAAGCAGGGACAAACCTATGACCTGAGCCTGAAATTCATTTTCTGATGCTCGTCACGTGAACATCTAGACCAATTCTGACACCCTGTATGTGGGGGTCAGTTGTTAGTTTGGTTGAGCGGGCCTCCCGGTCGGGGCCCGCTCTTTTTTCTTGATGGATTTGATGGAAGACGGAAATGCACAGTCAATTCATAGAATGAACGATCCCTCGCATACATCGTTAGATTCCCGGAGTATGTATTATCTCTTTTCAATCATGAAGACTGCACCGATTTACTATTTGAAGCGCCTTCCCCAAGCTGGATTTGTACTTGGCGTTTTGTCTCTCGCAGCTTGGCCGGTGCTCGCGAGCACGGCTGCTTCGAAGCGTGCGCCGGTTGAATATGCGGCCGTGCAGGTTGTTGCCCCCGGAGATTCCGAGGCGGTGATTGCCGAAAAAGCAGCCAAGGTTCTGCCCCGCCCCAACCAGATCGCCTGGATGAGGCAGGAACGAACATTTTTCCTTCATTTTGGCCCGAACACCTTTAACGGCGTCGAGTGGGGGTCGGGTTGCGAGGACCCTGCGATCTTCAATCCCACGGCGCTCGACGCTAACCAATGGGTTAGTGCCATGAAGGCCGCAGGCGGCAACCTGCTGATCCTTGTGGCCAAGCACCACGACGGACTGTGCTTTTGGCCTTCCCGCTACACCCAGCACTCCGTTGCCTCAAGTCCGTGGCGCGGGGGCAAGGGTGACATGGTTCGGGAGGTGGCTGAGGCCGCCCGCGCCCACGGCATCAAACTGGGTATCTATCTCTCGCCGGCCGATCTCTTTCAGTTGCGGACGAATCCCAAGAATCCCGCTGGTTATTACGGCAACGGCAGCCCCAAGGTCCGCTCTGCCATCCCGACCGCTCCCGCTAATTTCCAAAAAGATCCGAGCCAGGGCCGCGGGCCCACGCCGGGCTTTCCGAGCTTTTCCTACGAAGTGGATGACTACAATCGCTACTTCCTGAACCAGCTCTATGAAGTATTAACTGAGTACGGGCCGATCTCGGTCGCGTGGTTCGATGGCGCAAATCCAGACCCGAGCGTTCCGCAATCCTACGACTACACCGCGTGGTACGATTTGATCCGCCGACTGCAACCCGGCGCAGTGATCTCCGTCAAGGGGCCCGACGTGCGCTGGGTTGGCAACGAAGGCGGCTACGGCCGCACCACCGAATGGAGCGTCATCCCTCTGCCGGAATCGCCCGGAGAACACACGTGGTCCGACAAGCAGGATAAAGACCTCGGCAGCCGCGCGAAACTCAAGCCCGGCTCCCATCTCTGGTGGTATCCCGCCGAAGTGAACACGCCCATCCTTAACGGCTGGTTTTGGTCCGCGGGAAAACGCGCCAAAAGCCCCGCCGAACTGGTCGACTACTACTACCGGTCCGTCGGTCGCAACGGCGTCATGCTGCTAAACCTGTCGCCAGATATACGCGGCCTGATTCCTGATGATCAACTCGCATCGTTGAGCCGGATGGCGCAGGTTGTAAGGGACACCTTTGCGAAAGACCTTGCTGCTGGGGCGAAATTTACTGCCGATTCTTCAAACACCGCCAACGCTCCCGCATTCGTGCATGACGGCGACCTGGACACGTGGTGGGAAGCCGCGTCCGGCCGGACCACCGCAACCTTCACGCTCACGCTGCCTGCCGCCGTCACCTTTGACGTTGTTTCGTTGCAGGAAGCGGTCGCCCAGCGTAGTCAGCGTATCGAGATGTTCGTCATCGAGGTGTGGAACGGTTCGACCTGGACCGCGCCGACCGCTGTCGAAGAACAAACGACCGTCGGCCACAAACGCCTCGTGCGCCTCTCGGTCCCGGTCACGACGGATCAAATGCGTGTCCGCATCACGGGTTCGCGCTTGGAGCCGACACTAGCGGAAATCGGCTTGTTCAAACAATCTCTACCGAAGGAGCCAGAGATTTCCGATCGCAGCCGCGACGGTTTGGTAACCATTAATCATCCCCACAATCTCCCGATCGTCTACACACTCGACGGTGCCGAACCGACGGCCAAGTCGCCCGTTTACCAATCGCCGATTGCCTTGCCGGAGGGCGGCACAGTGAATGCCGCGATTCTGACCCGCGAAGGGATTCTCGGCCTGGTCGCGAGCAAGACCATCGTCGGCCTCGCGCCGACGGGCTGGAAAGTGGTTCGCCCCGAGAATGCGGTCGCTGCCTCGCCCGAGTTTCCCGATACAAACGCAATCGATGCCGCTGCCTCGACGCTCTGGCGCGAACGCGCGAATGCCGGTGATGCAGCGCGCCCAACCCTCACGATCGATATGGGTATCGCGCGCCGGATCGGCGGCTTCGCTTACCTGCCGCGCCAGGACTGGGTCTTTGTCGGCGTGGTCGATCGCTACAAGTTCGAGACCAGCGCGGATGGGGAGAACTGGATCGAGGCAGCCTCCGGAGTTTTCGGCAACATCCGAAATAATCCCATGCTCCAAGAGATCAGCTTCGCTCCGGTTGAAGCGCGCTTTTTCCGGTTTACCGCCCTGCACGATGTTGACGATAATGGCTGGATCGGCGCGGCCGAGATCACCGTTTTGCCCGCGCCTGCGTCCAAGCCTCGCTAACCCATCCGCCGCATCACCGAACTGCACGACGCGCACCTGCCTTCATCATGAAACGCCTGAGCCGTCGCAGCCTCCTCATCGCTCGCAACCTTGTCTCCTGAAATGATCATCCTGCTCCATTGCCGCCTCAGCTCGTTGTTCTTCTTCTCGGTCGTGAGCGTGTTGTCATGCGCATCCGACGCGTTCGCTGCCGGCCCATCTTCCATCCGTTGGATTTGCAGCACCGAGGCCGACCGCTGGCGCGAAAAAATCGTTGAGCCGGCTGCACCCAGTACGCATACCTCTGACCAGCGGGTGGTGCTCGATCCCACCCAAATGTTTCAAACCATCGACGGCTTCGGCGGCTGCTTTAACGAACTCGGTTGGGAGGCGTTGACTTCCATCCCCAATGATCGCCGCGAAGCCGCGCTCAAGGAGCTGTTCTCTCCCGACGGAGCGAATTTCACGCTCGGGCGAGCCCCGATCGGCGCCAACGACTTCTCGCTCGGCTGGTATTCCCTCAACGAAACTCCCGGCGACTACGCGATGAATAACTTCAGCATCGCCCGTAATCGCGAATGCCTGATCCCGTTCATCAAGGCCGCGATGAAATACCAGCCGAAGCTCGGCATCTGGGCTTCACCGTGGTGCCCGCCTTCGTGGATGACCGACAACGGCCGCTATCGCCAAGGCAACATGAAGAGCGATCCGCAAACGCTCGCCGCCTACGCGCTCTATTTCTCCAAATTCGTCCAAGCCTGGCGCGCCGAGGGTATCAATCTTTACGCCGTACATCCGCAAAACGAGATGGCACTCAATACCAATCTCTATCCCCAATGCGTGTGGGACGCTGACACCCTCAACGTCTTCCTCCGCGACCACCTGCTGCCGCAGCTTCGCCGCGACGATATCAACATCGAGGTCTGGCTCGGCACCGTTGTGAACGAGAACCTCGCCGACTACGTCGATCCCGTCCTCGGGGACCCGAAAACATCGTCCGGCATCGTTGGCGTCGGCTATCAATACGGCGGCCAGAAAGCTTTCCTCGACACCCACCAAAAATACCCCGGCAAGAAACTAGCCCAGACGGAGACCGAATGTTACGGCGGCGCGAATGCCTGGGACCAGGCGCTGCTGACCTTCGGTCATTTGATCGAGGATACCGCCAATTTCGCTAACAGCTACTTCTTCTGGAATATGGTCCTCGACGAATCCGGTCTCAGCCGCTGGAACTGGCGACAGAACAGCCTGCTCACCGTCGACCGCAAGACCGAAACCGTCATCTACAACCACGAGTTTTACGCGATGAAGCACTTCTCGGCCACGGTGCTACCTGGCGCCCAGCGCATCGCTGTCCAAAGCGGTCCTTTCCAGAAAGCCGTTGCCTTTAAGAATCCTGACGGCTCCCGGGTGCTCATCGTTTTGAACGACACGGACCGGGCGATCTCCGCAGTGTTGGACGCAAACGGTGCGCCCGTGCGGCTCGACCTTCCCGCCCTGTCCATGAACACGTTTACGCTTCGTTGAGCCACCGCTTTCGTTGTTCATGCTCGCGCCTAAGATCCCACTTTACTGCCTGTCCCGAATCCTGCAGTGCGGCGCGTTGCTCGTTCTTGCGGCTACCTCGCTTTGCGCGGCCACCACCTCACGCGAGCGTCTGTCGCTCGACTTCGGCTGGAAGTTCCACTTGGGCGACGAGTGGCCTGATGCGTTGCGTCTCGACAAAGCCGGCGTCAGCACCGGCCCTGCGGCACCGTCGTTCTCCGATGTGCTCTGGCGCGACGTTCAAGTGCCACATGATTGGGCGGTCGAGCTTCCGTTCGACCAGGCAGCCGATCGAAACCACGGGTTCAAAGCGCTTGGTGCAAAATATCCCGGAAACAGCATCGCTTGGTATCGCCGCACTTTCGAGGTGCTAAAGGAGGACGAAGGCAAACGCCTCTGGCTCGTCTTCGACGGTATCTACCGGGACGCGACTGTCTGGGTCAACGGCTGGCTCGTGCGCCGCCATGAGAGCGGATATTCGCCGCTCTGCGAGGACATCACCGATGTGCTGAATTTCGGCGGCGCTAACACGATTGCCGTACGCGTGGACGCGACCAAGTTCGAAGGCTGGTTCTACGAAGGAGCGGGCATCTATCGCCACGTCTGGCTGGAGAAAACTGCTCCGCTCGCGATCGCTCCGGACGGCATCTTCGTGTACTCGGAGTTCCCCAAAAGCGTGCCGGCTGGACCGGCGACAATCCACCTCCGAACCGTCCTACTGAACAAGCAGCGTACCGTCCGCGACGCCGAGGTGCAGTGGAGTATCCTCGCGCCAGATGGCCGGACCTTGGCGGACAGCACGGCGGCGCAAACGCTGCGAATTGCCTCGGGAGTCACTGCAGAGTTGCTGGGGGCGATAAGAATCCCGGCGCCCGCGCTCTGGTCCCCCGAAGACCCGCAACTCTACACGCTCATCACCACAGTTTCCGTCGACGGCCAAATCGTCGATCGCCAGCAAACCAAGTTCGGCATCCGCACCGTCGGCTTCGATCCGAACATTGGTTTCCTGCTCAACGGCCAGCGCTACGAAATCCACGGCACCTGCAATCACCAGGATCACGCGGGCGTCGGGGTCGCGATTCCGGATGCGTTGCAGGAGTTCCGCGTGAAGAAACTGAAGGAATTCGGCTGCAACGCCTATCGCACCGCGCACAACCCGCCGACCCCCGAGCTGCTCGAAGTCTGTGATCGCCTCGGTCTGCTCGTCATGAACGAGTGTCGCCTGCTCGGCAGCGACTCCGAAAACCTTCGCAAATGGGAGGAGCAGATTCGTCGAGACCGCAATCACGCCTCAGTCGTCATTTGGTCCATCGCCAACGAGGAGCTCGCTGTTCACGATACGCCACAGGCAGCGCGGGCCGCGCTTGCAATGCAGGACCTCGTGAAGCGCCTTGATCCCACGCGTCCCGTTACCTACGCGGCGAACGAGAAGAACGTTTTTCTCGGCATCAACTCCGTCATCGAGGTGCGCGGCTGGAACTATCACCTCGGCTCGCACGTGGACGATTATCACGCCGAGCATCCGCTCCAGCCAATCGTCGGCACGGAACAGGCGAGTGTCGTCGGCACGCGCGGCATCTACACGAACGACTATAACCGCGGCCATGTGAGCGCTTACGATATCGTCTGGCCGGGCTGGGACACCACGGCGGAGAGTTGGTGGACGTTTTTCGCCGCGCGCCCGTGGCTCTCCGGTGCGTTCGTGTGGACCGGCTTCGACTACCGCGGCGAACCGTCGCCCTGCAATTGGCCGAGCATCAGCTCGCACTTCGGCATTCTCGATACCTGCGGCTTCCCAAAGGACTCCTTCTACTACTACCAATCGTGGTGGACCACCAAGCCTGTGTTGCATCTCGCGCCGCACTGGAACTGGCCCGGAAAGGAAGGGCAGGAAATCTTTGTCCAGGCCTTGAGCAATTGCGCCGAAGTAGAGCTCTTCCTCAACGGTATCTCGCAGGGCCGACAGGCGATGCCGCGCCACTCGAAGCTTTTTTGGCGGGAGGTAAAATACGCGCCGGGCACACTGTCCGCGAAAGGCTACGACATGGCGGGCAAGATCATCGCGGAAACGAAAGTCGAAACCACCGGCGAGGCCGTGCAGATTGTTGTCACGCCTGATCGCTCCACGATCGACGCCGATGGCAAAGACGTCGCCGTGTTCTCTGTTGCCGCTGTTGATGCGCAGGGCCGCGTGGTGCCGCTAGCGCAGAATAACGTGAGTTTCGCGCTCGAAGGCGCCGGCAAAATCATCGGCGTCGGCAACGGCGATCCCAACTGCCACGAACCGGACGTATTCGTCGGTCCGCAGGCGCGTTGGTCGCGTAGCCTCTTCAACGGGTTCGCGCAGATCATTGTCCAGTCCACGCGCGAGCCAGGCGAAATCCAGCTCACGGCCAGCGGCGACGGACTCGCGCCGAGCACAACCACGGTGCAGACACAACCCTGCACATCCCGCCCTTTCGTGCCGTGAGATCAATAACCGCCACCATTTTTGCAGCGGCGCTGCTGGCCGCGAGTGTGGGTTCAGCCCAGCCGTATTTCGTGGCGCCTGCGGGCGACGACGCAGCCCCGGGCACCCTGGAAAGGCCCTTCGCCACGCCGCACCGGGCGCAGCAGGCAGCGCGTAGAAAACCCGGTGAGGTTATCCTGCGCGGTGGCACCTACTATCTGGACGCACCGCTCGTTTTCACCGCGGAAGATTCAGGCACGAAAACTTCGCCAAAAGTGTTTCGTAACTACGATGGCGAAGAACCTGTCACCAGCGGTGGGCTGCTACTGCGGAACTTGAATTGGCAACCCTGCGCCGAGGGCGTTTATCGTGCGCAGGTCCCGGCGGATTTGCAGACCGAGGAGCTCTTTGTGAACGGCGAACGCCAGATCCTCGCGCGTTACCCGAACTTCGATCCGAACGCCCAATACTTCGGCGGCTGCGCGGCCGATGCCATTTCGCCGGAGCGTGTGGCGCGTTGGTCGGATCCAACCGGCGGCTATTTTCACGCCATGCACCCGGCGCTCTGGGGCGACTTCACGTGGCGGATCACCGGCAAGGATGCGAAAGGCGAACTGCGGCTCGAAGGCGGCTGGCAAAATAACCGCGCCGCCGCCGCACACGAAAAGATCCGCTTCGTCGAAAACGTCTTCGAGGAACTCGACGCCCCTGGCGAGTGGTTCCTCGATTCTAAGACACACACCCTGTATTTTTATCCCCTTGCGGGACTCGATTTGCTCACTGCGGTCTTCGAAACCACGCGGCTTCGCACGCTCGTCGAGTTTCGCGGCACCGAAAACGATCCGGTGCGATGGGTCGCGCTGCGCGGCTTGGTCTTCCGGCACGCCGCCCGCACGGTCATGGACACCCGTGAACCGTTGTTGCGCTCGGACTGGGCGATCTACCGCGGCGGCGCGGTATTCTTCAACGGCGCCGAGGACTGCGCGCTGGAGGACGGCTTTGTCGACCAAGTCGGCGGCAACGCCATCCTCGTGAACAACTATAATCGCCGCATTGTCGTTCGCGGCACGCGCATCGCCGGAGCGGGCGCGAGCGGGATCTGTTTTGTCGGCGACCCACGCGCCGCGCGAAGTCCATTGTTCAACTACGATCGGGTCCAGCCCCTCGACGGGATCGACCGCACGCCCGGACCCCGAACCAACAACTATCCGGCCGACTGCCTGGTCGAGGATTGTTTGATCACCCAAACCGGCCGCTTGGAGAAGCAGACCGCAGGGATCGAGATCGATCTGGCGCAAAGCATCACCGTGCGGCACTGCTCGATCTACGACCTGCCGCGCGCCGGCATTAACATCGGCGACGGCTGCTGGGGTGGGCACGTCATTGAGTTTTGCGACATCTTCGACACGGTGAAAGAGACAGGCGATCACGGCTCCTTCAACTCTTGGGGACGCGATCGTTTCTGGCGGCCGACCATTGACGAGGTTAACGCCTGGGTAAAGCAGTCTCTGGAACTCCCGTTGCTCGATGCGGTGAAACCCAACGTGCTCGCGAACAACCGGTGGCGCTGCGACCATGGCTGGGCCATCGATCTCGACGACGGCTCGTCGAACTACGTGATCCGAAACAACCTGTGCCTGCGCGGCGGCATCAAGAACCGCGAGGGCTTCCGGCGGCTCGTCGAAAATAACATCCTCGTGGATGGCGGCTACGACCCGCATGTCTGGTATTCAGAAAGTGGTGACATCTTCCGGCGGAACATCGTCTGGACGGTCTATCGTCCCGCCCACATGCCACCGCCGCCGTGGG
>Ga0302321_100002916_pt1 | contig 14690 bp, 11 predicted proteins | sample Fen_T0_1_FD_202505 | JGI IMG/M metagenome (GOLD analysis project Ga0302321, IMG submission 202505) | Peat permafrost microbial communities from Stordalen Mire near Abisko, Sweden - Fen_T0_1 | ecosystem: Environmental > Terrestrial > Soil > Wetlands > Permafrost | place: Sweden: Abisko...
CGAGCCTCGAGCAGAACCGGAACGTCTTTCAAGCGCTCGAGGTAGGGTGAAGGCAGGCCCGCGAGTGCGGCCTCGGCGCTCTTCACGATCAGATCTTGGAATTCGCTGGCATCGAAGCCGGAGTCGATGTCGTCTTTTTCGTCGAGCTCGAGCACGCGCATGAAGTGGCTGACGCGCAGGGTTTCTTCTGCGAGCTCGCCATACACGTCCGCCAGCGCATAGTGGGCGTCCGAAAAATCAGGTTCCGCGGCGACCAGTGTTTCGAGCTCGGCGCGAGCGCTGGCTGCCCCCTTGGTCACCCAGATCGCGTGGGCGTGGGCGATGCGAATCAGCGGGTGTGCCGCGAACGACTCGTCGACACTTTCCACGAGCTCCATCGCGGCTTCGGGGTCGGTGCCGAGTAGCTCTTGAAATTCACTGAGGAACTCGTCCAGCTCCTCTGCAAATTCGTCGTCACCGTGCTCATGGTCGCAATTTTCGTCATGAACATGGTCGTGGTCGTGGTCGTGGGCCATCCGGCGAAGTTAGCGGATTTGGCCGTGCCCGGTGGAGAATTTCCGCCTTCGTACTCGGTTGTGCCGCGTTTTTTGCGAGCAGCTTTCGCCAGAAGTTGGCCCGCGACGTTCCGCTCCGTTAAGGCTTGGCCATGCCTTGCCTCGAAAAGTGCCGCTGCTGTAGCTCGCTTTCGCCGTTGGACCAGGGGATCTGCGCGGCTTGCAGCCGGATTCACGGACCGCGTGTCGCAAGGTTCTTGGCTCGCTGTCAAGCCGATGCAAAGTTTGCGGATCACTGTCTCGCGCAGCTTTCCGAGCCGGCGCGGGCCCGCTTCGCGGCCGCGCTGAGTGCCAAGTGCCTGAGTCAGAAATCGGGCCCCGGACTCCGCAACACGCGACCCGGAACGGTCGCGAACAAGCGCGCGACGGCGTGAACTCGCTGACCGACCACGAGGTGATTTCCGCCCTCGGGCTCGCGCCGCATCCCGAGGGCGGATTTTTCCGCGAAACTTTTCGTTCACCCGCGAAAATCACGGCTCCGTTCGCGCCCGTCGCGCGAGCGGCCTCTACTGCCATCTACTTCTTGCTGCGAGCCGGCGAGTTCTCGGCCTTTCATTCGGTGCTGAGCGACGAGGTCTGGCACCACTACCTGGGGTCGACCCTGGAGCTGCACACCATCGACCGCACCGGGACGCATCAGCGTGTCGAGCTGGGCCCCAATTTGCAGCATGGAGAGTGCCCGCAATGGGTGGTGCGGGCGGGCTCACTGCAGGCAGCGCGCGTGATCGGTGACGGCTTCACCCTGTGCGGCTGCACCGTCGCGCCGGGCTTCGATTTCGCGGATTTCGAAATGCCACCCCGCAGCGAGCTGGTCCGGCGTTATCCCGCGCTGATCGATCTGATCGAATCTTTCACGCGTTGAGCGTCAGCAAACGCGATTTCGCCCACTGTGCTTGGCGGCGTACAGCCGCTCGTCCGAACGCTGATACAGCCCTTCGGGAACTTCACCCGGCGCAAGCTGGGCGACACCGAGGCTGAGCGTGGCGGGGATGCTTCTGCCGGCCGCGTCGCAGGCGTTGGCTTCGACGGCGGCGCGGATCAGCTCGGCGGCTTGTGTCGCCAGGGGCAGCGGCGTCAGCGGCAGTATCAGCGCGAACTCCTCACCGCCAACGCGACACAGGGTATCCCCCTGCCGGATCTGCCCCTTGACTACGGTGGCGACGTGCTTCAACACCGCATCGCCGACCGGGTGCCCGAAGTTGTCGTTGATCTTCTTGAAATGATCGATATCGAGCACGATCAGCGAAAGCGGCTGTTGGGTCTGATCCGCGCGGGCCACTTCTTTGCCGAACACTTCGTCGAAATGCCGCTTGTTGAACAGGCCGGTCAGCGAATCGACCGCGGCCAAGCTCAGGATGTGCTGCATGTACTCGAGCTCGAGGTTGTTCTCGAGGTACTTCAGGACCGTCTTGCCCGCGCGCAGTAGATCGCCGTCTTTGAGCTCGGCCCTCTCGATGCGCTGGTCGTTGACGAACGTGCCATTGGTCGACTTCAGGTCGACCACGATGAAGTGACCGAGGATGCGGTTGATGACCGCGTGGCGACGGCTCACCAGATCGCTATTTACGCATACCGTGCACTGGTCGCTCCGGCCGATCGACACCTCTTCGTGCGTCAAGTCGATGCGCCGCCCCATCTCCGCGCCCGAGATGATCACCAGGCAGGGCTGCCCCGCGCCTTTGGGCCGCTCGGACGGAAGGGAAATCGCGGTCCGACGACCGGGTAGAATCGAGGCCATGATCGAACCGGGTATGCGATAGTACCCGGCACCGTCACGGGGTCAATTCCGCCAATATCCTGGCGCAACCCGCTGATCCCCACGGAAGTCGGCAGCGCGCCCGCGTTAGAACGCCAAAGGCGGCGGAAAGCGGCGGCGGATGGTTGCGCCGCGCCTCGGAACGCGGGAAAAGAAGCGCGCCATGGCAGAGCTTAGCCTTTCCGGCGCGTACACGGCGCTGGTGACCCCGTTTTCGCCCGACGGTTCCGAGGTCGATTTCGTCGCTTTCGAGAAACACCTGGAGGCGCAGTTGCAGGGCGGCATCGCCGGCCTCGTGCCTTGCGGTACCACGGGCGAAGTTCCCACTCTGACGGACGCCGAGCAGCGGGAGCTGATCGCGCGCAGCAAGCGTATTGCCAAAGGGCGCGCCCTAGTGCTCGCGGGCACCGGCTCGAACAATACCAAGAAGAGCATCGAGGGAGCTCGAGCCGCCGTCGAGGCGGGCGCCGACGCGATCATGGTCGTGATGCCGTACTACAGCAAGCCCACGCAAGAAGGGCTGTTTCAGCACGTGTGTGCGATCGCCAAATCCGTCGCAGTGCCGGTGGTATTGTACAACATTCCGGGCCGCAGCGCGGTGGAGCTGAGCGTAGACAGCTCGCTGCGCGTGCTCGACGCTTGTCCCAACGTGCTCGGGTTCAAAGATGCGACGGGAAACGTGCTGCATTGCCAAGAGCTGCTTTTGCGCGCAAAGCGGCCGATTTGGATCCTTTCGGGCGACGACGCGCTGACGGTCCCCATGATGAGCGTCGGTGCGACGGGCGTGATTAGCGTGACCAGCAACGTATACCCGAAGCAAGTCAGCGCCATGGTGAGCGACGCCTTGGCTGGGCGTTTGGTCGAAGCGGGTAAGCGGCAAGTGGCTTTGTTCGCCGTCAACAAGGCCATGTTCTCCGAGGCCAGCCCTGCTCCCGCCAAAGCAGCGCTCTCGCTCAAGGGTCGCATGAACGCGAGCGTTCGCTTGCCGATCGTCGAAGCATCGGCCGAGTGTCGCGCGCGACTCAGCGCCGTCATGGCGGAGTTCGAGGCGTCGTGAAGCTGGCATTACATGGCGCTTCAGGGCGCATGGGGCTCGCCATTACCCGCCTCGCTCAGAACGACCCCGAGCTGGAAATCGTCGGCGCCGCTTGTTCGAGCTCGGATCGACTGCTCGGTCGCGATCTGGGTGAACTGGCGGGGCTGGGTGCCCTAGGTGTGGTCACGAGCCCCGACGTGTCCTCCTCGTTGCTCGGCGCGGACGTGGTCATCGATTTCTCGACCGCGTCAGCAGTCGCTCAGCTGGCACTGATTGCAGCGCGTCAGGGGCTCGCGATCGTCAGTGGGACATCGAATTTGGACTCCGCCGCCAAGCGCGCGCTCGACAAAGCCTCCGAAGTCGTGCCCGTACTCTGGGCGGGGAACATGAGCCTCGGCGTGCAAGTCTTGGCAGAAGCGGTGGAGCTCGCCCTGCGTCGGCTAGGCCTAGGTTACGACGTCGAAATCGTGGAACTGCACCACCGGAAGAAGATCGACGCGCCGAGTGGCACTGCCGCGCGCTTGGTCGAAGCCGTGAAAAAAGTGCGGCCTAACGTACGCGAGTTGCGGGGTCGAGACGGCGAGGTCGGCGCTCGGACCGACGATGAGATGGCGGTGTTCGGGGTCCGCGGCGGGGACGTGGTCGGTGACCACACCGTATACTTGTTGGGCGACGGCGAACGACTAGAGCTCACTCATCGCGCTTCGAACCGCGATCTGTTTGCCCATGGCGCGCTGCGCGCCGCGCGGTTTCTGGCTGGAAAGAAGCCCGGCCGGTACGTGATCGCCGACGTGCTGGGCTGAGCCCGCCGAGCTCGGCAACAACCGAACCCGCGTGTCGGGTGCTCGGCGCGGATGTGCGTGCACGGGCCCCAATTCACGTTTTTCCCTGCATTTTCCCCACATTCGTCGCATTTTCAGGGCTTGGGCTGTCCCGTTTCTTGCAGGAGACTCCCATTATTCAGGCGGCACATCGGCCGTCCCTGCTTACGGAGATCCATGTTCGAGAAGCGACTCGGTTTGGCCCTGGCTTGGGCGCTGCTTGCCTTGAGCACTGCTTGTTCACACGGCGGGCACGACGGCTCGCCGTACGCGGGAGTTGCTGGCGGCGATGGGACAGTGCCCGTGCCGACGGTCGACCCGTGCGAAACTCCCAACAAGGGCTGCGCCTGCGAGACGCCGGACGAGGTCGTAGATTGTGGCCAGGTGGAGCGCCGCTCGGGCGACTACGTATCCTGTTCGATGGGTAAGCGCACCTGCGAAGGCAACACTTGGGGCGACTGCATCGGTGATCGCGTCGCGACGCTGACCGTGCCTGCCAAGGGGCAACAAACGCAGGGTCTGGGTACGTCGCAGGCTTGCATCGACAACCCGTGCGATCCGTATTGTCAGCGCATCGTCGATGACGCCGTGGGCCTGAATTTGGACGGTGGTCCGTTCATCAACGACGGCGGTCTGACGATGAAGCCGACCATTCCGCTGGCCATTGCTACGAATTGCACCAGCTTGGCGATCACGCCGAGCTCGCAGTCGATCACGATTTCCGCGATCAATTCCGCTTACGTAAAGGCGGAGTACTTCAATCGCATCGACAAGACCGTTACCTCGATCCCTGCGAGCTGGACGGTCACGGCGACTCGCAACGAATCGAATGTCAACAACAACTACGCGGGTGCAGCGCCAGGTCCCACCGGCATCGCGGCGACCAATTGGTCAGCTCGCTGGACCGGTTCGATCATTCCTACGACCAGCGAAGCGTACACCTTCTACACGTCGACGGACGATGGCGCTCGGCTCTGGATCAACGGTACGCTAGTCATCGATCAATGGAAGGATCAGGGAACGACCGAGTACGCTTCGCCAGCGATCAATTTGACGGCAGGCACTCCGGCGCTGTTTCGCTTCGAGTACTATCAAGGCGCCGGTGGTAGCGCGGCGGTCCTGAGCTTCAGCTCCGCGAGCGTGGCGAAGCAGGCCATTCCGAGTAGCGTCATGGGCGATCCGACCGGCGCCCGTGCTCGATTGACGGTCAGCCCCCCCAACCCGTCGTTCAGCGTCTCCCTAGTGCCGGCTGGCTGCTATTCGGGCACGGTGACTCCGGCTTGGACGCTCGACCGGTTCGACGTGGCTACGGTGACCGCTGGCGCCGTGAACATCCTGAGCGCGGTTCCCGGCACGCTCAACGTGACGGCTTACGCTGGTCAGTTTTCGGCCACCGGACAGCTCAAAGTCACCGTCAACACGACCGACACTACGCTCGCGCCGGCTAATGCGGTCACCAATTTGGCTAAGACCGTGGCGGGCACCGATCCGATGACGATGCTTTATCCGTACGCCAACACGGTGTTGCCGCTCGGTGTCATCCCGCCCGTGCTGCAGTGGGACAACGGCGGCACGGCCGCCAGTGCGGTGCAGGTATCTCTGCGCTACCCCGCGACCGGCACGGCGACCTTCGTCTGGAACGAGATCATTCCGGAGTCCAGTCCACCGAGCGCCACGATCCCGCAGTCAGTGTGGAAGGATTTCGAGAATTCGGGCAAAGGCGCGGACGTCTCGTTGCGCGTACAACGCGTCATCGGCAGTACCCCTGCGCCCGCAGTCAATCGCACGATCCATTTCAGTTCGGCGCCGGTGCGCGGCCTGATCTACTATACGCAATACAACCGCAATGGTGCGACCAACATGATGGTCGCCGATCCGAGCTCGACCTTGGCAGCCAAGAGCGCGTTCGCCGCTGTCGATGGCTGCCCGGTGTGCCACTCGGTTTCGGCCAACGGCAACTACTTTGCCACCTCTGACAAGAGTTGGAGCGCGACCAACGGCGGCCTGTCGAAGATTTCGAGCGGCGTGCTCAATCCAATCGCCGACTTCGTGCCCTCGCCAGCTCGAGCCACTTACCAGACCGGCAACAACGATTGGCGCGGCTTTGCCTGGGCGCCGCTCACGCCGGACGGCTCGCTCGCTCTGGCCGCCAACAACATTTGGGGAAATACCAATCAGACCCTGGTCGGCATCAACGCCGCCCGCCAGTTCACGGTCCCGACTACGATTCAGTCAGGAGGCACCGGCACTGGCCTCTTGGCGAAGTATTTCCCGAATACCACGTTCACGACTGCTAGCCCGTTGTGGAAGCGCATCGATCCCGTCGTGAATTTCGATTTCGGCAACGCAAGCCCGGGGGGCATGGTTCCCAGCAACTACTCGGTGCGGCGTACCGGGCAAATCCAGGCGTTCTCATCTGAAACGTACACGTTCCAGATCGATACCACCGATGCCGTGAAGTTGATCGTGAACGGGACCACCGTGATCAACCAATCTGGCTATCAAGGCGCAGCGGGGGCTCTGCCGGTCAGTTTTACCGGTACGGTGGCCATGACTGCGGGCGCCAAGGTATCGATTCAGCTCGATCAAGCCGACACTTCGAACGAGTCCTCGATCAAGCTTTGGTGGAGCAGTCCAACCGTGCCGCTCATGCTGGTGCCCGAGGCCCAGCTGTACCCGAACGATGGTACGCACGGCCTGGACGTGAGCTATTACGCGAACAACTCGTTCACCCCTCCGGTCGCGCTGCAGAGGCTCGAGCCCGATATCTACGCCGATTGGACCACGGGTAACCCGGCTAGCGAAACGACGCTGCCAATCGACAACTTCAGCGACGTCTGGCAAGGCCAACTCGAATCGCCGTACAACGGCAACGTCGTATTGTGCGTGGACGCCAACGATACCGCGAAGGTCACCGTGGCGGGGAACGTGGTGCTCAACGTCACTTCTACCGCCACCAATACCTGCAGCGGCAACATCGCGATGACTCTGGGCACGCTCTACTCATTGAAGGTCGAGCATGTCGAGAAGACCACGTCCGCGCTGCTCAAGCTGCGCTGGCAGTACGGCAGCGTCAGCGAGCGCATCCCGACCGCCAATTTATACGCGCCGGCCGCTTACGTACTACCCACCAGTGGGCTCACCGCGACCTATTACAGCGACCAAGTCTTCAACGGCAATTTGGGCCAAAACCCGACGCTGCAGAGCTCCTTCACGCGCTATGACCCGAACATCTACGCCAACTATGGCACCGGGCGCACCGAGTTCTCGCAACTGACCAGCAGCGATAACCTGTCGACTCGTTGGACCGGCCTGCTCACCGCCCCTTGCAGCGGCGTGTACGAGTTTCAAACCAACGGCAACGTCGACGAAGGTGGGCGATTGTGGCTGGACCAGATTCGAATCGCCAATACTTGGTCAAAGGCTGCGCTGTACGGCGTAACTTACCTAGATGCGGGCGATCACGACTTCAAGTTCGCTTGGTACGAGGCCACCACCACCGCGGCGGTGCAGTTGCAATGGAAGGTGAACTGCAACGGGTCCGGTTGGACCGCAATCCCGCAGTCTGCATTCAAACCCACGGGCGACACGAACCGCTCGGGCACGATGCGAGACGGCGGCGACAACGGCAACAATACCAGCTACTTTGCCTGGCAAACACCGCAAGCTAGCGGCGCTTCACCGATCGACGTCAGCGCGGCCACCGCTGGCGTGTGGGGGCTGGGCAAGACCGCGATGATGGTGCCTTCGTTCTCGCCGGACGGGACGAAACTGGTGTTCATCGATGGTGACTCCGCGGCCGGTGCGGGTTGGCGCAAGGGCGTCAGCACTTTCGACTTCGACCAAACGAACAAGATTTTCATGCGCCGCCGCTCGCTGGTCAACACTTGGCCCTTCGGCGACGTGATGAAATGGCCCACGTTCGAAAGCGATTCGCGCAGTATCATCTATCAGACGACGACCCCCACGGATGCGTGTTGCACCACCGTGGGCTGGACCAAGTACGGCTTCATGGGGCCGACCAACTATTTCGAAGATCCAGGGAAGCTCTGGTCGATCGATTCGGCGGCCGCCACTCCGACGCCGGTCGCGTTGACGGCGCTAAACTCAGGAGAGCGCGCCATCGATGCGAACAAGGCCTACCAGGCAACCGTGTCGCCGCAGGCCGCTGGCGGCTATCGCTGGGTGGTGTTCACCAGCACGCGGCCTTACGGCAATACCTTCAACTTGCCTGCTGTACAGCAAGACTATTCGAACACCTCGAGCTACACGCAAATCACGAGCTATTCTCAAGTCCAGAGCGCGCTCTGGATCTCGGCCGTCGACGACGTGCCCAGTGCGGGTGCCGACCGCAGCCATCCGGCGTTCCTGCTGCCGAACCAGAACTTCAGCACTACGGGCGCCAACTACTTGAACGAACGCGGCTTTTGGGTGCTGGACGGCTGCAAGAGCAACGGCACCGGCAGCGCGAACAGCTGCGACGTCGACGAGGACTGCTGCGGAGGTCTCGCCAGTCCGAAGACCGCTGTCTGCAGAATCGATACGCCGGTTACCGATCCACCGACTCGGCATTGCAGCGCAGCTCCCCCGGTCGGCATGTGCGTGGCGCAGGGTGGCGTGTGCGCCATTACCAACGACTGTTGCCTCGGTTCGGTGTGCTTGACCGGAACCTGTTCACCGCCGCCAGCGATCTATGTGCTCGGCCCGGCCAACTACGAGCGCAGCTACCAGGCCGTTTGCGCTGCGGGCACCAAAGCGGTGTGGCGCTTCTTCGATTGGCAGACGGTCACGCCCAGTGCCAACTCCAAGATCGAATTTTATGCGCAGACCTCGGCAACTGGCAGCGATTTTGCGACGGTACCGGTCTATCCTGCGACGGTCAGCCTTCCAGGTGTGATCAAGGTCGGTACGGCCAGCGGTGCGTCCAACACGAGCTGGGTCGGCAGCGACGTTGGAGCGCTGCTGATCGCCGCCGGCCTCAAGTCTCAACAGTACTTGAAAGTGACGATTCGCATGGTACCCAATGATCAGCTCTCAGCCAGTCCGACTCTGACCAATTGGCGCCAGAACTACAGTTGCGTGCCCGCCGAATGAGCCGCCGTATCCTCGCGGCGTTGGGCGTCACTTTTTGCGTGGGCGTGGCTTGCTCGTCGAATTCCGACCAACACGCCCCCGCGCTTGCGGACGGCGGCGCGTCGTCACGCGGTGGCGCTGGCGGGCGCACGGCGGGTGGCAAAAGTGGCGACGGAGGAACCGCAGACGGTGGCGGCGGTGAGCGCGACGACGGCGGCGCCGGCGGCGCTGCAGGTAACAGTGCGGGCGAGGGAGGCGAGGGAGGCGAGGGAGGCGCAGAACAGGGCACGATCGTCCCGGTGGAACCCGGGGTGTGTTCGGCAGACGCTGGCTGGGCGAACGCCAAACCGCTCGACGGAATTTCGACCGACGCGAACGAGCAGCTCCTGGCAATCACGCCCGACGAGTTGGACATTGTATTCTTGCGCGACAATACGGCGATGCGCGCGCACCGTGAGCTGGCCAGCGCGCCGTTCGACGCAGGCTCAGTGATGACCATCCCCGACGGTTACGGCGTCGATACAGGCGTGGCACTCAGCGCTGATGGCAAGACGTTGGTGTTGCTGGCAACGGGAGGGCAGAGCTTTGGCGCCTTCGCACGGACTTCGCGCAGCGGCGAATTCGTAGCTACGCCGGACACCGCGGCGTTCATGGCCATCAACCAGCGCGCCATTCAAACCATGCAACACTACGCGGCGCCGGTCTTGGCTCCGGACGGCAAAACATTCGTCTTTGCCGCCTTCACCCCCGAGCCGCCGGCTGGTTTTCCAGCCGGGGTCGAAGGCATCGCCGTAGTCTACGAGGCGGCGTGGTCGGGCGGCGGCTGGGCTATGCCTGTGAGCATCAGCCAGAATTTGTTCGACGGAACTACGGCTACCCGCCCGCTTCCGAGCGGGCTTTCGAGTGACTCGCGCGCGCTGTTCTATTTCGACGAAGCGAGCGGCAAACAGCTGGCCCGTTTTCGCGATCGCCCGGACGCGCCCTTGTACACCGTGGTCGATATCGGTGCGCGTACCGGCGCTACCCCGGACGCTCGCTGCGACCGGCTCTACTACTCGAGCGACGGCGACGTGCTCGTGGCGGAGTAAGCCTGCCTTTCGAGGTCCAGCGCCCGAGCTCAGGGCCGTGTGGGTAGCGGCCAGACGATCAACACGCCCAGATCCCAGATCACGTGCACCAAGATGGGTACCGTGAGCGAGCCGGAAGCGATCGCCAGCGCTCCCCAGATGCTGCCGCAGACGAATGCACACAGCAGCAGCAGCGGATTTGCCAGCGGTACCGTCGTGACGGCGTAGGCCGCTGCAAATGCCAGGGTTCGACCGGTTGCGGGCCAATCCAGTCGCCACCCGTCCCGTTTTTCGTCGCGGCGCAGGGAGCCAAGCAACGGGCCGCGAAAGAGCACTTCTTCACAGCTGGCAATGAGCGCGATCAGCGCCGCGCGCTCAGGTGGCGAAAACCCGGAGACATTCAACAGTTCGAACAGCTCCTCGGTTGCCGGAAGCACACTGGGGACAGCGGCCGAGACCGCAAGGTACGCGACGTGGGTGAGCCCCACCATGATCGCGCCGCCGATTACGCCCGCCGCGATTCGCCATCCAGAAGGCCGCAAGAGAGCGATCGAAACCTCCTGGCGGCGCAGCATGACCGCCGTCAAAGCCGTACCCGCGAATGCGAAGGGCAACCAGGTCCCCAAGCGGGCGAGCACGCCGAAGCACACGACCCACGCCGCCAAGGCGGCGCCCGCGAGGCGCCCGCTAGTTGGCCTCACTCGGATGCCAGTGCACGCCGGGCAGCGTCGTCGAACGAGACCAGCTGCGGTTTGCCGATTAGCTGCCAAAAGCGCTCGTCTTTGGGCAGCAAATCTTCTTGAAGTCCCATCACCAGCTCCCGGGCCAGGTCGAAATCGGTCCGCGTGATCAACCGCAACCAGAGCGCCGAAAGTTGCGGGGTCAGGAACGGCACTTTGAGCGCCAAGAAACGGCGATTTCTCAGCGCGGCGATACGTTCCAGAATTTGCTGCCCGTTCATCGTTTCCGGACCGGGAACGTCGAACCACGTGCTCTCCGAGAGGTCCAGGTCCGCCGCCGCGATCAACGCTTCGATCACGTCGTCGAGGGCGACTGGGCGCGTGCGCGAATTGAGCCACTTCGGCAATACCATCACCGGCAACCGAAGCGCCAAATCGCGAACGATTTGCCAAGAAGCGCTGCCGCTGCCGATTACCATCGACGCGCGCAGCTCTACCGTACGCACGGCGCCAGAGCGTAAGATCTCGCCGACCTCCAGGCGACTCCGCAGGTGCTCCGAAGGTGGACCGAGTGGGGCGGGACCGCCCAGGTACACGATGCGCTCGACGCCCGCACTTTCGGCGGCCGCGGCGAAAGCGTGCGCGGCGTTGCGCTCGAGTTCTCGATAGCCCGTCGCGCCTCTGCCCATACTGTGCACGAGGTAGTAAGCCACGCGGATCCCGGCGAAAACGGCTGGCAGTGATTGCGGTCGGTTGAGGTCGCAACTGCGCCACACCACTCCGCGCACGCTCGCGCTGCGCGGCGGGTTGCGGCTGGCTGCAGCGACGGTTCGCCCGCGCGCTACCAGCGCGCTAACCAGCGCGCGGCCGATGAATCCACTGGCGCCGGTGACCAATACGGTTGGCGTGCCGCTCTCGGAAGCGCCTTCCATTCAGTCCACCGAGCGCTCGAAAGCTCTCTTGGCGTCCAGTGGCACGTTCAACGACTCGAGCGTCAGATAAAGGCCCACGAGCTCGACTCCGAGGAAGGTGAGATCCGGATGAAGCTTCGCGTCACTCGCAGCCACTTCTTCGAAAATTGCGTCGAACGTCGCACGAAAGTGCGCGATCGAAAAATGGGTCGTCGAAGCGCCTGCTGCGCCGAAATGCCGACGCAGCAAGTGCTCGATTCGCTCGGTGAAGCCATCCGATGGCGAACAGTCCCAGCGGTAGAGCTCGATTCCGCGTGCCAATGCCTGCTTGTCCCCTCGATAGAACCCGGCGTAAAGCGCGCGCAGCCGCTGAGTGAAGTCCGCATCGGGTGCGCACCATAGGCTGCTTGGGAAGAAACACAGCTGATTTCGTTCCGCGACCCACAGGAAGTGCCGCGGGCGCAGATCGAGAAAGAGTGGACCGTCCCAGAGCACGCGTTCGCCGATCATGCCGCGCTCTCGTTCGCTCAATTCGGCTGCGTCCAACCCGGCGGACGGTTCGCTCAGGACTCGTAGGTCCGTATCCAACCCGGCGGCGTGGAGCGAATCTTGCAGCAGTTTCGCTGCGCGAGATCGCGCGTGCTGATCTGCAACATGCCGGGCAACCTCGATCGACCTGCGCAGCACCTGGGCCCGATGGATGACCTTCAGCGCGGAGGCGGAAGTGTAGGGCAAGAAGTCGCGGAATGGCTCGGGAGCGAGCCGCGCAGCCCAAGAGGTAGCCATGTTCCTCCTCTTGTACGGACGGTGTACGCGTCAACCCTGGAATTTTTAGACAAAGTGGCCAAAATAATTGAGGGAACCGCGACTTGACGCGTGTGAAAGGCGTACAAGCTTGCCTTCGAAAGGTGCCAACATGAATCAAAGAATGAAAAGGAGAGACGCGCTCACGCCAATCGCTGCTCTTTCCGCGGCGGTCGTGTTCCCCGGCTGGCTCGTGGCCTGCTCCAAGAAGCCAGACTGCAACGACGTGTCGGCGCTATCGGCTGACGACCTTCACGTTCGCAACGACGTTGCCAAGTACGTCGAGCAAACCATGGAGGCGGCCAAACGCTGTTCTGCTTGTGCGCAGTACGTCGCGCCTGCTCAGAACCAGTGCGGTGGCTGCAAAATCGTGAAAGGTCCGATTAGTCCCGACGGGAACTGCGCGCTCTTCGTACTCAAACCTGGCTGAGGCCAAATCGTCAGTCCGCTCGCAGCGCTCTTTCTATCCCGGCCGCTCGATCGAGGGCGTCTCGCCGCTGAGCCATTCCGGTGGGCACGCGGCGTGCCTGGGAGCGCGGCTCTGGCTTTCCGAAGCCGGCGCGGACTGACGGTTCGAACCGAACGTAGCAGCGGTTCGAGCGCGCCTGAAAGCGCTAGGATTCAGTCAGCGAACACGCTGAGCTCTTGCGGCAGTTCGAAGCTGCCGTCGGCACGGCATGGGAAGTCGATCACGGCCGGGATCGCTTCGAGCGGAATCGACCCATAGCAATGTGGGAACGTTTCGCCATCGGCAGCTTCGTAGCGGATTCGATCGCTCAAGCGTTCGGCGTCGATGCACAACAGCACTAGGCCCGCTCTGCCGCCGAAGAAGCGCGCCGCCGAACGCAGAACTTGAGCGCGCGTCGAACAATGAATGAAGCCTTCGTCTTGCAGGCTGTCGGCCTCGTACGCGCCCGCATCGAGCGCGGCCGCGAAGGCGCTGCGCTCGGTAATGTGGAAGACGTGGCGGGGTGAGTTGGTCATGGCGGTTCGCTATTCTGCCGCCGAAACCTCGGGCTTGAGCCGTAGTTGTACCAGGCGTTGCTCCTGAATTTGTTGCGCTGTTTGCGGTTCGACGTAGTCGGAATGGCACTCCGCCTTGGAGCCCTCGGCGCCGACCGCTTTGCGCGTTTTCGAGGCCAAGCGATGGATCTCGTCTGGAGTCAGCACGCCACGTTTTTCGAGGATTTCGCGCTGTTCGGGCGTGAGCGCCGCCGATTGCGTGACCTTGTCGCGCTCGAAGCCGTCTGCCTTGCCGCTGGCGAATTCCACGATCTCCTTCGAGATCCGCACGGAGCACCAATCGTGCCCGCACATGGCGCAGAAGTCCGTATCGACGTCGAGATCTTCGTCGTGGAAAGCGCGCGCGGTGTCGCCGTCGAATGCCAGTTCGAAATGCTTCTCCCAGTTCAGGGCGGCGCGCGCTTTGGTCAACGAATCGTCCCAATCACGTGAACCGGGGATGCCGAGCGCCACGTCGGCGGCGTGCGCCGCGATCTTGTAGGCGATGCAGCCTTGCTTGACGTCGTCTTTCTTGGGCAGGCCCACGTGCTCCTTCGGCGTGACGTAACAGAGCATGCTCGCGCCGTGATAAGCGGCGGCCGTCGCGCCGATACAGGAAGTGATGTGGTCGTAGCCGGGGAAGACGTCCGTCACCAGCGGTCCGAGCACATAGAATGGCGCGCCGTGACAGAGACTGCGCTCGAGCTTCATGTTGTACTCGATTTGATCGAACGGTACGTGACCCGGGCCTTCGATCATCACCTGGACGCCTTTGCGCCACGCGCGCTCGGTGAGTTCTCCCAGCGTTTCCAGCTCGCGGAGCTGTGCGTCGTCACTCGCGTCGGCGAGGCCCCCGGGACGCAAGCCATCGCCGAGCGAAAAGGAAACGTCGTGCTGTCGCATGATCTCGCAGATCTCGTCGAAGTGCGTGTACATCGGGTTCTGTTTGCCGTGCACGAGCATCCACTTGGCGAGCAGCGAGCCGC
>Ga0302321_100002917_pt1 | contig 14690 bp, 11 predicted proteins | sample Fen_T0_1_FD_202505 | JGI IMG/M metagenome (GOLD analysis project Ga0302321, IMG submission 202505) | Peat permafrost microbial communities from Stordalen Mire near Abisko, Sweden - Fen_T0_1 | ecosystem: Environmental > Terrestrial > Soil > Wetlands > Permafrost | place: Sweden: Abisko...
CGAAGCGAAGTCAGTGGCCTCAATGGTGCCCCCGGGCGCGTTCAAGGCGCGCGCACGCATCTTCTCCATGCGATCGACCATCTTGGCGTCGTTCGGATCCCCGGGACTGGTCGCGCCCGGCTCGGAGTGACCGCAGCCGGCCAGGGGAAGGCCCGCCAGAATAGCTATCACCAAGGTAATGCCACGGATGAACATGATTGGCTGAATGCTCACAGCTGTCTCCTGCCAAGGTTGAGCACACCCTAGCAGATGCGCCATGGTCGCAAAAGAGAAGCGCCCGTCGACGGAGCCGGGCGCACCAACCGACCGCACGGTTTTACCCATAGGTGCAGCACCTCATCCGGCGCGATGCACGAGCCGAGTCAACAGCTTGTTCAGCGCGGTCTGCCTGGACAAGAAGTACTCGGCCTTCGACTTCGGGGACCGGCCAACGCGAATCCCGAGCAGTCGTTCCTGCGCCGCCAGCGCGAACACGTCTTCGTCGTTGTCGTCGTCGCCCACGTAAATGGCGGATTCGCAGCCCAGCCGCCGGCAGAGGCCCATCAGCGCGGTGCCCTTGTTGCCCGTCCCGGTAGGCAGGACGTTGACCACCATTTTGCCTTCCACGATGCGGGCACCGCCAAGCTTACTGGCCGCGTCGAGCATGATCCGCCGAACCACGCCCCGGCGTCGGGCGTTCCGGTAGTGAAGCGCAAGACTCACGTCCTTGTCCTCGACGACGACGCCGGCAATGGACGGCAGGTGCGCGGCCAATCGGTACTTCCACGCCTTGACCAGGCGCCGAACCGCCCGCGGATTGCGGACGGGTTCAATGCCATGGTTGCCGAACACCGCCCGCAGGGGAATACCCGAAACGCGCGCCAGCACGTCCCTGCGGACGCGCCCCGAAATCACCGCGCATGGATGAATGGCAGCCACGCGTTCGAGCAACCGGCGAGTCTTCGCAGGTAGGGCCGCTGCCTCCGGATCGGAGACGATGGGCGCCAGGGTTCCGTCGAAGTCGAAGGCGACCAGCACGCGCTGCCCGAGGAATGCCTCCAGCACCGGCCGCTGTTTGTCGCCTAAAATGTCTTTCACTGACCTAGACCCGTGACTCGGGTCAATTCTGCACCGGCGCGACCGAGCAGGCTCGCCTTTTTTCGCAGCCGGGCCGCATCGACCAGCATGCGACCGGCCCAGCGATAGACGTTGAACTCGGACAGGAAGCCGCGCATGGCGTGCATCCGCTCGCGCTGCTCGTCCGGGGCCATACCGATGGCCGACGCCAAGGCCGAGCTGCTTTCTTCCAGATCGTACGGATTGACCACCAGCGCCTCGGTCAGCTCCCGCGCGGCACCGGTGAATTGGCTCAGCACCAGCACGCCACGCTCGTCGTCTCGGGCCGCGACGAATTCCTTGGCCACCAGGTTCATGCCGTCGTGCAAGCTGCTGACGTAGCAATAATCCGCCGCACGGTAGAAGCGATACACCAGCGGTGGCTCGTGGTGACTACGCAACAGGCGAATCGGCTGGTACTTGCCCTTGGCGAAGCGCTTGTTGATCCGCTCCGCGGTCTTTTCCACCGCCTGGTCCAGCTGGCGGTAGTGCTCGATCAGGGTGCGGGTGGGCGCCGCCAGCTGCACGAAGGTCACTCGGCCCACGAACGCCGGGAACCGCTCCAGCAGTCGCTCGACGGTCAGCAGGCGTTCTTCGATGCCTTTGGTGTAATCCAGGCGATCCACCCCGACGCCCAAGATCGCGTCCTGTTCAAGCCCGAGCTCGGCGAACACGGTCTTTCGGCATTCTGCGACCGGGGGCGCACCGGTGGCCCAATCATCCGGCCAGGCGATGGAAATAGGATAGGGGCGAACCAGCGAGAGCTGCCCGTGCTGCACGACCCCGTTCTGCTCGCGATCGATGCGTGCTTCCAGGTATCGGTCGACCGAATCGAGGAAGTTGTTGCAGTAAAGCTGGGTCTGAAAACCCACGATGCTGCTGCCGAGCAAGCCCTCGAGCAGCTCCGAACGCCAGGGGCAAATGCCCAGCCGCTCTGAATTGGGCCACGGGATGTGCCAGAAGCTGATGACCGTCGCACGCGGAAGCCGTTCTCGGATCAGGCGTGGCGCCAACGCGAAGTGGTAGTCCTGAACCAGGACCACCGGATCGTCGGCGTCGGCCTCCTTGACCACCGCATCGGCGAACTTGCGGTTCACCGCCTTGTACGCGGCAAAGTCGTCGCTGCGAAACAGCGGTCGGGTGTGGGCCAGGTGGCACAGCGGCCACAACCCCTCGTTGGAAAGCCCGTAGTAATAGCCCTTTTCCTCCTCTGGGGTCAGCCACACCCGACGCAGCGAATACGATTCGTCGCCGGGGGGCACGCGCACCCGGTCGTGCCTGTCCACCGAGTCTCGGTCTGCCGATCCGCTGCCATGGCCGATCCACACGCCCGAACAGGCACGCAGCACCGGCTCCACCGCGGTGACCAGGCCGCTCGCCGGGTGCAGCACGCGAACCGCCCCGTCCTTGCCCCGGTCGTGAATGTACGGCTCGCGGTTGGCCAGCACGATGACCTTCTCGCCCGGGAAGTGCCGAACCAGCGTCTGCTTCAGGCGCTGCGGGCTCCACGCCCCACCCTGCCCCTCGCTCTCGCGCTCGGCCGCGATGCGCTCGACCAGCTCGCGCACGTCGCGAATGATGGGCAAAAATTCCTTCCGGCGCGACTCACCCCGAATGAAGCGCAGCAGCTCTTTGCGAAATCCACGCCACGACAAGCGAGCAGCAACGATGGTGACCAGCGATGCGCCCAGCACCAGCAACCCGAACGCCGCCAGCAGGAACTTCCGCGTCTTGGCCTCTCGCCGCTCGACGAACGACAGGTCGTGCACCAGCACCAGCATCCCTGGCTGCTGGTCCGCATGAATCAAAGGCACCGCGCTTACGTGGACGTCGCCCCCGGGCAAAGGCCACACCGATCCCCAAGCCCCGCGGGTATCGCCGGTCGCTTCCTTGGCCCAGCTGTCCGTCATCTTCTTGCCAATAACTGGGCAGGAAATCTGGGTGGGCAACTCGGCCGTGCGCGCCAGCATTTCCATCCGATCGGTGCACACCGCGGCCGCCATGATGCGCTCGTCGCGGGCGAGGTCGTTCAGGGCGCGGGTCAGGGCTTCATCACCGCGCGACCAATGTGAAAGCAAGTTTTGTCGCGCCCCGCCCGCCACCAGCCCGGCGCGCAACATGATGTCTTCCTCGAACCACTGGCGCGTCGTGCGTTCGACCAGCACCGCGGCCAACCAGGCGAGCAAGGCGCCCGAGGCCAGCAGCACAAGCAAGAACCGCGCGACTCGTTTCATCGTCACCTCCACTCGGAATGGGAGAATTGCCAGGTAGGCTAGGTGACGAGGACGGCGATCGCAATCGATGAGGCTGGATTTTTTGCCCGCAATCGGGCATGTCAAAGTGCCATGAGCACGATTCGCGAACGTTACGATGGCTTGCGCGCCCTTGGCCTGAAGTTGGATCTGACCCGCGGTCAGCCCGGCGATGACAACTTCGACATTTCCAATCCGATGTTGACCATCGTCGACGACAAGTGCGTGGTCACTCCCAGCGGGGTGGCTTTGCGGAACTATCCCGGCGGCATCGCTGGCATCAAGGAAGCGCGCGAATTGTTCGCGCCCATGCTGGGCGTCGCCGCCGATGAAGTCCTCGTCGGCAACAACGCCAGCCTAGAGCTCGAAGGCAAGGTGCTCATGTGGGCCATGCTCAAAGGCGCGCCCAAGAGTCCCGCGCCGTGGTGCAAAGGTGACGTGAAGTTCATCGTCACGGTACCGGGCTACGATCGCCACTTCCTCATGCTCGAACGCCTGGGCATCGGCATGATCACTGTGGCCATGAAGTCCGATGGTCCAGACATCGATGCCATCGAGGAGATCGTCGCCAGCGATCCCACGGTGAAGGGCCTGCTCTACGTCCCGACCTACAGCAACCCCACCGGCGACACCACGTCGCAGACGGTGGCTGATCGCCTGGGCGCCATGAAGACCGCCGCGCCCGATTTCACCATCCTGGCCGACGACGCGTACGCGGTTCACCACCTGGACGACACGCCCCCGGCACATCCCGACTTGCTAGGCGCCGCCAAGAAGGCCGGCAACCCGACGCGTGTGATCCTGTTCGGTTCGACCTCGAAGATCACCTTCGCCAGCGCAGGCGTCAGCTTCCTGGCCGGCAGCAAAGAAACCGTCGCGTGGATCGGCGAGCTCGTGGGCACGCAGATGATCTCGCCCAACAAGGTCGAGCAATACCGGCACGTCCTGTTCCTCCGCAAGTTCCCGGGCGGCATCGCGGGCGTGATGAAGGCGCACGCCAAGCTGCTGGCACCCAAGTTCAACGTGGTCGAGGAAGTCCTCTCGCGTGAGCTCACCGGCAGGGAGCTCGCAACCTGGACCCAGCCCAAGGGCGGCTACTTCGTCAGCCTCGACACGGCGAAACCGGTAGCCAGCAAAGTCGTTCAGCTGGCGAAGGAAGCCGGCGTGGCCCTGACCCCAGCGGGCGCCACCTACCCGTTCGGGAAGGATCCGAACGACAAGAACATCCGCATCTCGCCGACGCGCCCGCCGGTCGATCAAGTGCGCAAGGCGATGGAAGTCGTCGCCGTCTGCATCCAGCTGGCGTCCGAAGGCTAGCCGCGAGGTCGGCCGCGGTCGCCGGTCTGGCCGGGACTATTGCTGGCTCGTCAGCCAGGCGAGCGCCTTGTCGGGATCACTGAAGACATTCACGGTGATCCCGGCCTTGGCGTAGTCGTCGATGAAGCGCTTCATGTTCATCTGGCCGATCACCTGTTGCGGCAGCACGATGGCCCAGAACTTCCAGCCGGCCTTCACCACCTTGGGGAACCACTCGCTCTTGGCCCAGGTCTCGTCCTCCTTCAGCAGGGCGCCGTTGAGGGCGTCGTCGGACAGCCACTTCTTGCTGCCCTTTTGCTTGAGGGTCTCGTAGCCTTTCGTGAGCAGGTCTTGCAGCGTCTTGCCGTGGATGAACTTCTTGACCTTGTGGTGGACGATCTTCGCATCGTCGCGGAACCAGAGCGTCGCGTATTCGTTGTCGAGGACTACTGTGGGCGCCATCGTCTTCTCCTGCCGAAAAGGTTCGACCCTACATCGGCAGGCGCCCGGAAAAGATTAGCCCTCAGACGCCTTCGAACAGCACCGTCGACAGATAGCGCTCGCCGGAGTCGGGCAGGATGACGACGATGGTCTTGCCGGCGAACTCGTCGAGCTTCGCCAGCCTCAGGGCCGCCGCGGCTGCCGCCCCGCAGGAGATCCCCGACAGAATCCCTTCCTCACGCGACAGCCTGCGGGCAGTCTCGATGGACTCCTCGTCGGTAACTTGCTCGACCCGATCCACCACGGACAAATCGAGGTTGTCGGGAATGAAGCCGGCGCCCAGGCCTTGAATCTTGTGGGGTGACGGCTTGAGGGGCTCGCCGTTTCGAGTCTGGGTGATCACCGGGCTCTTGGTGGGCTCGACCGCGACGGCGTACAGCGGTTGCTTGCGCACTTGCTCGAAGTAGCGCGAGACGCCGGTGATGGTGCCGCCGGTACCCACGCCCGCCACCAAGACGTCCACCTTGCCCTGGGTGTCGTTCCAGATCTCCGGACCTGTGGTCTCTAGGTGGATGCGCGGGTTGGCGGGGTTCTTGAACTGCTGGGGAAGAAAATAGCGGCGGGAATCGCTCGACGCCAGGGCCTCGGCGCGACGAATGGCGCCCGGCATCCCCTCGGAGCCCGGGGTCAGCACCAGGTTGGCGCCGAAGGCGGCCAGCACCCGCCGGCGCTCCATGCTCATGGTCTCCGGCATGGTCAACGTCAGCTTGTAACCGCGGGCAGCGCATACGAATGCCAGCGCGATGCCAGTGTTGCCGCTGGTCGGCTCGACCACCTCGACGCCCTGGTGAAGCACACCCCGCTCTTCCGCATCCTTGATCATGGCCGCGCCGATGCGGTCCTTGACCGAGAAAGCCGGACCGCGCCCCTCCACTTTTGCAAGCACCGTCGCTTTGGCGCCCGCAGCGATGCGGCCGAGCTTGATGAGAGGCGTACCCCCGATGGATTCTGCGTTGTCGTTGAAGAGCATCACCATTCCCCCACAAAGACGATAGATGAAAGGTGTTGGTGGGAACAGACCCTGTCAAGGAAGACTTCCGCATGGCTTGCATTTGCCGACCCAGGTTGTCCTGTTTTCCCAAGGGTCGCCCCCGCAAGATTGGGCTCTGCAAGTGCGACCGACTCAGGCAGACTAGGCCCGTGCGGCGCACGGCCTACTGGATCTGCTCGTCGATTCTTCTCCTCACGGCTACGGCCGCCGCCGACCCGCGGCCTCCCTGGCCGGCGCGCAAGCGGCAAAACGGCGAGGCACTCCTTCGACCCGGGGTACACGAAGTCAAAGACCTGAAGCGTTGGCCGGCCGAGCCAGAGTCGCCGGCGGGGCCGCTCGACGGGGCGAAGTTCCGTCGGTCGTTCGCCGGAATGTGCGAAGGCATGACCAGCGCTCGGATAGCCGGGCGCATCGCCGACGAGATTCTGCAAGTTGCGGTCGAGGCACACGTCGATCCCTTTCTTCTCGGTGCGCTGGTGTACCGGGAGAGCCGATGCGTTGCCACCCTGTCGACGGGGTTCGGCGTCGGCCTCCTGCAGATCCAAGCGACCATGATCCAGCAAAACGTGCGCGGGGACAGTCTGCGCTACCAGGTCCGCGACGGAGCTTCCTGGAAAGAACGCTCACGCCCCATCCCGCGCGGCGCTCTATTGCGACTGCAGAATTCCCTGCTTAACTTGCGCCTCGGCGCCGCCATCTTGGCCATGTGGCAAGAACAGCATGTGGACCTCGACCTCGCCTTCCAAGGTTCGGTTCCCCATCGCAGTGCCGTCGCCCACTTTGGTTGGGGCGACGTGGTGCGCGGAACGGGCGGCGAAGATCGCGCGCTCATCGCACGCAGGCGCCTCATCGGACGCTACCTCGACAAAAAATCTCCCGCGCGTAATACCGACCTCGGCTTTCAGGTCGTATCGCCGCTCGAGGGTATTCCGCGCTTGGCACCCAGCGGACCGGGCGAGGATCGTGACGAGGGCGTGCGCGCCCATCGCGGCCTCGACCTGGACGCCACCGTCGGTGAGCCCGTTGGCAGCATCGCAGACGGCCTCGTGTCCTTCGCCGGTTTCGATCTGCCCGGGCGGACAAGGCCCGAGGTGGTCCCGCCCCACGCGCTTGCCACGACGAAGCGCCCCGAGCTTGGCCCTGGCGGATTGTTCGTCTGCGTTCGCCATGTGCCGAGGATTGTCTCGTGCTACATGCACCTGCAATCGTATCGCGTGGCCGTGGGCGACCGGGTGGGCGCCGGCCAGCTCATCGGCGCCGTCGGGCATTCAGGAGTCAAAGTGTCGGGCTCGCACTTGCACCTGGAAATCCACCGAGACGGCCAAGCCATCGACCCGGCGCCGATCCTCGGGCCGGACTTCGTAATTCCTCCGCAAGACACCGTGGCGCACGAAATCGCCGTGGCCAACCAGAAGCACCGCTTGGTGAAGGAACGGCGCGCGCGGTGGAAGGCGCATCTTGCCGAACGGACCGCCATAGCCGAGAGAAAGACCGCGGCGGCTCCGCGACCATGAACCGAGTTAGCGAGCCTGCCCGGCCGGTGTGCTGAACCGAAAGCGCGCGCCGCCTTCGCGTCCGCGGTCGACGGTCGCATCGCCGCCGTGGTCGCGGGCAATCTCCCGGACAAACGCCAATCCCAAGCCGGTGCCCTTCTCGCGGGTGGTGAAGAACGGCGTGAATATCTTCTCGACGATTTGCGGAGGAACGCCTGGCCCGCTGTCACGAACCTCCCAAACCACACGGGCGTCGGAATCAGCGCCTGCCGCGAGCACCACCTGGCCGGAATGACCGGAATGGCCGGCGGCAACCAGGGCGTTCTTGGCCAGGTTGACCAAGGCCCGGCGAACTTGCGAGCGGTCTGCCCGCGCCCGCAGCGCCGCGTCGCACTCGATGCTGATCGTCGTGCCTGCGTCGCAGCGGCACACCTCTGCAACTTCTTCCAGCAGCTCACGCACGACCAAGTCTTCCATCACGAGGCCAGGTCTGCGCGCGAAGTCCAGGAAGTCGGTGACCACGTTCTTGAGGTAGCCGATCTCGCGCTCTACCCGTGCGATTTCTGCCAGTCGCTCGGGCTGGCCGACAAGTCCTTCCCGAAGAAGACCTGCGTAAAGCTCGAGGCCACCCAAGGGATTGCGGACCTCGTGCGCGATCCCCGCCAGCATCATCTGCATGCGCTCGTCGCGGGCGCGCACGGCCACACGCATTTCGTCGAGGCGAGACGCCAGATAGCCGATCTCGTCGCGCGTCTCGACCGCGACCGACCCGGCCAAATCGCCGTGACCGATTCGCTCGGCGGCCAGCGCCAGGCGTTCCAAGGGCCCGGTCATGCGTCGGGAAAGCCAGGCCGCAAGCACGACGATGGCGGCCACGACGCCGATGCCGCCCAGAAGCAGCCAGCGTCGAAACGCCCCGAGAGCCTCGAGGTATTGAGCGCTCGCTTCGACCACGGCATATCCGGCCGCGGGACTGCCGACGCGAGCATAGCCGCGCTTGTAGGGCAGACCGTCGAGGCCCGTGAAGAGTGGCGATGCCGTGGCTTGTCCGGCAGACGCCTTTTCGATTTCCGGCGCGTCGGCCCCCAGCTCGTGGGCCTTGGCCCCGAGCGCGAGCAAATTGTCGCTGTCACCGCGCGCGCTGAGGTCGGTGGTGACCAGCAACACGCGCCTCACTGCCAGGCGTTCGCGAGCCTGCTCGACTCGGTGGCGAAGGTTGGCATAGGTGTTCGAGGCCTCGTCGCCTGCGCCGATGGCCGAAAGCTGTTCCGGCAAGACCAGCATGGACACCGACGACGCGGCCGTGGCGAGGCGGCGGCCGAGCTCGTCTTCCAGAAGCCGTCGGGCGACCTCGTGAGCAGCCGTGCCAAACAGCGCCAACGCAAGCACCGCAGGCACGAGCATCGCCACGAGCAATTTGGCGAGCAGCCTTCCGCGGGACAGCCGAGCTGGCATGCCGCTATCTTACCGGTGCCGGCCGGAGTAATTCCAAATTCTAACCACAGAGACACAGAGGTAGGGAGACGGAGGAGAGTGGAAAGGGTTCGGATTGAGATCCGGAGACCCTTCATTCTCCGGGCCTCTGTGCTCTCTGTGGTGAAAAAATGGCTTGTGCGCGCGTCTAGCGACTCGTCACGAGCTTGAACACGAGGGTCGCCATCCAGGCGCATCCCACGAGACTCACGCCGAGCGCGATCCAAGCGCGACGCCGTCCCCAACCGGTGAGATCCTTTCGGCCCAGCGCCCGCGCCGCCAAAACCAGAGAGTACGGATGAATGAGCCCCATAAGCCAGAGGCTGACCAGAGCGACCCGCATGGCACGGTACGCTGCGCGGTCGCCAGTCCCGATGGTGCCATCGTCGTCGTGGGACACGCCGTTGGGACGCTTCTCCGGAACCGCCTCGGCGTCTAGCTCTACGGCGCCCGGCTCGGCGAGGATCTGCTGTGCCCTCTCCAAGTCGGCGTGCCTGACCTGCACCCGAATGCCCCCGATGGCGCGACTTAGGTGCCACGTCTGATTCGCCATGTTCTCGTCAGGAATGAACCCTTCGATGCCTTCGGCCCCGAGCCGCCCACACAGAAGCTGGGCCGCAATCAACCGATCGCATCGGGTAAGCGTCACGAGTTCATCAGCGCGCTGAGGGTCGACCATCGGCGGAACGTAGCATTGCGCGGCCTCAGATGGAACCGACAGTCACCGCCACGGTCGTGGGCGGCCTCCGTCACGGACATACCTCCGGCGGAGCCGCCATGAGCCACTCAGTTTTCTGAAGGTGCCATGGCACATCCGCCCTGACGGAGAGCGCGCTTGTGGCGCACGACCAAGGTTCTGGCCGATGTTCGCCCAGGCATGAGCCCTGGCATGCGGGTTGCTGCACGAACAGGCCAATCCAAGGACTCTGCCCGATCTTCCTTCATACAGGAGCTGCTATGCGTGTATTGCTCGTCGGTCCGGACCTGGAAGAAAACCTTTCCCTGCGTTACCTGGCCGCGTCGCTGCAAGCTGCAGGGCACGAGCCCCGCATCGCCGCGTTCGAGACGACGGCCGACGCGCCTGCCGTTCTTGCCGCGGCCGAGCAGACGGATCTGGTGGGCCTGTCGATGTGCTACCAGATCCGCGCGACCGAGTTTCTGAACCTGGCACACGCCCTCAAACAAGCTCGGCCCGAACGTCCGGTGATTGCCGGCGGCCACTTCGCTTCGTGCGCGGCTGACGATCTGCTGCAACGTCACCCCGAGCTGGATCTCATCGCGATTCACGAGTGCGAGCGAACCCTGGCCGAGCTTGCATCGCTGCCGACGTGGACGGAGGAGACCCTCGCCAGCGTTCCCGGCCTGGTCTACCGCAGTCGCCGGGGAATCGCGCGAACCACCGCCCGCGCAGCATTGGAGGATCTGGACGCCCTGCCCTGGCCTGATCGCGCGGGCCCGGCGCGCCTCATGGCCGGCGTGCCGACCGCGTACATGATGGGCAGCCGAGGATGCCTGTCGGCCTGCGACTATTGTTGCATCTCGACCATGCACCGGATGGTGTCAGGCAAGCGCTTCCGCCAGCGCAGCCCACAGGACATCGTCGAGGAGATGGCGCATCTGTATCACGAGCGCGGGGTGCGCCAGTTCATCTTCCACGACGATAATTTTCTGGTACCGCAGGTCGAACGCAACCTGGCCCGCATCGATGCGCTCGACCGGCTGATGCGCAAGCACGGTTTGCGACGGGTCGCCCTGGCGCTGAAGTGCCGGCCCGGCGACGTGAATCGTCAGGTCTTTCTGCGACTGCGCGAGATGGGACTTCTGCGCGTGTTCCTTGGCATCGAGTCGGGCAGCCATGCCGGCCTTGCGTCCATCGGGCGGCGACAGACCGTAGCCGACGAGCACCAAGCCCTCGACGTCTGCGAAGACCTCGGCATATCGACCCAGTACACGATCATCATGTTCCACCCCGAGGCGACGTTGGCTTCGATGCGCGAGGATCTGGCCTTCGTGGCCGCGCACCCGGGCCACCCACTCTCGTTCTGTCGCGCCGAGATCTACACCGGCACACCGCTCGAGCAGCGCATGGTTGCTAGCCAGCGCGCCTACGGGAACTACCTGGCGCGCGCCTACGACTATACCGACCCGCTGACCGAGCATGCGTGGCAGGCGGCCTCGGAGCTATTGCCCCAGCGCTGCTTCGCCCAGGATCACGTGCTCGGCCAGATCATTCGCCTCGATCACCAGGCCACCATCCTGCAGCACTTCTACGAAGGACGCGAAGTCGACGGGCTGGTGACCGACTTCGCGCGATTCGAGCGGGCCACGAATCTCGAAAGCGTTGCCCTCATCAACGAGATGTTTTCGCTGTGCGAGTCGCACCCCGACCGCCAATCGTCTGCCTTCCGAAAGGAATTCGCCGACCTGCGCGAACGCGAGCGTATCCGCTGCGACTTCCTGCTGCGACAACTCTGTGGTTTCCGCGACAAGATTCGAGAGTACTCGCTGGGCTCGATGGGCCTCGCACAGCCGCCCCGCGCTGCCGTCTCAACCCGCAGCTTCCTCGAACGACTGCCCCGGCACGCCGCGGCCGCCTTCCTCGCCGTCGGCCTGCTCAACTGCGATTCCAATTCCGGGATGAACCTCGCAGGCAAGGATGGCTCGACCGCCGACAGCACCCAGGCGACAGACACCAAGGCGATTCCCGACGCGACCGTCTTCAAAGATCAGGGCGGAATGTTCGAAGCACCGCCGCCGCCCATGGATGCCCCGGTCGAGAACAAGCGGGATGCGCAGCCGGATGCAGGCGCGGACGGACCGGCCGATGCCGGCACCGAGGCGAGAAGCGATACCCAGGTGAGCGAGGCTGGCGTGCTCGACACGGGCGTGGCGGACGCCAAGCCGGTGGCCGACGCCGTGGTCTTCAAAGACCAGGGTGGCATGATCGAAGCGCCGCCGCCGCCCATGGACGCAAGGCCCATCGTCGATACCGTTGTGTTCAAAGACCAGGGTGGCATGTTCGAGGCGCCGCCCCCACCCATGGATGCGGCAATCGTCAAGAAGGACTAGGGGCCTGGCTCATCCACTGGCGGAGTGATGGGAAGCGGCGGCGTGGCATCCGCCGGTGGCGCAACGTCGACCACAGGAGCGGGAGGCAACGCGCCGACGGCAGCCGGTAGTGACGGATGCAGCTGCGGCGTCGCGGGTCGCGGTTCGAAAGCCGCCATGCCGGGGGGCGCGCTTCTGCTGGCGTCATGCCTGCTTGGTAGGCGCCCACGGAGACGGAACGAGTACCAAGGACGGTCGACCTACGGGGCGTAGGCACCATAGCCCACAGCCGCCGGGGTCTCGGCATGAAAATCGCCGGCCCCGGCATTGGCGAACGCCATGCTCGCATGGGCCGAGTCGGAGATGCAGTTGGCGGCATTGCCCGTCGGCTCTCCCCCTTGCACGAGGTTGTCGACCAGGACATAGCCTCGTGCGAACGAGTCGTAGCAATTGTTCAATATTCGATTGGCGGCGACCAGGATGTTGCGGTTGATCGTGGTGGAAGCGCCCGAGCCGGTATCATCGAGGTTGACCTCCGAGTTCCCCGCTGCCGTGGAAAGATGGCCGTTCATGTAGAAGGTGTTGTTCTGCACCAGCACGGCGCTGAAGGCGCCCCCCACTTCGCGCAGCCCGGAGTAGTAGTTGGCGTAGATGAGGTTGTGCACGATGACGACGTTCGAGATGATTCCCGTTTCGGTGGCATTCATCACGATGCCGTCTTCGTAGTCGGCGTGGCCATTGTCATGAATTCGGTTGCGCTCGATCTTGATCCCATCGAGCGTTCCGTACTGGCCGCCTTGGGTGTTTAGCTGCACACCGCGGGAAGCGTTGCCGCGGATGTCGTTGTTGCGAATCGTGACGAGGCCGCCGGAAGCCAAGTAGACGCCGTGGTCCTGATGGCCCTCCGGCCCGCAGCGACCGAACTTTTCGATGATGCAGGCCTCGATCACGACGTCGGTGGCGCCGTCCACTTCCACGTGGCCGCCGTTCGCCCCAGTCTTGCAGTCGCCCGTGAAGGTGACGTGGTCGACGCGGAGGTCGGTGCAACCGTCAGAAAGGTTCAAGGTGTTGAACGAGCCCGACTGCGCGTACCCCGTCAGATCGAACGTGAGGTTGGAAAGCTGCACGTGACTTGCGCCGGTCTCTATGTTTGCTCGCCCCTTGACGACCACACCCGTACGCGACTGACCGATGAACACACGCCGGTGGCTCGTATCGACACCGCCCTTGAGGACGTACATCACTGGCGTGCTGCCCGACTGCTGGTAGATCCCGTCGTGGATGAAATAGCAGACGTCCGCTGGATCGTTTGCGTGGCTTCCGTCGGCGCGCGAGGCGTTCGCCAGATCGTCGACCCCGCTGATGTCCACCCTGGGCATTCCATTCGGGCAGTCCCCCGGAGCATCGGTCCACGCGCCAATATCACCAACCGTTCCACCGGTGGCCTGTGAGCCTCCGCTGGCAGTGTCAGCGGAGCCGCCGGCCCCGCCAACGCCGCCGCTGCCCGACATCGATCCCCCACTTCCGGATGGCGTCCCGTTCGATGAGCATGCCAAGTGCAGCAAAGCAAGCATGGCAAAAGGCGCCCGCGAAATGTCGCACATCAAGACCTCCGGGGAACATTGTACAGCGCCACCGCGGTCAATGATTGCGGTTCTCGCGCTCAGCTGACGAGGCGCGGACCGATCCCGCGCATGCCGCGCACACGGTCCAGCGCCCGCGCGACGGAGCGCGAAAGCCGCGACAGCGCCATGGCCACCGATCCGTAGGCATCCGAGGTCAACTCGGCCATGGACGCGAAGCCAATCCTCGGCCCTCGGGCAGAGACCTTGCATTCCATGTCTTCTCCGCCCCGCGGCCCGTTGACGTCGCGGATGCGGATCTCGACCGACTCGAGCTCGCGATCGAAGCGGCCAAGGTGAAGAAGCGCCTGGCGCTCCGTGTGTTGGCGTAGCGCTTCGGAAGCAGGCAAACCAAGAAATCGAATGGCGATCTTCATCGTGAATCTCCTTGTCTCGAGCCAGTCGGCCCATGCTTAGTTGTTCGCGATCGCCGTGATGTCGACCATGACGAAATAACGACGTGAACTGTCGACAATAACGACATAAGCTAGCCGCCATGGAATGGCTGAACTACCACCACCTGATGTATTTCTGGGTGGTGGCCAAAGAGGGTGGCCTGGTGCCGGCAGGAAAGGTGCTCCGACTTTCGCACCCAACGCTGAGCGCCCAGATACGGACCCTAGAGCACAGGCTGGGCGAGAAGCTGTTTGAGAAGCAAGGCCGCAAGCTGGCGCTGACCGATACGGGAAGAACCGTGTTCCGCTACGCCGAAGAGATCTTCAGCACCGGTCGCGACCTGCTCGAGGCGGTGAAGGGCCGCGCACCGGGACAGCAACTGCGCTTCGACGTGGGCGTCGCCGATTCCGTGCCCAAGCTGATCGTGCGCCGCCTGCTCGAACCGGCCTTGGCGCTGGCAGAGTCGGTACGACTAATCTGCTACGAAGACGCCCACGAGAAGCTCTTGGCTCGGCTTGCCGCG